>Ga0102811_1001553_pt1 | contig 10908 bp, 8 predicted proteins | sample ColrivemetaGS705_FD_84507 | JGI IMG/M metagenome (GOLD analysis project Ga0102811, IMG submission 84507) | Estuarine microbial communities from the Columbia River estuary - Flood tide ETM metaG S.705 | ecosystem: Environmental > Aquatic > Marine > Intertidal zone > Estuary | place: USA: Columbia... | reverse complement strand
ACTGATCTGCGTCTCGTAGTCAGGCGTGATGGCCCACGTCAGCACGCCCGTGGCCGCATTAAACGCAAAATCAGCCGCATCGAGCGCGTTGACCAGCGCCAACGTGCCAGCGGCAGGATCCGCCGAGAACAGCGCGGTGGTTGCGTCGTCGCCCTCAGCGAAGCTGACCGTGACGGTAGACGGGCCGGTTTCGAGCAGCATGCTGCGCACGGTCTCGCGCAAAAGCGGCGTTACAAAGTTGCGCAGCATCGGCATTGCTTAGCCCTCCAGCCAGACCACAGCGTCAGAGCCGCCCGTCTGCACAACGCGCATCTGCGGGGCCAGTACAACCGCATCGATGGCGGCAGCGGTGTAGTTCTTGATTTCGGTCCAGTTGGTGCCGTCGACCGTGCCTTGCAGGGAGATGGATCCGGTCAGGGAAACAACCTGAACAACGCCGGTGTCGCCAGGGTTGCCGGGTTCGAGCGCGTAGTTTGATGCGAATTTTTGAGCCATTTTTTTATTCCTAGACTTATAAAAATTAACTGCCGACGTACATGATGAACGCCAGCGCGAAAAAGGCCGGGCGGTTGTCAAAGGCCGTGCCGGATCCAGCCGAGCCAGACGTGCCGGAAAGGTTTGCCGCGCCAGTTGATCCGCTCACTGTGATTGTTTCGTTTGACGTGTCGCCGTTGACTGTCGCCGTTTGGCTGCCCGTGCTGCTGCCCACCGACCCTGAGCCTGTGTTGGCGGTATTGCCGCCGGAGCCGATGCTTGTGACGACTGACGTTTGCGAGCCAGATACGGGCAAATAAACCGTCGACAAGCCGTAGCTAATCGAGTGGGCGTGGCTAGTGCCGCTCAAGCTGTGTGAGTGGCTGCCAGCTTCCAGATCGCCGTCGCCGTGGCTGTGCGTGTTCGTTCCGCTGAACGTGTGGCTGTGACCGTCGCCAATCGTTCCCGCGCCGTGCGTGTGGCTTGGCAGGTTCGATTCAACAAGCGACAAACTGTTCGCGCCGTCCGTTGTGCCGGGGTCGGTCGCGTTGGCCGTGCCGACGACGAAACGGTCGCGCAGATCGGGAGTGACGACGCTGTTCGCTGTCGTGCCATCACAGAGCGCCCAGCCTGTCGGCACAGATGCCAACGTGCCGGACCACATCACTATCCCGCCTACCGGGAACAAGCCTTCGGTCGTGCCGATGTTGGTCAAGCCGGAGCCATCGCCCACAAATGACGTTGCGGAGACTTGGCCGTTGACGGTCACGGCGTTGGTCGGGCTGGCCGTCGCGTCGCCGAGCGTGATGCCATTGTCAGTGCCAACCTGCACGATTGTCTTTTTGCCAGCCGTGCCGTCGAAGCCGTCGACCTTAAAAGCGCCAGGCGCGGCTTGCGTTCCGACTTCGATCGTCAGGTTGCTTTCTGCGTCCAGCGTGGTCGTGCCTGCGGTGTTGTCGTGGCCGATCTCGGTCGGGGTCGTGGTGCCGACAGTGATCTTGTCGGTGTCATCGGCAACGACAAAGTTGATCGCTTTGACGGCTGTGAGCTTCGTACCAGGGGAGGCCAGAGCGAAGGCGTCGCCGAGCATAGCGGCCAGCTCGCGCATGGCGTCGTTGACGTTGCCCGGCTGCATGCCTTCGGCGACCGAAACGCCGTTGAAGTCGGTGTTAAGCGAGGCTGTGTTGCTTAGCTCTGTCAGATTTTGGCGTGGCATTATCTTTCATCCCCATTGAATAGGCGCCCGGCTTGCATGCCGAGGAAAGGCGCGGCGTTTTGCATTGTGAGGCCCAGCGGCGCCCCCCCAAGTTCGGCAGAACGAGCGATTTGGTTGTAAACGCGAGGCTGGCCCAAAAGTGCAAGAATTCCAGCGGCCCCGCCTGCAGCGCCCAGTCGCCCAATCTCGCCATCATTCATCTGGTCGTATCCGATAGCGCCCGCACCTGCTGCGCCGAGTAGCGGCACGACGTCCACGTTAAGGCCCAAGGCGGACAGCACGGCGTTGTCAGCGGCGCTGTTGTATTCGACGTTTCCTAAGACGTTCTGCGCGTCGTTCGCCAAGCCGCTCAGAGCGTGCTGACTGCGCACAAAATCATCAGTGCCTTTGCTGACCTTCTTGATGCCAGCGAGCAACTGCGCCGGCGTAAACCGCTCGCCTTGCCCTGGCGCGCGCTCAACTGCGGCCCGAAGCGTTTGCAGCAGTTTGTACGAATAATCCACGTCGCGCAGCTTCTTGCCGAAGTCGCCGCCGACACTGCGGCCAGCGCGGTCAAGCATGTCTTCGCGCATGGCTTGAAGGGCGCTGGCAACGTCGCGGCCTTGGTTTTGCTGCGTGACGAGCGGCGCTGTTTTTGTCTGTTTGCGGTAGTCCTCAATCATGCCCCGCAGTTTGCTGTCAGCGTTCTTAAATTGTTTGCCCGTGACCGCGCCGGCTGTGACCAATTTGTCGAGCGCCTTGGCTTCGTCCATTGCGCCCTGAAACGCTTCTTTAGAAAGCCCGATCGATGCGTTGGCGCGCTTGAGCGCCGTTGCGTAAGACGTGCGAAGATCCATTGACGCGACAGGGTCAAGCAGCTCGCCGTAAGCCTCGCCGATCGCGTCTGCCGTGGCAGCGTAAGCCTCTCGGCCCGACTTGTTGGAGATTGTCTTGCCGGCTGGCTTCAGCACTTCGTTTGCGACCACGACGTTGAAGGCGTCAAGCGTGTCGTCCTTGCGGGCTTTAAACGGCAGCGGCGTTTTTTCCAATGCGTTCATAACGCGGCGCGCAGGCTCGCCAAGTGAGTGCGGGGTGAGCGGCATTCCGCGCACTGCGAGGCGTTTGGCTGCGTCTGAAATCTGAGGCGCTACAATCTGACCCGTACCACCCAGCACACCGCCCAGAGCGGCCCCCACAGCGGCACCAGGCGCGCGTTGTGATGCGTCGCCCTCGCCCGTGTTAAAGCCTGCGATGCCGCCCTCTGCTGCGCCGATAAGGGACGCACGAGCCAACGCACTTTTGACCATTGGCAGTTGGCTGGCAGCTTTGCCGCGTGTTGCGCCTAAAGCGCCCAAGGTCGGAGCCAACGACCCAAGCGCCTCTGCCCCCATTGTCATCAGCGGTGCGCGCTTGACCGCCTCGTCATAATCAGCACGGCGGCGTGCGATTGCATCGTCTGCGGACGTGTTGCCCAGGAAACTTTCAAGCCGACCGAAAACCTCGTCACCTGCGCCGAGCGTTGCGCCTTGCGACAGGCCCGTCAGGATGTCATTCGGGCGCGCTGGCTGGCGCTTGGTCCGTGTTTGCTTAATCTTGCCACTGCCGCCCACAAACTTGCGCACAGCCGCTTCAGCCTCGCGCTGACTGCCGACTTTGCCTTTTGGAACGGTGTAGACGTTGCCGTCGATCGTGACGCGCCACTTTTCCATTTACTCGACCCCCTCAAATTCGATGCCGAGCGGGTTTGCGCTGTAAGCGGTCGGCGTGAAGCCTGTATCAACGCCAAGCGATACGCCGCCGGCCAACACGTCGTCGTCGTACATGATCGGGTTGTTCACCATCATGTAAGGCAGAGCCAAGCCAGCCTGACCCTTGATCGCCTCGTACTTGTTGCGGCGCTGCTTTTGTGCTGCTGCGTTTGCGGCTGCGGCCCCGCCTTTTAATTTCCGCTTGAACCCGTACAACGCGCGGACTTCGTCCATTTCTGGCTTGCTGATCGCCGCGCCGCTGTCTTTGCGGTTAATGGCGAGCGCAAGTTCGTTCATAAGCTGGCTGTATTCGGCTTGTGCTGAACGATTAGTTTCAAATCCTGTCAGCGGATCCCACTCGTTGTCTTCCAAATATTCAAGGCGCGGGATGACGCTTGCCATGATGTAAGCGTGGCCGGCGGCGTTGCTTTCGCCTTGGCTGAATTGGCCGACCGACAACTTTTCAATCTGTTTGTTGATCGCCTTTTCTGGCAAATTCGTCGCGTCAACGCCGTAAGCCGCCAAGAACTCAATTCCGGCAGTTTGGTCACCTTCAAGCGCCGCTTGTTTGCTGGCTTCGATCTGCGCTTTTTGCGCGTTGATCTGCATGGTGCCTTGGTTGTCAAAACGATTGACCATCATCTGCGAAAGCTTGTCGGCCGGCATCATCGAAATGGCCTCGGGGCTTACACCCAAAACGCCCGCTGCTTGGCTAACTAAACCGCTGCGCTGGGCGTTTGCCGCTTCGGTTGCCGCTTGTTCTTCTTGGATCGACAGGCTGTAGTCTGCGACCTTGTCAAACTGCTTGCTCGCGATCAGTGCGTTAAGCGCTGGCACGTATTCTTTCGGCACGTTTTTGAGCAGCTCCTGGCTGGCCGCTTTTTGCTCTTTTTCGTCGCGCATTCCGTCAAGGTTGCCGTGAACAGTGAGACCAGCATTCAGCGCCTCGTTCATATCGCCGCCGGTCATGAGCGTCAGGCCAAAGGCGATCATGCCCATGTTTTCCGGCGAGAACCCGCCGCGCTTTTTGATTGGCTCGCTTTTACCGCCGCGACCAGACCCAGCCTCCGCGACGGCTTGCAGCGTTTCGGGGCTTGCCATTGCTTGCGCCAGGCTCGCTTGCCGCTCTTGCGGGATGGGCGGCATGGGAGGGGCTGCGGCTGTGTTACGGCTGCGCGTTGCGGGCGTTGCGCGTTGCTGCGCTTCGGCTGCCATTGCGCCTTGTGGCATAGCGGAAAGGGACGCCGGCGCGAACGCTGGTCCGCTCAGGGCGTCGGGTTGTGGTGACAGGGCTGGCGCTGGGTTAAGTATCTGCTGACGGCTCGGCACCGGCACCATTTGGCGCTGCGGCGTGTTTAGTCCGGCTTGCTGGTCAATTCGGTTGCAGTACTGCCGACCCACGTTTGCAAGAAAGCCGCCGGCTTGTGCGCCGCTGACTTTTGCTAAATCGCCTACGCTGTCTTTGAACCGCGCGCCGCTTTCGTACATTTCGCGGCCGGCAACGATTGGGTTTACGGGATCAAACGCCCGATAAACAGTATTTGCGACCGACCCAAGATCGCCCATGACAGCACCAGCGCGGCGCATGTTTGGGTTTGCGCCTAGTGCGGCGAGCTGTTCAGCGCGGGCCTGTTGTTCGGCCTGCAGCATGTCGTATGCGTTGTTTCCGAAAGCCATTCTGCGCCTCCTAACTAAAAGATTTTACCAGGCCAGTCCCGGCGACAAGCCCGCCGGTCAGCGTTTTAAGCCATGCATTCGGATCGACGTGTTCTGAGCGTTGGCCCAAGTAGTTCCCGCCGAGACCTTGCGCGGCGAGCATGTTTTGGAGCTGCTGCTGTTGCGCTGCGTTTTGCTCAGCAATTTGCTGCTGCTGCCCCATCAGTTGCGCCTGACTGTACTGCTGCTGCGCGTCGCCGATGGACCCAAGTAGGCCCATGCGGTTGAGGTTAATTTGCTCGACCATCGGGGCCATGCGCGCTTGATCGGCGCTGAAGCCTGCGAGCTGCCCAGCGATGCCAGCCTGACGCGCCAGATCGGATTGGTTTGCGGCCATCATTGATTGTTGCGCGCCCATGTCGCGATTGATGCCGGCGTTTTCCATATTGGCGACTTGGCCAGCGATTTGCGCGTCGCGGCCGATGCCCTGATTGTCGAGCTGCGCGAGCATGCCGGCGAGCTGTCCCTGACGCCCTAAGTCGGCCATTTGCGCTTGCGTTTGGTACTGCGCCAAGCCGACATCGCGGCCCATGTCCTGCGCGCTAATGTTCGCGAGCATGCCCATCGCTTGCTGCTGACGGTTGGCGTCGGCTTGAGCGGCTTGTTGCAGGATCGGCGCGGCGGCGTTGGTGACGCCTCGACCGGCTTGGTCGGCAAATGACATTGATCCAAGACGCCCCGAGTTGGCGTAACGCGCATATACGCCTTGCAGCGCTTGGTCGGCAGCGTCATTGACCGAGGTTTGCAAGTACGGTGTGACCTCGCGGGTCGTCTGGCCTTGCAGCATGTCGGTTGCGGCGTTTTGCTGGCCCATCAAAGCCGCAAGCATTGACGTGTCTGTTCCGGCTTGCTGGGCGGCTTGCAATGCCCCTGTGTCTGCGCGCTGGCCCGAAATCGCCTGTAGACCGCTCATGTCGGCGCGCTGACCGACCATGTTTTGCATTCCGGCCGTGTCGATGGTCTGGCCCAGAGCGCCCTCCAGCGCCGAAGTGTCGATCTGTGGCATTTTAAACGGCTGCGCGTAGTTCCGCGCCATGTCGAAGAATGCCATTTGATCGGAATTCATTGGGGCAATGCGGTCGCCCTGATAGACGTCGGGCTGGAAAGCGTCGGCGCGGTTAAACGTGCGGCGCATTTGGTCTTCGATGTAGCGCGGCGCTTGGACCGTTTGTGTAGTTGTTTCAGCGCCTTTTGACATTGTCGCGCAAATCCTTATGAAAAGTTGGATATGCGAGGTGCCAGCCAAATTTTTCGAGGGTGCGTTCCCAACCTTTCCGGCCATAGCCTTCGATCAGGTCACAATCGCAAATGACGGCGTGCTCGCTTATCTTGTCGAGAGCCGTCTCAAGCCAGGCGGTCATCTTGGCACCTGACACGAAGTCGATGCAGAGAGACCGGCGGCGCGGATAGGCGGAGATCCGGGTTGTGAATGTCGCGATAATAACAGAATTGTCGCTAATGACAATCCACAGCAGATACGCGCCGGATTTTGCGGCGGCGTAAACGTCTTCGGTGGCAATACGGCCCTGGCTTTGTTCGACCGGCTTTTCGAGCATAGGCCTCAACGTCGGCCAGACGTGGTCGATCAGGTCGGGCCTGACCGGCAGAACTTCAACCGATGACGATGTAAGTGATGGCTTGCGTGCCGGGGTTCGCTTGGAACGTGATCGTGATCTGGCCATTGGAAGCAGCTACCGTTGCGTCTCGGGAGACAGTGGTCGTCGGCATGATGAAAATTGCGCTGTCGGCGGAAACCAGCGGGTTCGCGACAACCTGCGTCATGCTGCCGGTTGTGGTTATGGTGCCAACACAAGCGAGCTTGCCGTCTAGCGCCTGATTGACCGCTAGCGCCACTTCGCGCGGTGTGCCGCCCTGCGGCGGTAGTTTCGCCTCGCCAGCCATCAGCGTCGCCCCTGTGCCGTTGCGTCGAGACTGAACCCAAACGCTTGTGACCAGTTGCCCGAGGCTGTGAATTTCAGACTAAAATAGCGGCCGGTCTTGCGCGCCGGGATGATGTTGTTTGCGTTGACGGACACAGGCTCGGCGAAGTTTGGCACGTCGATTTGGCGCGAGCGCGAACCCACAGCACACAAAACAGCCGCGTCGGTGCTTGCGCCTTCGATGTGCGGATTGATGCCGCGAACTAAAACAAGCTGCTTTTCTGCCGGCTCGAATTCGCCGGTTTCGAGCGTCAGCGTCAGCGGCGTGCCGGTCAGCGCCGACAGGAACGAGCCAGCGCCGTTGCTTTGCGCCAGCGCCAGGACCGTTGACCCGCCTGCATAGACGCCCGCGTCGAGCGTCGTGGTCAAGTCTTCCAATGTTTGCGGGTTGCCCTCGGCGTCGTTGTCGAGACTTTCGAGTGTGGTTCCGAGCTGGCGCGCATGGCCGATTGTCTGGTGGTTGATCTTTGCAAAGCCCCACTTGTCGAGCGTGTAGTCGTACACCATCAGACTGTCGTTTTCGTCAGCGTCGGCGTTTTGGCTTGGGTAAGACCAGATAACCAGCGAGGACGCCGGATCAATAAGGCATTCGATGTCGCTGGGCCGTGAGCGGTCGAAGGTGCTGAAAAAGAAATCGTTGACGCGCTCCGCGCCAATGTTCTGCACTTGCCCATTAACGTAACGCTGGAAACCGTCCGAGCTTAGAAAAAACGCCTCGTTGGATGAGCGCGCCGCGGTACTGCCGGCGAACTCACAGCCTTGGTTCGATACCTTTTCAAAGCCGAAGACCAGTGGCGGCCCAAGGTAGTTCATCCGATAGATGCCCGTCCGCGTAAAAATCAGCCCCGTCTCGCCCCCGATCAGGCCGGTGATTTCGCTGGTGTCCGCAAGGATCTGCGCGCCGCTCTGATCGGTGCCGTTTGTCCATGCGCTCGCGTCGTCTATCGCTGACCATACGACCTCGGCCTCGCTGTTTGATGTGTTAGCGCAGACCAAGAACCGCCCCACAGCCGCGACATGCGTTGCGTTCGGTGCGCCTGACACTGACGTCGGCGCGGTCGATCCGTTGCTGTCAAATTTTTGTAGCGCCTGACCCACACCGCTCGCGGCATAAACCACGCGCGCGCCGGACCCGGTCGTCGCAAATTCTTGGAACCGCCACCGCACGACGTTCAAATAAGTGGGGTCGGGCGCGGCGCTGTTTGCGTAGTTAAATTCTTGAAACTTATTTGATCCGGCGTCGAGCTTGACCAAGCGCGTGTCTGTGCCAGCGAAAATGTTTGTAACGAGCGCCCCAGACTGTACCTGCACAGTCGACAGAATGCCGCGAATGCGGGGCATGTTAATCTCGGTCGCTGCTGCGCCGCCCGACACAGCGCCGATGCGCAGCTTGTCGCCTGTCAGCGCGCTTGCTGATTTGACGGCCTTGAAGCCGCGCACGGCCGGGAAAGCATTTTGCAGCGAAAGGACGCCAGGATGTCCAAGTGAGGGGTGGTCAGGGAGCCAAGGCCCGAAGTCAATCATTAGTTTGCCTCGCGTTTACACTGGCGTCAGCGACGTCAAGTTTGTGCTGTTGTGGGCGATCAGCCATTTGCTACCGTCGCTCTGCTCGAAGTATTCGCCCTCTTGGCTTGTCCACTCGGTCGACGTCTCTTGACCGACAAAAGTGAAAGACGAGCCGTTGAACGTGTAGGCATGGGCGGCAGACGTGTCGCCAAAGTAGTAGTAATTTTTGTCGAAGTCGTAGAACGCGGAACGGTTGTTGGCCTTGCTCACCCCGGACGACGCCGGCAGCGTGTAGTTTGTCACGCCGCCGCCGGTTGTTATCCGCACGACGCGCGACGGTGTCGTGTAACTGCCAGCCCAAAAATAAGTCCCATCCCACAAAACGCCCTGCAAGTTGTCGGCGTGAGAGGCTGAAGCGACCTGCGACCCGGTTGACTTGTTGACGACAGAAATGCTGCCGTTACCAGAAACGCCGCACAAAAGCGTTCCGCTGTCTGCAAGGCCGTAATAACCTGCGCCAAGTGCCGTAAAGGTGCGCGTGACGTTTTGCGACGTCCACGCCGACCCGCTCCAATAATACTGCGTCGCGGAGTTAGTATTTACCGTTTTGAACCAAGCGTAGCGGGTGTACCCAAAGCTTGCGTCGCGCTCAAGGCACCATGATCGGTAATTGTTCGGCGCGGCTTTGTTTTGTCCGGCAGCCGTGTAGCCCATGTCAAACGACGTGATGCCGCCACCAGCGTTGTCGGAGGGGTCGTCCGTCACAGTAATCGAAACGGCGTGGCTGTCTGATCCGGCGGAGTTTGTCGCAACGACGTTGATGGATTGCGATCGGTCTGCAGCGGTTTCGTAGTCTGGCGACACGGCGAAAGTAAGTTGTCCGCTGCTGTTGATGTTGAAGTTGCTCGCATCTGTGCCAGAAACCGACCAAGTGATTGGTGTGCTGCCATTGGCGGTGTAGGTCGCCAACACTGTGCTGGTGCTGGTGTTTTCGATAATCGAGATTGACGTCGAGCCGGAAACGGTTGGTGCAGTGCCGCCGCCTCCGCCGCCGCTGTTCGTGATTTTGTAAGCCGTTGGCGTGCTGAACGGGTTATGCAGCATGACGCCAGAGCCGCCCCACAAAGAGCGCGAATTGCTGAAGTCGTTGTTCAGGCCGCTTGTATAGATGTCGCCTGCCTGCCCAAATTTAGTGGTAAGATAAGTCTTCATTTCCGCCGGCGTGATCTGCGGGTTGACTTGAGCAATCAACGCGGCGACCCCGGCGACTTGCGGCGCAGCCATAGAGGTGCCGCTCAAGATTTGCTGTTTATAGTTGCTGTCCAAATAATACGACGTGCCACCCGATACGCCGCTTGAAAAAGCGCTGACGACGTTGTTGCCTGGCGCATAGATGTTGGTGCCGGGGCCGGCGTTACTGTATGTCGCTTTTTGATCCAACAAACTGCTGTATGCCGTGGCGTCTATGCTGCCAACTTCAATGCTATCGCCAAAACCGTTTGCGCGATTTCCTGCGCCTGTCGGACTGCAGCCTTGATTGTAACGGCGGGGGTTGCTGGTTGGCGTGCCGTAAGAAAAATTGTCGTAGTCAGAGCCGCCCGGCGCGTCGGTTTTGTAACCAAAATTTCCCGCGCAATGGACAAAAATTACGCCGGCCGAAATCATGTCTTCCACCTCGGCGTCGATAGCCGCGCCGCGATATGGCTGCACGTAGTTACCGTATGAGCTCACCGTTCCGTCACCAGCCCAGCCGTAGGACAAACGCTCGGCGGACGTGTCTACTAGCGCGCCTTGTTTCGCGCTGCCTCGGTAGTTGATGTAGGTTGGCGGCGTAGTGTAACTCCACCAGTATACCCACGACGCGTTAACGATTGTCGGGCGCTTGTAGCCGTTTGCCTGCACAGGCTTTGCGTTGTGCCACAGCCGTATCAGGTCGCAGGCGGTGTACGTGACGTGGCTCATGTAGATAGCCCCGGTGCCTTCTATCTTCATCGAATAGATGTCTGCCCCGCGCGCCCAGCCGAAAGTTTTACCGGCTGCAATGCCAGCGACATGCGTGCCGTGACCTGTGGCGTCTGTGTAAAAAGATCCGCTTTGATTGCCTGACACCCCCGCCGCCGAGTACCAATTTATTTGCTGCAGCCGGCTTGACCCTGCCGCGTCTTCCCATTCAGGGTGGCCGACTTGGATGCCGCTATCAAGCACGACAATGTCAACGCCTGTGCCGTCTAAATGATAGTCGTAATTCTGCGAAGTGCTGTTGCCCGCCCCATAAATGTTTGATGTGGCGTTGCAGCGAACAAGTCCCCAATTTACGTTCGACCCGCTT
>Ga0102811_1001540_pt1 | contig 10939 bp, 10 predicted proteins | sample ColrivemetaGS705_FD_84507 | JGI IMG/M metagenome (GOLD analysis project Ga0102811, IMG submission 84507) | Estuarine microbial communities from the Columbia River estuary - Flood tide ETM metaG S.705 | ecosystem: Environmental > Aquatic > Marine > Intertidal zone > Estuary | place: USA: Columbia... | reverse complement strand
CCAACATGAAGGGAATGAAGTGACATTGCACATCAGGTTCGCCCGTGTCGCAGCGCGCGTTAAAGAAAGCGCCGCCCTCTACCGTTGGTGACGCAAAGCGCCCCTTGCGGGTGAATAAGTAGCGGAAAGGGGCCAGCATCCACGCTGGCATTTGAGACAGCGTTAGACCATATCCGGAACGCGGCCCCGCAAAATGAAGCCCCGCCGCTGGGTGATCATGGAGGTTGTCGCCAACCTCTTCAGAGTTATGCGTGACAGTGATGCCAAGTTCCTGCAGATGCTCTGCTGGTCCAACGCCAGATCGCATCAGGATCGCGGGTGAACCGATCGAGCCGGCCGATAGAACGATGCCTTTGGACGCAGAGAGTTTGGTACCATCAAGCAGAATTACGCGTTTTGCCTGATCACCCTCAAACTCAATGCGATCAACCTCTGATCCGGTCCTCACCTTAAGATCGTATGCGGCTTGCGCCGGGCGCATGAAGGCATCTGCGGCTGACCAACGGCGTGCATTACGCATGTTAAACCTGAAAGTTCCAGCGCTTTCATATTCCGGTGTAGGCGCTTCGTTTGCGTTTCCACCAAACAAGTCAGACAGCGCCTGAACCAACGGATGAACGCCTGTCATTTGCTTTGGTTGAAGCTTTGCTTCTACCGCTTCGAATGCGGGCTCAACGTCGGGCCATTCCCAGCCTTTCACGTTCCAGCCGTCAAAGTCGTCACACCGCCCGCGAAACCAAACCATAGAGTTTATCGAACCTGAACCGCCAAGCATACGCCCGCGATGCACATTCAGTTGCCTGTCGCCAAGACCTTTTTGCGGATCTGATTTGAACCGCCAATCTCGCTTGCTGCCCATCAACCACGTCAAACCGAATGGCATTTTGACCAAAGGGTGGTTGTCGGACGGGCCCGCTTCGAGCAATAGTACGCGACCAACTTCACGCCGCGCCAATTCAGCAGCGACGATGCATCCGGCCGAGCCAGCGCCGACAACGATGAAATCGGCATCGGCAGTCATGCGCGTTTTCCCACTTCTGCAAACACATCAAACCCGAGCTGGAGCAGCACATGCGGAATATCCAGCATGCACCAGTTTTCGATGATTTTTCCGTCTTCGCAGCGCCACCAGTCACAATCGCGCATGAACACACGTTTGCCAGTGGCCTCAAGGCCAAGGAATGGTTTGACATGGACGCCCGTGATCATTGGCCAGCCGCTTAGGAACGCGTAGTTTCCGTCACCAGACTTGCAGTCGGCCTCAACACCCGTGATGCCGACCTCGCTGCCGTCACCCCATCCGTCAAAGGTCTGCTCAAACGGTTGTTGGAACGTAGCGAATGCATCAACAGTTGCATAAGAGCCAAGCCCACCAGGCCCGTACCACACCATCCGCTCGTGCCAATAAGGGCGCCAAGCTTCATCTTCCGTCGCAAGCTTTTTGAGCATCCCTTCGACCAGATCAGCAGATGCCCGCGACGCGTCTGGATCAGATGGCCCAACGTGGGTCCCATCATGCGTTGCAGGGCCAGGCACAACGCCTTCGTACCCGTGGCTTTTGTCCAATGGCCAAAGGCCAAGTGCGATTATCAACTCTGCAAACCCAAGAAACACATGGCTTTCAACGATCTTGCCGTTTTCCATCCGGTGGAATTCACCAAACCGCAAGTAAGCCAGCTTACCGCTGGCGGGGATGCCAAAGAGTGGCTTGGTAAAGTGGCCGCGAAAATACCCTGTTGAGGTAACCCATTCAGTACCAAGGTATTCACCGCCAAGAGCAATATAGTTTTGCCGTGTTAGGCCCTCGAACGAAGCCATGATCGGCGCGATGACATCGCTGTAATACCCAAGGCCATCCCGCGCCTCGTTGATCGGGTGACTGGCATTCACTTTTGCGGCGTCATGGAAATTATCTGCGACCGCTTTCTCAACCTCACCCAAATCAAAGCAACGCAGAAACTGATGGTAGCGAGCTTTGTTCTCGGAGGATGTCTCGGTCGCAATTCCCATTGCTGGACGGTTTGCGCGTTTGTTCATGTCAGACGCCCCTTCGAATTGGCAAGTAGGTGCTCATTTTGATCACCCTTTAACCGCGCCGGCCGTCAGGCCACCAACAATCTGGCGCTGGAAGAACAGGACCATCAGGAGCAATGGGGCGGTGACGGATACAACCGCAGATACGGCAAACATGACGTTGCCCTTGGTCTGTGTGGTTCCAAGGAAGCTGGCAACCTTTGGGATCATCGTCTGATTTTCTCTGGACAATAGCATCGTTGTCACCGCAAAGTCATTATAGGCTAGCAGAAACGAAAACAGTCCCGTGGTAATCACTCCCGGCCACATCACCGGAATGATGACATTGCGAAAGGCCTGAAACCGCGTGCAACCATCTACCATCGCGCTTTCGTCCAACTCGGCAGGAATGTTCTTAAAGAACGAATGTAGCATCCACAGGGTAAATGGCTGATTGATCGCTACCAGAACGATGATTGTTGTTGCAGTATGCCCCCAAAGGTTCCATTGAAAGAACACCGGAAGATAGCCCGACACCAGCGTGATCGGTGGCATGGCCCGAAAGATTAGCGCCGAAAGCAGGAACCAAAAGGCATAGCGATAGGTAGACCGCGCCAGCGCATAGCCCCCTAACGTTCCCAGCGTCAGCGATATGGTAACCACAAAGAAACACACGATGACGGAATTCCAGGCTGCGAGCCAGAATTTTTCTTGAACCCAGGCCCCGTAATATCCATCACCAGTAACGCGTGCGCCGGTTTCGCTGACCGTCAGCTTGCCGGTCAGCGCGTTGGCCCAATTGGCCTTAGAAAAGAAATCGCCCTCTACCTTAAATGATCCCCAAAGCGTCCAGAGGAACGGAAAGGCGGCAAGGATCATCCAGATTGCCAGTACGCCGATGACCAGAAAAGTGATTGCGACGGGTTGGCGTTGTGCTTTGCTAGACATGTTTCACCTATTTCCGATCGAATTCGCGCCAAGTGCGTACCAAAACCGGCGACAAAAGGATCGCGACACCAATAATTGTAAGAACAGAGGTCGCGGCCGCCGAAGACAGCTGGCGCGTCTCGCCACCAAGATCGTTGAAGATTGCCCAACTAAGCGATGTTGCATGGGCTTCGGCGGAGAAACTGACGATGGGTTCAAAGACCCGGAAATTATCCATCAGCTGCATAAGGGCAATAAACGTGGTCAATGGCAGCAAGTGCGGGATAATGACGTGGCGGATTTGCAGCCAACGATTGGCACCGTCCACGCGTGCAGCTTCTAACGTGTCCTGATTTACTGACTGAAGCCCTGCATAATAAACAATAAATGCAAAGGGCGTGGAATGCCACACACCATAGACCATCAACATGATCCACATCAGCGGCGTTGACGCTTTGACCGACAGATCAGGATCGCCTGCAAGGTATTGCAGCGCCGCTCCGACAACGCCGCGCGCATCCACCATCCAGAAAAGGATCAGTGCGCCCACCAGCGGAGTTATTATCATCGGCAACAGAGAGAAAAAGATCAGTGGGCCGCGGATTGCCTTGACCGCACTATTGACGGCGACAGCAACCACAAACCCAAGAACGATAACAAGCGGTGTTACGACGAATGTGAAAACGAGCGTGAATGAAATAGCCTTGTAAAAAGGAAGATTAAGCATCTGCGCCCCGAAATCACGCCAAGAATTAGATCTTGTCCAATTCTCGCCAAACTCGTCAATCGCTAGGTGGTTGCGGTCTGTATACGTTTTAAATCCAGCAAACTGCCCCAAAGGGTGTTCTGCGCGCAATGCAGCAGTTGCGTTTTGATCAACGGTTGTGGATTCCTTGCACCCAAACAGATCACAGGTTTCAACGGTTTTGATCACCTGTTCGTGGTCGACGTGAACCGATTGCACAAGAACCGAAACGATCGGGAAAAAGATAAACAACAACATTGCCAAAGCTGACGGAAGAACAAACCAGAAAAAGGATTTATGTTTCATAATCTTGGTATCTCCGGGCGCCGGTCAAGGTTGTGGGATGATCCGGGGCAAAAAGTTCCGCCCCGGATCAATGGGCTCCTTAGTTTAGGAAGCCCTTTTCTTTAGCAGCGGCAGTATAGGCAGCTTCTGCGTCTGCCAGCGCCTGTTCAGCGCTTTCTTTACCCAACAGGAAGTCTGCGAGGTTGCCACCCAAAGCGGTGTGCAGCAATCCGTGGTATGGCAGCATTGGATACGAGGTTGTGCCCGCTGCGATTGCTGCAAACACACCGTCATTGACCGGTGCCGGGGTGTAGCCGTCAATCATCCAGACGGCCTGACCCATGGTTTCCTCAGTCAAGATTGCCGGGCTGGTCCCATTCTTCATTGCTAGGAAAGTCGCGACCGCATCTTCATCCGACACGTTCCTTGCAACAGTCCAACCATCCCACCACAGGGTCGAAGCCGGGGTTGAACCACCGCCCACAGTCAGCGGACCGCCGACGGTGATGTTTGAATAGTCCTGCTCTTCTGCACCGTCGTCATCCATCAGGTTACCCATGCGGGATCCCCACATGTTCATGATCATGACGTTGCCTGCTTCCATTTCAGCGCCGGTGGCGTTGCTGTCATGTGTTAGGAAGTCTGGGTTCATGTACTCAGTCAACGCTTTCATCATGTTCAGAGTTGCAACACCTTGAGCATTGTTAATTGAAACTTCGGCTGTACCGGGCTTATAGAATTCGCCGCCATGACCGATGTACATGTTGGTGAATTCCTGGGCCAGGTTCCAACCCGCCGCATAGGCGCCGCCCACGGGGTATTTGCTGATGCCTGCTGCGCGGATTTTCTTAGCAGCTTCCAGAACTTCTTCGTAAGTGGTTGGCACATCAACGCCAATCTCAGCCAGCACATCTTTGCGATAAGCAAGCGTCTGCGCGTTCGCCATAAAGGCCACGGCCATAACATTGCCGTCGATCGTAATCAGCTGGTTTTTGGGAATGTCCTGACCATGTGCTGCAACAAGATCATTCAATGGACGGACGACATCTGCGTTCATGAGCGCCACTACTGACGAGTTTGCAATGATCGCTGACGTATATTCCGCGGGGTTTCCGCTCATGCCGTCGACATTGATTTTTTGGTGGTCTGCCGTCAGGTTAATCTTCACGTCGCCGCCCGTACAGGCTGCCGCACCGTTGGCAACTGTGTGAATGGCTGGAAATTCGTTTCCGACAATGCTGACATTGCCAGAAATTTCACAGCCCGCATACGCGGTGCCTGCAGTGATTGCAAAGGCGCTCGCAAGTGTTACTTTTTTTAGAAACATATCGTCTCTCTCCCTTTTGATTGGATGCATCTTCGAAGCCTGCATCCGTTGACCCCGCCGAGGCGGGAAATTGCGAGGGTCACCCCCCGATGCGCGCACCTGTTTCTGCTTCGAATAGGTGACAGTGCTCCACGGGCACCTCAATCGACACAGTTTCGGCGATTGCTGCCCGGTAATTTTTGTCGGCTTTCACGGAAACCAATGCGCCTCCTATGCGGACGCTGACCGTCGTCGCATCGCCCAAAAGCTCCATTGTGTAGATCGGCGCGTTGATCTGCCCGCTGCTTTCGATGACTTTAGCATCCTCTGCACGGAACCCAAGCGTCACGGGGCCATCCACTGCCTCTAGCCCAGAGATTTGGACATTGTTGGTGGTAAATGTACCGTCTTTAATTGACCCATCCATCAGGTTCATCGCCGGGTTGCCAATAAAGCTGGCAACAAACGCGTTAGCGGGATTGTCATAAATTTCAACCGGAGTACCGACTTGCTGCACCACACCCGCCCTCATAATCACGACCCTATCCGCTAACGTCATGGCTTCAATCTGATCATGGGTCACATAGATGGTCGTTACAGCAAGCTCGTGTGACAGGTTTTTGATCTGCGCACGGGTCGATACCCGCAACTTGGCATCAAGATTGGACAGGGGTTCGTCCATCAAAAATACGTTCGGTTCGCGCACAACCGCGCGGGCGAGCGCGACCCGCTGGCGTTGACCACCTGACAATTCAGCTGGTTTACGATGCAGAAAATCATCAAGTTCTACCATGGCACTGGCCCGGCGAACTCTTTGATCATGGGTTTTAGGGTCAACACCACGTACGCGCAGAGGAAAGCGAATGTTTTCGTAAACGTTCATATTCGGGTAAAGCGCGTAGCTTTGAAAAACCATCGCGACGTCGCGATCTTTGGGTTCCAAATCATTGACCCTCACTCCGTCTACCAGAATGTCGCCTTCGGTCGCGTCCTCCAACCCGGCAATCATCCGCATTGTTGTGGTTTTGCCGCACCCGGACGGCCCGAGCAGAACCAAGAACTCCTTGTCTGCAATGGTGAGGTCAAATTCGTGAACACCCACGAACGACCCCCAACGTTTGGACAAATTGCGGAGCTGGATTTCGGCCATATCTTCCCCCTGATAGAATGCACACACCATTTTTTGCATTCGTTAGCAAAGACTATAGACAGTGGACAAATTGTTTGACAAGCTGTTTTTGCAAACGAATGCAAAATATGGAAAAGCCGGAAGGTGCGATGATAAAATCAAATTTTATAAATGAAAAACAATTAGTTAAGGATTTCTATACACGCCTAGACAAGGCATGCGAGACGGATATCCCAGAGATTTTGGAAGCATTCACATCACCTGAATATCTGTGGCGAGGGTTTCATCCCTTCAACGAAATCACCTCGGCGCAAGAAGTCGGCGAATCGTTTTGGCAGCCCCTGCGAGGTGCGCTGACCTCCCTTCAGCGACGTCTTGACGTCTTTATGGCCGGGCATAACTCGATTACCGAGCAGGGTGGTGTTTGGGTTGTTTCCATGGGACATCTGATGGGGCTGTTCGACCAGCCTTGGCTGGGCATTCCCCCAACTGGAAAAATCGCCATGCTGCGTTATTGCGAGTTCAATCGGGTGGATAATGGTAAAATAACCGAAACTGCAATGTTTTTTGACATTCCACACCTGATGATGCAGGCAGGGTTACAACCGTTTCCGCCGCAAACAGCGGCGCATTTGGTGCAACCCGGTCCAATGACCCACGATGGGCTGATGTTTGACCCGCAAGACCCTGAAGAAGGGCGTAAAACGTTGGACGTGACAAATGCAATGATAAGCGACTTAGGAACCTGGGCTTTGGGGTTGCCGCTGGAAGAAGAACTAGCGCGAACGTGGAATGACAACATGGTCTGGTGGGGACCCGCAGGCATCGGCGCTACCTACACAATCAAACGCTATGCCAAACAGCATTCTGGGCCCTTTCGGGCCACATTCTCGGACAGGTCTTCAACCGGACATATTTGCAGACTGGCCGAGGGTCGTTTTAGTGGTTTTTTTGGCTGGCCAAACTTCACAGCTGTTCATACCGGCGGCTTCATGGGGATGCCCGCCAGTGAAGTACGCGGTGAAATGCGGGTTATTGATATTTACCGGCGGGACGGAAACAAATTGGCTGAAAACTGGATTTTCATTGATCTTCTGCATTTTTGGAACATGCAAGGTATCGACATTCTTGCGCGCACAACGGCTATTCATGAAGGCCATGAAACAGGTGCAAATGGAGCACATCCATGATCGACGCACACCACCATCTTTGGGATCTTTCCGCTGTTTACTATCCCTGGCTAATGGCGCGCGGTGTAGAGCGTTTCTTTGGCGACCCAGCCCCTATACAACGTGACTATCTCATCAATGAATTTCGTTCTGAAGCCACAGCCGAGGGCATAGGCGCATCCGTGCACATTCAGGTGGGTGCAGAAAATAGCATGGCCGAGGCACGCTGGGTCCAATCCGTAGCCGATGCCAATTCTGACTGGGCTTTAAAGCAAGTTGTTTTCGTTGACCTCACTGCATCCGATCTGGATGCGCAGCTAGATAGCATTCAGTCCCTGCCGAGCGTCGCCGGCGTGCGCCAAATTGTTGGCCGTGCACCTGGTGAGGATGCCCTCACAGGCACGAATACACTGCTAGACAACCCTGCCTTTGTGGCGGGGCTGCAAAACGCAGGACGTCGCGGTCTTAGTTTTGATCTTCAGTTAATACCGGAGCTGATGGAAAAAACCGCCAATCTTCTTGCTTTGGCCCCTGATACGGCTGTCGCGCTTTGTCATGCCGGGTCCCCGCATGACCGCTCTGGCGACGGGCTAACGCGCTGGGCGGGCGAACTGCGCGCGCTTTCTAACCTGCCTCAAGTGCGTTGCAAGCTGTCAGGTTTAAGTATGTTTAATCATAATTGGGAACCCGAGGATTTCCGCCGAATTGTTGAAACTTGCCTAGACCAATTCGGCCCCAATCGCGTGATGTTCGGGTCGAACTTTCCAGTAGATAAGCTGTATTCCAACTATGCCACACTGGCTCAAACATATCGCAACCTAGTTCCGCGTGAAATGCATCAAGCGGTCTTCAACGATACGGCAGCGGATTTTTATTCCATCTTTCCAGTCCATGTTTAAAGCAGCAATAGTTTCTGAAGGTGTAACGCCCCAGTTAATCAGCTCAACCCCAGCCCTTTGATATGGCAGCAATGACGGCTGCTGTCAGACGAATGAGAACTCGCATTAGATTGCTGGTGCAGCCTGAATCTATGCGCTCAATAGTTGGCGCCACTCGGTGAGAGCAGCGGCACGGGTTGGCGTGAATTTGGCGCGTGAGTAGAGATGACCGTCCTGCAGCCCCTTACAGCCAACCTAACCCCACACCCAGCTCCTGTTGCGTCTTTAGCGAGCTAGAGTGGGTTGAATGGGGGATTGGCTGCACGTGGGTTGCCTGAGCGCGGGCTGACAGATGCAGCGGTGCGGGAGCGTGTGCGCGTGCGGGAAGCGTGTCGTCAAGTCAACCGATATGGGGACGAATATAGGGACTAAATAACAGATCATAAAATAAGATACTGATATATATAATTAAATATCGTTTATTTGGCAGACAGACAGGAATTCAAAGTTCCGAACTTGCCTAATTCCATTCAAACTATGTCTGTCGACACAAAGGATAACCTCAAAATCTAACGTGTTCGTTAAACCGCATACTGTGCAGTTGCACGCCAAAACCCTGTGTAATCCACCAACCCGCGTTAGCTGCCACACTTAGCGGCATGATTAAGGTCGAGCCCGTAAGCCGCAGCACAGACGGCAACAGACACCACTGCGATCAACTTGCCCCAACGGGCGGTTGCGACCGCTGAGGTTTGAGACGCTCAAAGTCAGCCTGTGACGTTGCAATACTGGTCGCCGTTGGCATACCGGATGTATTTGTAGAAGACGGATCGGGCGGCGAACTTGGTGACTTTGGCATATTGGGCTTGGGCACTGACGCTATTGCTTTTCCCACGCGCGATTTGGGTTTACTCTTAGCGCTGACTTTTCCACTTTTAAGTTTCGTGTCCAGTTTGTTGGTCAGAAAGCTTGCAGTGTTGGCAAAGGTTTTGATGTCATCAACTGCCTGCTCAAGGCTGCCGCTGCCTGAGGATTTCTCAATCACATCGATGAGGCGGCGCAATTCCTCACGCTCATCCATTGCAATACCCCCTGCCCTGCGCGCTTGGGGTCAACAAAAGACCACCTCGGAATGATAAGTACTGGCCTATAAAAAACCGCAGCGCAGATTTTTGAGGCTGCAGAACCCATTTCGGCCACAGGCTCATAGCGCCATCCGTTCAGGCGCGCGCCACACTGCTTCAGCCTGCCTTGCTATGGCACTGTCACATAGGGCTTTGAGGTTGATCAGCTTTGCGGCCCAAGCCTTATGCTCCTCAGCATCTGATCCGTTTAAACGCGCCGCATAATACCCTAGCTTGTTGGAACAGATTGTCAGTGTCTCAACACTAGCATCAATGCGGTTGTAGCGCAGCACACGGATATAGCCCTCACTGCGCCCAAGCCAGCTGCGACAAAACTCTGGTGTGTTCTGCACAATGCCAGTTTGGATCAATTCGTCTCGTAGATGTTCTAGTAATCTTATGCTCATATGCGTCCTCCAATGCGCTGCTTACACTGGTATTTATCTCTATTGAGCGAAGATGGGGTGTTTGTGAGCCGTTTGGCGCGCTGTTCATCAGTTACAGCCTTTTCTGCCGGGTTTTCTTGTCTCGTTGATAAATACATGCGGAGACGAGCATGACATATGAACAGCGCAAACAAGAACGACAGGCTTTGATCGATCATCTGCTGGCACAAGAGTGGAATGTGTTTGGCACTCTCAAGTTTGTAAACGGTAGAACTATTGGCAGCAGTAGCGCTGATAAACTCCTGCGCAGCTACTGGAACCGCATTGATCGTATGTTCTTTGGCAAAGCTGCTGAACGCCAGAACATGCGCGTACCGCGCTGGTGCTTTGCACACGAAGGCTCAGACAGCGAGAACTACCACATCCACTTTGCGCTGCAGGCTCCGATCCCTGACGTGGATCACATGTGCTGTGTGTTAAACGCAGTGTGGGCGCAGCATCATGCACAGACCGCGCCACTGGCGAAGAACTGGATCATTCCTGTTCAAGATCGCTCCGCAGTGGCCAGTTACGTTACACACGAATACTGGCGCATGGGCAGTGACACGCTGCTAGATGAACTGTGTTGGGACAGAACACCGGTTGATACGATGGCACAGTATCGTCATGACCAACAGGCACATCGCATTACACGGGCAGCCAGCCCACTCTGGCTTAGGCAAGCGCAACAGGCATTAAACACACGACAGGCAGCATATCAGGCAAACGCAGATCAGTTTGTAATGGAGCGTGGCTAGGCCCCTTCTCGCAGGCAATCAGCAGACAATTTGAGCGCAAAGACTGTCGTAGGTTCAAAACCTTGGCACATCCTTGTTCACGAGCATATGTTCAAACCACAAAGGTTCAAACGAACACACAAAGCAACAAAGTGATAACGAACACAGACAAAACGAAGATGGTAAAACAGACAGTAAGAT
>Ga0102811_1001539_pt1 | contig 10949 bp, 10 predicted proteins | sample ColrivemetaGS705_FD_84507 | JGI IMG/M metagenome (GOLD analysis project Ga0102811, IMG submission 84507) | Estuarine microbial communities from the Columbia River estuary - Flood tide ETM metaG S.705 | ecosystem: Environmental > Aquatic > Marine > Intertidal zone > Estuary | place: USA: Columbia... | reverse complement strand
TCTGGCGCGTCCACCGGATGCTAAGTGATTTGCCAGTGACAGTTTACGGCGTAGCCACCGCGTTGGCCCGCGCACCTGAACAGGTTGCCGCGATGAAAGCCTCTGGTTGGGAGATTGCCAGCCACGGCCTGAAATGGGTCGAACACAAAGACTTGCCAGAGGACGAAGAGCGCTCGCAGATAGCTGAAGCCATCCGGCTGCATACCGAAGTTACAGGCACCGCGCCGCGCGGTTGGTATACGGGCCGCTGTTCAAACAACACCGTTCGTCTTGCCGCTGAAACCGGTCAGTTCGCCTATGTCGCTGATAGCTATGCAGATGATCTGCCCTATTGGATGCGTGTAGGCCGCAAGGACCAATTGATTGTGCCCTACACGATGGATTGCAACGACATGCGGTTTGCCATTCAGGCGGGCTTTACCAACGGTGATCAATTTGAGCGTCATCTCAAAGACAGTTTCGATTACCTTTATGAAGAAGGCGAGGCTGGTCAGCCCAAGATGCTATCAATCGGCTTGCACTGTCGCTTGATCGGTCGTCCGGGTCGTGCCGCTGCCTTGCGCCGCGCGATTGAACATTTTCAATCCCACGAAGGCGTTTGGTTCGCCACGCGTTTGGAGATTGCCGAACATTGGGCACAGGAGAACCCGCCGATGTCATTGAACCGACCTTCCGAAATGGACCGCGATACATTTGTCGCCGAATTTGGCGGTATTTTTGAACATAGCCCTTGGATTGCCGATGGTGCCTTTGATCTGGAATTGGGTCCAACACATGATACCGCACAGGGTGTCCATCAGATGCTGGCGCGGATTTTCCGCAGCGCAGATGCTGACAAACGACTGGGTGTCTTGACCGCCCACCCTGATCTGGCGGGCAAATTAGCCGAAGCAAAGCGATTGACCGCAGAGTCCACGGCCGAGCAGGCCTCTGTCGGGCTGGATTCCTTGACTGACGATGAACGTGCAACTTTGACCGCGATGAATACGGAATATACGTCGAAGTTCGGCTTTCCATTCATCATTGCGGTGCGTGACAATACGAAAGCGTCGATTATGGAAGCCTTCAAGCGCCGCATCAGCAATGACCGCGACACAGAATTCACCGAAGCCTGCCGTCAGGTCGAACGAATTGCAGAACTACGCCTTCTCGAAAAGTTCAGCGCATGAGCAATCGCATCAAAGTGCAACCACTGACAGCCGAAGCGTTTGCGCCATTCGGTGATGTAATGGATGCGTCAGGTGCGCCAGATAAGTTGATCAATCAAGGCAAATGCGGCCGGTTCCACAACAAGGCGCGGCTGGACTTTTCTGATGGCGCTGCAGGGATCAGCATTTTTCAGGGCGAGGTGGAAACACTGCCTTTGAAGCTAGAGATGGTCGAGCGGCACCCAGACGGCAGTCAGGCGTTTGTGCCAATGTCTTTGGACCCGTTTTTGGTCGTTGTGGCCACTGATGAGGCGGGCGTTCCGACGAACCCCCAAGCATTCATCACCGAAACAGGCCAAGCTATCAATTTTCATCGGGGGACATGGCACGGAGTCTTGACCCCCTTATCCAAGCCAGGGCTCTTTGCGGTCGTTGACCGCATCGGGGAGGGAGCAAACTTGCAAGAGCACTGGTTCGACCAAGGCTATATCATCGAAAGGTGAACCTAGCCGTTGGCAAAAGGCCAACACCAAGAAACATTTAGGGGAGGAAAACCAACAATGTCAGATACATCCATCGGGACGCCAGAACAAATGCGCGATCCCAATTACATGCCACCGGTCTATAAGGCGGTCCCACTGGGACTTCAGCACGTTTTGGCGATGTTCGTCTCAAACGTGACGCCTGCGATCATCATTTGTGGTGCTGCTGGCATCGGTTTCGGATCAGACCAAGGCGCGCTGGGCTTTCCAGCGATGACTTACATGATCCAGATGTCGATGTTCTTTGCAGGCATTGCCACATTGATCCAGACAATCGGCATAGGTCCGGTTGGTGCCAAGCTGCCAATCGTGCAGGGTACATCATTTGCGTTCATTCCAATCATGATCCCGCTGGTTGCGGGCAAGGGGGAAGAGGCGCTCGCTGTTGTGATGGGCGGTGTCTTGGTCGGTGGTTTGTTCCACGCATTCCTTGGACTGTTCATCGGTAAAATCCGCTTTGCTTTGCCACCACTTGTGACAGGCTTGGTTGTAACCATGATCGGTTTGGCTTTGGTCAAAGTTGGTATTCAGTACGCGGCTGGCGGCGTGCCTGCTATCGGCACCGAAGAATACGGTAGCCTGCAAAACTGGACAGTCGCGGGCATTGTGATCGTTGTGACATTGGCGCTAAAATTCTATGCGCGCGGTATGGTTGCGATCTCTGCGGTCGTGATTGGATTGCTTGTTGGTTATGCCGTCGCTGCAATGATGGGCATGGTTAGCTTTGGCAACGTCGGTCGTGCTGCACCTTTCGCACTGCCAAACCCACTGCACTTTGGTCTGGAATTCAGCGTTGCCGCAATCATCGGCTTCTGTCTGATGGGCTTTGTGTCTGCTGTTGAAACTGTGGGCGACGTATCAGGTATCACCAAAGGTGGCGCTGGTCGTGAGGCAACTGACAAAGAGATCCAAGGCGCGACTTTCGCCGACGGTCTGGGTACCGCAGTCTCTGGCCTGTTTGGCGCATTGCCGAACACATCGTTCAGCCAGAACGTTGGTTTGATCGCGATGACAGGTCTGATGAGCCGCCACGTTGTCACCATCGGCGCACTGTTCTTGATCGCCGCTGGCCTGATCCCGAAAGTGGGCGCAATCATCTCGACTATCCCAATCGAAGTTCTGGGTGGCGGTGTGATCGTGATGTTCGGCATGGTTGTGGCTGCGGGTATGTCGATGCTGTCTGATGTGGACTGGAACCGTCGTAACATGGTGATCTTTGCGATTGCGTTGTCACTGGGTCTTGGTCTGCAGCTAGAGCCGGGCGCACTGCAGCATCTGCCAAGCACTTGGAAGGTCCTTGCAACTTCGGGCATCTTGCCAGCTGCATTGATTGCGATCGTGTTGAACCTGATCCTGCCAGAAGAACTGCCAGGCGAAGCCACCGAAGAAGTTTCCGGCGGAATGGCTGGTCACGGCAAAGGCAAGCTCCCACACGAGTAAATTATAAATGAAAGAGCCCCGCTGCATATGCAGCGGGGCTTTTGCCCAAGGTCACGCCTTGGAACCCAGCAATCCCTACCAATTTAGACACGACCAGAAAGGCGCAATTTAGATTGCGCCGTTTTTATTTGTCTGGCCGCGAGCGATGCATTGTGGAGTTAAGACCGTGGCAAAAAGAAACCCCGCTCCAACCTGAATGGAACGGGGGTTTTTGGATTGGCGGCGTCGGTCTTTACCTAAGTGAATGTGACAGGGTGCTTGCCGGACGCAGTGCCATATGCCGGTTCACGTCTTTGTATAGAAGATACCGGAATTTGCCGGGTCCACCCGCATAACAGGCCTGTGGGCAGAACGCGCGGAGCCACATGTAGTCGCCTGCTTCAACCTCGACCCAGTCCTTGTTCAGCCGATATGCAGCCTTGCCTTCAAGAACATAAAGTCCGTGCTCCATGACATGGGTTTCCAAAAACGGGATAACCGCGCCCGGCTCAAACGTGACGACAGTGACGTGCATATCGTGGCGCATATCGCTGGGATCAACAAAGCGGGTCGTGGCCCATTTCCCGTCAGTATCGGGCATCACGGTAGGGGCCACGTCATTATCATTGGTGACGATAACATCCGGCAAAGCCAGTCCATCAACTTCTTCGTACGCTTTGCGTATCCAATGAAAGCGCAGGATCTCTGTGCCTTTGTTGTGCAGGGTCCAATCGGATGAGGGTGGCAAATAGGCGTAGCCACCCGGTATCATCTGATGTGTTTTGCCGCCGACTGTCAGCGTCGCGGTTCCCTCGACAATAAACAGAACGCCTTGCGCAGCGGGGTCCAGTTCTGGACGGTCAGAGCCGCCACCGGGGGACACTTCCATGATGTATTGCGAGAACGTCTCTGCAAAGCCGCTAAGAGGGCGCGATAGGACCCAAAGCCGCGTCCCATTCCAAAAAGGCAGAAAGCTGGTGACGATATCGCGCATGGTCCCCTTCGGGATCACTGCATAGGCATCGGTAAAAACGGCACGATCTGTCAGCAGTTGGTCTTGACCGGGATGACCCCCGGTAGGGGCGTAATATTTGGCTGACATGACAATCCTCTAAGAACAGTGGCAAGCATTACTATGGCAATGCTGTGCGGCTAGGACCATTGACGATGTCGTGACAGGACTTTCTGGTTTTTATTGATAATTAGCCGATATTCGTAGCAAGTAATTCAGGTTCCACGCTGACCTGCGCGAACTGGCTCATGGCGCAAGCGCCGGCTTCATTGGACTTGCGTGAACCGTAGGATTGCCCGACAAGATGTGACGCCTGCCGTTATTCGGCAGGCGTTTGGGGGCTGCATAAGTAACCCCAAATCGAGATGCAGTAACAAAGCGTGCCGATCTGTCAGAGCGAAATGCGGAATCGTGCAAATCCATCCGGGCCGTCGCCCGCTTCTTCAATGTTGGCATCGACTTGATCCAAGTACGCTGCCGCAGCAGGTCCTGTGTCGAACAATACGCTAGTCCCTTCCATCGGCTTGAACGACCAGTTGCTGTCGGCGCGTGGGCTGATTGTGCCTTGCTCAACGATATAACGGACGATTACGTCGCGGTTAGTGTCCGGACCTTCAAACACTGTGGTCTCTGGCGTCGCACCCGGGAAATTCCCGCCGCCACCTGCACGGTAATTGTTTGTCGCAATGATGAACTCTGCAGAAAGATCCAGCGGCGCGCCATTGTAGCTTAGCTCGACGATACGCGATGCATTCGCATCCAAGAGTTCGCCCTTGGAGTCGTATTTTGACGGTTGAGATAGATCGATTTGGTAAGTCACCCCGTCGATGACGTCAAAATTATAGCTGGGAAAGTCAGGATTGAGCAAAACCACATCTTGCGCGCCGGGTGCCACCTGGTTGAACATTCCAGCGGAACGCTCAAGCCAGTCTTTCACTTGCTGGCCTGTCACCCGCACCGCGCGCGCAGTGTTCGGATAAAGGTACAAATCCGAGACGTTCTTGATCGCGATGTCACCCATTGGGACATCAGTAAAGTATTCTGGTCCACCCCGACCGCCTGCTTTGAAGGGTGCCGCTGCGGACAAAATTGGCAAGCCTTCGTGTTCGGTCCCTTTCATCATTTGTTCAATGTACCAAAGCTGCGCGATGGATACGATTTGCACAGACGGGTCGTCTGCAACCAGTGCAAAATAGCTATGCAGTGGTGCGTCAGTTTTTCCGACCGCTCTACGGACATAGGCAAGTGTTTCGTCATGTTCTTTTTGAACGGATGCAAGAACTGCCTCGTCACTTTCGACCAACGCACTGACCGACCTATCTTCATTACGCATCGAAATAGGCCGCGCTTCAGTTTCGGCTGACACCACTCGCCATTCGTTCCCGTCCTTTTCGATCAACAAATCAATGAGACCCATATGGCTGCCCCAGAACCCGCCCATACAGGCAGGTGTGCCCATCAACGTGCCTGCATCAACATCCACGCCCGCAAAATCTGCGTAAGTGGGTGAGGGGAAGACGAGGTGGCTGTGGCCTGTCAAGATTGCGTCGACACCCTTCAAGCCTGCCAATGGAACGGATGCGTTTTCCATTCCGTCGGACGCGTCCGCAGACCCAATTCCCGAATGGGAAAGAACGATGACGATGTCTGCGCCTTCCTCTTTGATTTGTGGCAAATATGCTTTCGCGGTTTCCAGGATGTCGCGGGCTTGGACATTCCCTTCCAAGTGGCGGCGATCCCAACCCATGACCTGAGGTGGAACAAAACCAATCAGTCCAACCTTGATGTCATGTTCGGCGCCTGTACCGTCAGTCACCTTGTGATCTAAGATAACATATGGAGGTATGAGCGTCTTATCTTTGGTCGGATCGCTGCCCAACTCCAATGCAACATTTGCATTAACGACTGGAAAGTTTGCACCAGCCAACGACTTCATCAAGAAATCCAATCCGTAGTTGAATTCGTGATTACCCAGCGTCGACGCATCAAACCCCAAGGTGTTCATGGCTTGGATGACGGGATGAGTGTCGCCATCTTTCATGCTACGTTCATAAGCGATGTAATCCCCCATCGGGTTACCCTGCAGGAAGTCACCGTTATCAATCAGCAGCGAGTTTGTGGCTTCGTCTCGAATTTCATTGATCAGGGATGCCGTGCGGGCAAGTCCAACTGTGTCGATCGGTTTGTCGGCGTAGTAGTCATACGGGAAAACATGCACATGCAAGTCCGTCGTTTCCATTATGCGAAGATGCGCCTGATTGGTTGCTGCGTGTGCAGAGAACGGGTGAAGCGCAATGAAACCTGTGGTACTTGCCAGGAATGCACGGCGGTTGAGTGTAATTGACATAGTCGATTCCCCCTAGAAATATGAATTTGCTTGATAGTATGAGTGTAAGCGCCTCAATACGTCGCGCAAGTTTTTCGTGATTTGGTTGCGTCACACTTAAAAGTCACGAAAAGAAGGGGATTCTGGAGAATGTCACATCTAAGCATCACGATTTACAGAATTTCGTCACATTTGCGCGTCACGAAGCCTTCTGCTAGAGACTTCGTATGACTTCTAAACCTGATCCCGCGCTTTCCAGATTGACCAAAATGCTTGCAGGACTGAAGGCGCGACCCGCCGAAGTCGTGAGTGGTGAAGCTGCGGCCAAAGATCTGAAGAACGAATTCCGACGTGAAAATGGTGAGGCGCCGCTGACAGATGCACAGCGGCAGGCTGTCCGTCGGGCCAAGATCAAAGCCGAACTCGAGACTAAACGAAAGCAGCATGTTCGGCACTGCGTCGCGTGTGGGCATTCGCTGCCATTGGAAGCACGTGCCGACACCAAGACCTGCAGCGATGCCTGCAGAAAGAAAATGTCGCGAAGCCAGTAAGCCTGCAAAGCATGTGTCGAACGCGGTACGGACATCTCGTGCACCCTTGGCGTTTTCTCTCACCATGACCCAGCGATCCGGAGTCCTAGCACGCAGATTATTAGCACCGTCCAAGGATCAAGGGTGGGCGATCAGGTCGTGTTTAGAGACGGATTAGGGCGTTTTTCGAATTGCCTTTTTTCAATCATTTCGTCGTCAGGAATGGGAATTACCAGATAATATTTGTCTTTTTTGTACAATTCGAGATCAGATGCGTCGTCAGAAGCTGAAACTTGGGGCAGCGATTACAGAAGACAGCATATTTGGACATCTGCCGTATCGTGTTGCCAAGCTTAGCCAATCCTTAATCATCTTAAGCGCAATTCTCGATGCGTTTATTCGCGCGCAGGACACTATGCATTTCCCGCGCAACTTTGATCGGGAATACAGAGTTGTACGCCCTTACCTGGCAAGTCTGTCTGACGTCAGCGCCTATGGGTCCAAATAGGGTACTTTGCTAAGAGAGGGTTTGTTGCTCATCATAGCCACTGAGGAGTGGACGATGAGAAAGACAACGAAGAGCCCTGGCGAAAAGATCGTCAAAGACATCAAGCGTGCGACCCGCAAGCACTATTCATCTGAAGAGAAGATCAGGATCGTGTTGGATGGCCTGCGTGGCGAGGACAGCATTGCTGAACTTTGCCGCCGTGAAGGAATATCTCAAGGCATCTACTACAAATGGTCCAAGGACTTCATGGAGGCTGGCAAACGGCGTCTGGCAGGCGATACGGCACGTGCTGCAAACACAGATGAGGTTAAGGACCTACGCCGCGAAGCCCGTGATCTGAAGGAAGTGGTGGCCGAACAGACGCTGGAACTGCGTCTTCTCAAAAAAAGCATGTTCGACGGTGGGGGCGACCCCGAATGAGATACCCTGCATCTGAAAAACTTGAGATCATCCGGTTGGTCGAAGAAAGTCACCTGTCAGCCCGCCTGACGCTCGCCAAGCTCGGTATCCCCCGCACCACATTCTACCGTTGGTATGATCGCTACCTCCAGCGTGGTGAGGCTGGACTACAGGACCAGTCTCCCAAGCCCAAGCACGTCTGGAACCGCATCCCTGACGAGGTGCGCCGCAAGGTGGTCAAACTGGCGTTGGAGGAGACAGAGTTGTCACCGCGCGAGCTGGCGGTGACCTTCACTGACAAAGAAAGTTACTTTGTATCAGAGGCTTCAACATATCGGATACTGAAGGCGCATGACCTGATCACGAGCCCAGCCTTCATTGTGATCAAGGCGGCCAGTGAGTTCAAAGACAAGACAACTGGCATCAATCAGCTTTGGCAAACCGACTTCACCTACCTCAAGATCATTGGTTGGGGATGGTTCTATCTCAGCACGATCTTGGACGATTACAGCCGGTACATCATCTCGTGGAAACTCTGCACAAACATGAGGACCCAAGACGTAACCGACACGCTGGATCTGGCCCTTCAGGCGTCCGGCTGCGATCAGGTTCATGTGATCCACAAACCACGACTGCTCAGCGACAACGGATCCAGCTATGTCTCTGGCGAGTTGGCCGAATGGTTGCAGGACAAAGGCATGAAGCACTCGCGCGGCGCACCGTATCATCCCCAAACCCAAGGCAAGATTGAGCGGTGGCATCAGACTTTGAAGAACCGCATTCTGCTGGAAAACTACTTCCTGCCCGGTGATCTCGAAGCGCAGATCGAAGCCTTCGTCGACCACTACAATCATCAGCGCTACCACGAGAGCATCAACAACGTCACACCTGCCGACGTCTACTTCGGGCGCGACAAAGCCATTCTACAACAACGCGAAAGGATCAAACGAAAGACGCTCGAAACGCGCCGCTTGCATCACAGGCAACGCGCCGCATAATCAAACCAACCAGATGAGCCAAACTCTATCTTAGCTTAAGCTGCCATTGGTTCCAAAAACTCTGACGACGGACACTGATAGGCAGGATTTAGCTGACAATCTCTTGTTTCCATAGAGTCAAAGGAGCAATGTGCCTGGACAACTGTTCTGCTTCAACGCGGGAGGGGACTTCGGATGCAATTAGTTACAAGTTCATGGCTTTTTTGGGCTCTGCTCGCAGCAGTTTTTGCGGCCTTGACTGCGGTGTTCGCCAAGGTAGGCGTTTCAGAGACCAACTCGAACTTTGCCACTTTCCTTCGCACTGTGGTCGTGGTTGTCGCATTAGGTCTGCTGATCTGGACTACTGGAGAAACTCAATCACTTTCTACACTATCACCGAAGACGAGCGTATTTTTGGTTTTATCCGGATTGGCCACAGGAGCATCCTGGCTGTGCTACTTCAGGGCTCTCCAGCTCGGTAAAGTTTCGCAAGTAGCGCCGATAGATAAACTCAGCGTAGTATTAGTTGCGATCATCGCTGCTGTCTTTCTCGGAGAGAGCATGTCTTTGACAGGGTGGAGCGGTGTCGCACTGATAGGGGTCGGCGCACTTCTCGTGGCAGTTGCCTAAGACTGACTTGGCGCTAATCTGGTCTTAAAGCAGACTTTCGCTGCGGTGTGAGTAGAGGTCTGCTATGCGGGTGCGGTTTCAACGGGTCGCTGCAACACAGGCTTCAAATTTCTCTGCCGGGGTTTGGCATGGGCACGTCAGTCGTGAATTTGGGCACGGAGTATCCGGCCTGCACAGCGGGGCGGTCGGCGATGCGTAGGTACCAGTCTTTGACATTCGGGAAAGCGTTCAGATCAACCTCTTGCCATTCAAACCGTGACACCCACGGCCAGCAGGCCATATCAGCGATCGAATACATGCCGCGCCCGATCCCCGCGATGTAGTCACGACCCTCTAGCCGTCTGTCCAACACGCCGTACAAACGCAACGCCTCAGTGCTATATCGTTCCTCAGCATAGGCAGATTTGCCTTTGTTATATTTCACAAAATGGTGTGTTTGGCCTAACATCGGACCTAGGCCCCCCATCTGCCACATCAGCCATTCCACCATGCGCCAGTACTCGTCACCGTCGCATTGGAATTGGCCGTATTTATCGGCGAGATACATCATGATCGCGCCGGTCTCCATCATATGGATGCCTGTGTCATGATCCACAATCGCGGGGATGCGGTTGTTGGGCGCAATCTTTAGGAAATCGGGCGCGAATTGTTCGTCCTTGGTAATGTCGATCGCGTGGGCGGTATAAGGCACGCCCAACTCTTCGAGCAGGATCGATACCTTGCGGCCGTTGGGCGTGGTCCATGTGTAAAGGTCAATCATCATGTGGTCCTTTGTTTGGGGTCAAACGATATCAATACGGTAGCCGGATCGCGGGAAGTGAACACAGAGTGTGCCAACATCATCCGCTGTGCGCTCAATCGTGACTGTTTGGGCATCGGCGTAGCGCAGTGTGCCTGCAACAGGCTGTTCGCCACCATTTACATCGGGGATGACGGTGATGGATTGCCCAACGATCAGGCCTTGCGGTTCGTTCGCCGCAACGCCTGTTGCCGCAATGGGGTCTTGCGATTTTGCCTGCTCAATCGCATCCTGTGGGTCCATCGGTCGGGATGTTCCGTGCCCGATGGCGCGGACATTGTCCTCCCACCGCACGAGGTTGGTGAACCCCGACAAAAATGACGGCCCGCCCGACCAGCGCCCGCGCAAGAACCAGACGACATGGTAAAACTGCGCATCAATCGCGGCTGCGTCGGGCCCGAGCAAGAAATCACGCCCATCCGCCAGTTGCGCATCCAGCCATGACAGTGGTGCGCGCACTTGGGCCACAAGATGGGGCAGGTCGGTGTTGGCTGTCTTAAGCCCTGCGGCCCAGTCTTCGCCAAGATATAACCGCCCGCGATCTGCTGCGAAATCTTTGTCGAGACTGTCACCTGCCGACCCAAGAACATGCCGCACAGTTTGATCGAAAAGCGCACCGTCGGTCCAGCGACTGAGGCACCACATCAACCCCTGATTGG
>Ga0102811_1001537_pt1 | contig 10951 bp, 12 predicted proteins | sample ColrivemetaGS705_FD_84507 | JGI IMG/M metagenome (GOLD analysis project Ga0102811, IMG submission 84507) | Estuarine microbial communities from the Columbia River estuary - Flood tide ETM metaG S.705 | ecosystem: Environmental > Aquatic > Marine > Intertidal zone > Estuary | place: USA: Columbia... | reverse complement strand
ATTGGATTGATAATCTGATAGAAAAAACTACAGGCAACACCTTATAAAATTTATGCTTAAATTTGAACTAGTTCAAACTAATAAACAATTAAACTAACGATTTGCTACGTCGGAAAAATCTCCGATTTTCCAGTCGCACAAATCTTTTAAAAACACGTTACCCAAAAGTTGAATGACAAAAATTAGAAAAATGAAATTATATCAAAAATTAGGATTATTGGCAGGATTTTCATTACTAGGATATTCAATGAACGGACAAGAAGTAGCAAAACATACTGATGCAGTTTCAGCAATCCCTATGGCACTTGAAACAAGTTGTGGAAGCGTAGCAGGACAATTCACAAACAATAACGTTGCAGATTATATAATTGCAGCAAAAAAACCAGGATATGATCAAGCAGACCTTTATTTATTTGTAGGAAAAGGAGATGGAACATTTCCAAAATATGGAATCATCGGTTCAATTCCAATGGCACTCGAAACAGGAGTATCTTTAACTGCAGCCGATTTTGATGGAGATGGAGATTTAGATGTTCTTGCAACAAGCAAATTACCGCAATCAATTATCGATAACACTACCCCAAAATCAAAAAGAGGAAAATCATACTTATTCTTCAACAAAGGAGGAGCAAATTTCTCTTTGAAAAACGATTAAATTTTCTTTTCATCAGAGATGTGCCAGAAACAATTGTTTCTGAGCATTTTTTTAAATCTAAAATGAACCAAAAATCCTTAAAAAAAACTCTCCTCACAACTACACTAGGATTATTTGGACTATTTGGAATTCAAAACACTTATTCTCAAGAATATTTCATCGAAGCAGACTTTAAAAAAGACAAACACATCGATATATTACCTGCAAAACAAAGGAGATAATACCTATCACGAACCACACTATGTCGGAACAATTCCTGCACCTCATGGAGTTCTCTATCACACCTCATATAATTTATGCTTAAATTTGAACTAGAACAAATGCCAAACATTCAACTAACGATTTGCTACAACCGAAAAATCTCCGATTTTTAAACCGCACAAATCTTATACAAACTCATTGGAAATAAGCACTTCAATAATTTAAATACTATGAAAAAATTTCATCAAATCATCATCATTTTATCACTTTTAATATTTTCTTGTAATCAGAAAAATAAAGATTTTGTTATTAATGGAACATTAAAAAATATTCCTGACAGTTCTAAAGTATATATTTTCTCTGATGGTAAAGAATTATATTCTTCTATTGTAATGAATGAAAAGTTTAAAATTAATAGTAAAGTTGAAAATCCCATTAAGGTTAATCTAATTATATTCAATTCTAATGATTCTAAATCATTCTGGCTAGAGAACAGTACCATTACTTTTATTGCTGAAAAAGGAAAATTTAATGAAGCACAAATTAATGGTTCAGAGACTCAAAATACTGAAACAATAATTAATGATAAAATAGATATAGTTCAAAACAAAATAGAAAATTTAGAAAAATTATCAAAAGATAACAAGAATCTAAAAGAAATTGATTCAATTAAAACAGAATACTTTAAACTAATTAATGAGAAAGAATTAATTTCTCAAGACTTTGTTAGAAAATACCCAAACTCAATAATTAGTGCCAATATTTTAAATATGAATGTTAGAAAATGGAGTAGAGAAATAGTGAGTGAGTTGTTTAATGAGTTTTCTCAACAAAATAAAGAATCTATTTATGGAAAAGAGATAGATAAGTTTTTAGTTACAACTAAACAATTCCCAAATTTTAATTAATTTAAGAAATTTAGTATCTTTGGTTCAAATGCAATTAGTAAGTTGTTATGGTACAGCAAGTAACAAATGGTATAAAAATTTCAGTTTCATCTAATTTTGAAGGCACAAGCTATCGAAATTATAGATTGTATTATGCTTTTAGTTATCAGGTTACTATAGAGAATCAAAGCAATGAAACGGTACAATTATTAGCACGTCATTGGAAAATATTTGATTCTTTAAACAATACCGAAATTGTTGAAGGCTCCGGCGTTATTGGAAAAAAACCAATTTTAAAACCTACAGAAATACATACTTATAGCTCTAATTGTTTTTTAACTTCTCCTATCGGATCTATGAAGGGATATTACAATATGGTAAATTTTGCAACTTCAAAAAGTTTTAAAGTTTATATTCCAACATTTCAATTAATGGTTTCAAGTATTCATAATTAAAATATGAAATTTAAGTTAACAAAATTTAAGCCTAAATCAACTCAAATTAAAGGTTTAGAGTGTTTAAATTGTGGGCAGCCATTAAGTGGAGACGAGAATTTTTGCTCTAATTGTGGACAAAAAAATACTATTAAAAAGCTAAGTTTTGGTGTTTTTGTTAATAATATATTTTCAGGATTTTTTTCTTATGACTCACGATTTTGGACCACTTTTATTCCATTACTAACCAAACCTGGGAAAGTTTCTAAAGATTATATTGAAGGTAAACGAGCACGATTTGTAAATCCTTTTCAATTGTATTTAAATGTGTCCATTATTTTCTTTTTAATATTAGGAATATCAAACAAAATCGATTCAAATAATATTGCCAATGACATTTCAAAAGCAACAAAAAATTTAGATTCTATAACTAAAGTAGATAAAAAAAAGTTGGATTCTATAATTACCAATGTGCAACAACAAGTTATTGATAAAATTCCGGATGATTCTACAAAAGTTAAAACAATAGCCGAAGTTGGCAACGTGTTTAAATTATATGAACCGGCAAAAAATGTGGCTAAAATGGATTCGGTAAATCTTTCTGAACCTGATTCAACTAAATGGACGTCTATAACTGGGAGGCTTCAACTTTTTTACGAATTCAAAAAAAATAACCCTGATTTTACAAACGAACAGATGTTAGATAGTTTGGGCTTAGAGAAAACTTTTTGGAATAAATTTTACAGTCAACAGGCAATTAGTATGGGTAAGAATTACGATGCTTTTAAAGAAGATGGCGGTAAGGCCTATTTTAAAAAATTGACTTCATACATTTCTATTTCATTATTCATTTTCTTACCAATTTTCACACTTTTTTTAAAACTGATTTATATAAGAAGAAAGTACACATATATGGAACATTTGGTTTTTGTTTTTAATACACAAACTGTATTTTTTCTTTTGCTAATAATATTTTATTTGTGTAGTTTTTTCTTTAAAATGGATAATTTTGGTTGGATATTTGCTTTGTTGTTTTTAATTTATTTATACAAAGCCTTGCGTTATTTTTATGAACAAGGTAGGGCAAAAACTATAATAAAATACGTGCTGTTAAATAGCTATTATATGTTTTTAGCCTTAGTAGGATTTACAATTGTGGCTATTCTATCGTTTTTTATAAGTTAAGTTTAAGCTGCAATTTTTTAGCGTGTACGATATCTTCATAAATCATTTCTAAGCTTTTATTCTCTTTTTTTATTGAAGTGATACTAACTGTTTCTACATATGGGCGTTTCATAAAAATTGACTGTTCTTTATCTCCAATTTCCGAATGATGAAATTCTAAAATAGTTGAAGCGTTGAAGTCATTTTCTTTAATCCAATTTTGAAACCATTTTTTTCGAAGGGCTTTAATTTCATTTGAATACAAAGTTGCCGAAGACCAAATTTTAGGATCATTTTGAAGTTTTGTAAATTGCTTTTGTTCATCATCCCAAATAAGTTCAAACAAATTCAAATTATTGTTGTTCCAATCAACAATAACCATTGTAAAAGGTTCAATTTCTTCTAGGTTTAAATGTTTAATATAATCTTGAAAATTATCTGATTGCAACAATTCTTTGGCGATTAAGCCTCTACTTTTTTTATAATTAGCTTTCCTTTTATGTTTTATAAAAGCACCATTTAATACGCAAACGAGTCTATTTTTTGAGCTAGTTCCAATCCAAGTGCCACCAGCCAATTTATCCTTTGGGAAAACCATTTTAACACCATTTTCTATATATTCTGTTGGAGGAAATGTTTCTCTAAGTGGTGTCTCATCTCGATTAGATGTTAAAATGAAATTATTATTTTTTAAAGGTAAAAATGTAACGGTACACATACTATCAAAATTTGATTAATCAGTATCAGTTTCCAAAACAATAAGTCAATACTATTTTGTAACTTTGTAGGCAAATTTAAAGTAAAAATTTATAAAATAATATTAATATGGCGACAGGATTTTATAATGTACCGAAAGCAGTAAATGAACCCGTAAAATCTTATGCTCCTGGAAGCCCAGAGCGTAAACTTTTATTGGATACTTACAAGAAAATGTATAATGAAAAGGTAGATATTCCTTTTTACATTGGCGGAAAAGAATTTAGAACGGGAAATACAGTTGATATTAATCCACCTCACGATCATAAGCATTGTGTTGGGCAATATCATACTGCAGAAAAAGAGCATATTGAATTAGCTGTTAAAAAAGCTGCAGAAGCACGTGTAAAATGGGCTGCAACAAGTTGGGAACACAGAGCTGCAATTTTCTTAAAAGCTGCAGAATTATTGGCGGGTCCATTCCGTTATAAAATGAATGCAGCAACAATGATTGCACAATCTAAAAATGTTTTTCAGGCAGAAATAGATTCGGCATGTGAATTGATTGATTTTTTACGTTTTAACGTAGAATTTATGACCGAAATTTATAGTAACCAACCACAATCTTCACCAGGTATTTGGAATAGAATGGAATATCGTCCGTTAGAAGGATTTGTGTATGCAATTACTCCTTTTAACTTTACAGCAATAGCTGGTAATTTACCGGCTGCACCTGCTTTAATGGGGAATGTTATTATATGGAAACCTGCAAGATCTCAAGTGTATTCTGCACAAGTGATTATGGAATTATTTAAAGCTGCAGGGTTACCTGATGGGGTAATAAATATGGTAACTGGTAATTCAAGTACCATTACAGATGTTTTATTAAATAGTTCGGATTTTTCAGGAGTTCATTTTACAGGTTCAACACCGGTATTTAACAGTTTCTGGGAAACAATTGGTAAAAATATGAATACCTATAAAACGTATCCTAGAATTGTTGGAGAAACAGGAGGAAAAGATTTTATTTGGGCGCATCCAAGTTCAAATGCTCAAGAAGTTGCTACAGCAATTTCAAGAGGTGCTTTTGAATACCAAGGTCAAAAATGTTCAGCTGCTTCTAGAGCATATATGCCGGCTAGTTTATGGCCAGCGATTAAAGCAGCAGTTATTAAAGATGTGAAATCATTTAAAATGGGATCACCAGAAGAAACTTCAAACTTTATAAATGCTGTAATTGACGATAGAGCTTTTAAAAAATTATCTAGTTATATAGAGCAAGCTAAAAAGGATGCTGATGCCGAAATAATTGTTGGTGGAGGTTATGATGATGCTGTTGGGTATTTTATTGAACCAACCGTAATTGTAACTACAAACCCAAAATATGATACGATGTGTACCGAATTATTTGGACCAATAATTACAATTTACGTGTATGAAGATGAAAAATGGTTAGAGTCATTGGATTTAGTTGATAAAACTGGTGAATTTGCTTTAACAGGAGCAATTTTTAGTGGTGATAGATATGTAATTGATATTGCTACCGATAAATTAGAAAATGCTGCAGGTAACTTCTATATAAACGACAAGCCAACTGGAGCAGTTGTTGGTCAACAACCTTTTGGTGGAGCTCGTGGATCAGGAACCAATGATAAAGCAGGTTCTGTTTGGAATTTATTACGTTGGGTAAGTAATAGAACAATTAAAGAAACTTTTGTGCCTCCAACAGATTATAGATATCCGTTTTTAAAAGATAGTACTATTGAAACAGTTGAAAAGGAAGTAGAAAGTGCAATTGAAAAATTAAAAGAATTTGGTAAGGATTTATCTGAAAAATTCAAAAAATAATTCAAGATTACTTAAACATAAAAAAAGCGCCAATTGGCGCTTTTTTTATTAATAATTTTTAAATACTAAACAGCTTCAAAACCATCTGCACCATCTAAAAGTCCAATCAATTCTTTTGGATTGTGGATAATTGTTGGCATATGTTGCGGACAGATATAAAATTCGCTTTCTTGATAATAAAATTTAGTAACTGGTATTTCTGTTGATGTTTTTTTACAAACTAAACATGCTTTAACTTGACTCATAATCTAATAATTTAATTTAGGACAAAAATATCTTTTATTTTTAAATAAAAAAGTAATAAATGTCATATTTATCGTTTCTTTAAAGGAATATGAACAACTTTTTTAGTCTCAAAAAAATCATTTTTAAAATAATCAGTTATATTATATATAGTTGCGTTTGGAAAATTTGCCAATTCGTCAGTTAAATCGCCACCTTTTAAATATAATATGCCATTTTTAATTTCGTGAAGCTGTTTTTTAGTTATTTTTTTTCTGACCCATTTTACAAAATCATCCATTTGAGTTACAGCTCTACTAATAATAAAATCGAATTCACCTTTCACATTTTCAGCTCTAATTTGTTCGGCTTTAACATTTTTTAAACCTAATTCTTTAACAACTTCATTTACAACTTTAATTTTTTTACCTATTGAATCTACTAAATAAAATTTAGTTTCAGGAAATAAGATTGCTAAAGGAATCCCAGGAAAACCACCACCTGTACCAACATCTAAAATTGATGCATTAGGCTTAAAAGGTTGTACTTTAGCAATAGCTAAAGAGTGTAAAACATGTTTTGTATATAATTCATCAATATCTTTTCTTGAGATCACATTTATTTGAGCATTCCAATATTTGTAAAGCGCTTCTAGTTTAGAAAATTGCATTATTTGTGCTTCGGATAAATTAGAAAAATGACTCAGAATTGTTTCCATAATCGTTAAAAATATTAGGTCGTAAAAGTACTGTTTCCAAAATTAAATTAACATCTTTTCTAAAATTGTTATATTTTTCCTAAAAATTAATTTAAAAACTTAAAATGGCGTAATTTTGGTGCGTACATTTTATATATATAAAAAGTATTATGAATAATAATGAAACAATTAGCTTTTCAAGAAATGACAAAGCTAAATTTTTTAGAACTCTTAATAAAAGAGTGAATACTTATTTTAAAGAGAATAAAATAAGACGTACTGGAAATTGGAAATTATATACCAAGGCAATAATAATGTTTAGCGTGTTTTTAATTCCATTGGTTTTAATTTTAACAGTTTCAATGCCTCAATGGGCATTATTATTATTAACAATTGTTATTGGGGTTGGAATGGCTGGTGTTGGCATGAATGTTATGCACGATAGTAACCACGAATCATTTTCAAGCAAAAAATGGGTTAATAAATTAATGGGAAGCAGTATTTATATTCTTGCAGGTAATGTTTATAATTGGAAAGTGCAGCACAATGTTTTACATCATACTTTTACTAATATTCAAGGACATGATGAAGATATTGATGCGGGCAGAATTATTCGTTTTTCAAAACATTCAAAATGGTTGGGAATTCATAGATTTCAAAAATACTACTCCATATTTTTATATGGATTGTTAACTATAAATTGGGCAATTACAACAGATTTTAAACAAATGCGTAGTTATTTAAAACGTAAGCTTTCTTATGGTGAGTTTCCAAATCCAGCAACAGAATGGACCATACTCGTAATTACAAAAATATGTTATTATTTACTTTGGATTGTTTTACCATTGTTGGTTTTAGACATTGCTTGGTGGAAAGTATTAATAGGCTTTTTTGTGATGCATTATACCGCTGGAATGATTTTAAGTGTTGTTTTTCAATTAGCACATGTAGTTCCAAAAACAGAAATGCCATTACCTGATAAAGAAGGTCATTTAGAGCACACTTGGGCTATTCATCAGTTATATACTACTTCAAATTTTGCGCCAACAAATAGTTTTATTTCTTGGTATACTGGAGGTTTAAACCACCAGGTTGAACACCATATTTTTCCTCATATTTCGCACATTCATTATGGTAAAATAGCAAAAATTGTAAAGGAAACTACAAAGGAATTTAATTTACCATATAACGAATACAAAACATTTAGAAAAGCAATTATTGAACATTTTAATCAATTAAAAACGTTAGGTGTAAAACCAGCACACGCTTAAATATTTTTTTATGAAGGATCAACTATCAAAAAGAATTAACAGTTTACCAGTATCAGCAACATTAGCAATGGCTGCTAAAGCAAGGGAGTTAAAAGCAGCAGGAAAAGACATTATTAGTCTAAGTTTAGGAGAACCAGATTTTAATACACCAGACTTTATTAAAGAAGCTGCTGTGCAAGCTATTCACGATAATTACAGTTCTTATAGTCCTGTAGATGGATATGTAGATTTAAAAGATGCAATTATTACTAAGTTTAAACGCGATAATAATATAGATTACAACCAAAACCAAATTGTAGTTTCAACTGGTGCAAAGCAATCTATTGCAAATGTAGCAATGGTATTATTAAATCCAGGAGATGAGGTGCTGTTACCAGCACCATATTGGGTAAGTTATTCTGCAATTGCAAGTTTAGGAGAAGCAACATATAAAGAAATTCCTTCAACTATTGAAACGGATTTTAAAATTACTCCAAAACAATTAGAAGCTGCTATTACTCCAAAAACAAAAATGATTTTCTTTAATTCGCCAAACAACCCAAGTGGTTCAATTTATAGTGAAGCGGAATACAGAGCATTGGCTAAAGTAATTGAAAAACACCCAAATATTTATGTGCTTTCTGATGAAATTTATGAACACATTAGTTACGGTGAACCAGCTTTTAGTTTTGCGGCTATTGAAAGCATGTACGATAGAACAATTACCATTAATGGTGTGGCAAAAGCATTTGCTATGACTGGTTGGAGAATAGGATATATCGGCGCACCAGAATGGATTGCTAGAGCTTGTAATAAATTACAAGGGCAAATTACTTCTGGAGCAAATAGTATTGCACAAAGAGCAACAATTGCTGCTTTAGAAGCACCCGTTTCTAAAATTAAATATATGGTTGATGAATTCCATAAACGTAGAGATATGATGTTGGATTTATTAGGGAAAATAGATGGATTTAAATTAAATGTACCAGGTGGTGCTTTTTATATTTTCCCAGATGTATCTGCTTTTTTTGGAAAAGAAATTAAAGGGCATAAAATTGAAAATGCATCTGATTTTTCTTTATTCTTATTAGCTGAAGCAAATATTGCAACAGTTACTGGTGAAGCTTTTGGAGCTCCAGATTGTATTAGAATTTCGTATGCTGCATCTGAAGCAAATTTAAGAGAAGCTGTTTCAAGAATTGAAAAAGCGTTAGCTTAAAAAAAATACTTATTTTTATAAAAAAGGGAGGCTGTTTAGACAACCTCCCTTTTTTTTGATATTTCCCATCTTAACTTTATTTAGTAGCCTTGACACAACAATTGAATGGCTTTTTTTTAGTTTTCTGAGCTCCATTTTCTTCATAATAATATTTATTTATTTAACAGAAATAGTTGAAAAAGGTATTATTTTTTGAATTACATTTGTATTGATTTACAACGTGTAAATACGAATTTATTTATTCTATGAAATAAAATATTTTAAATTCAAGCTTTTGAAAATTAGGAAGTCATATTCAAAAGTAAACCTTTAGAAAAGGTGTTGAATTGTAAGTTAACTTCTCTTATAAAAATCAGCAGTAATAATTAAACTACTTGCGGATTTTAGAGTTCATATTTATTTTTTAAAACTTTTAAATCAAGTTTAAACTTGTAGTGTTTTGGGTATTATATAATGTACTGAAAAAGTAAATATGGTTAAAAAATAAATTAAATATAAAAAATTAAAAAAATGAAAGCAATTATTTTATTATTTACGTTTGTATCTTTAGGTTTTACAAAAATTTCTCAAGAAACTGAAACAATGAAAGCGTCTTTTGATGGCTTTGAAGAAGGTTATTACTATTTTACTGATGAAGACGATAATAATTTTTATTTCGAAACAATTAATAAAGAAGCATCAGAAAAATACAATCTTTTAGAAGACGAATTTATTGGTGAATCATTTGAAGTTACCTATATAATAGAAACAAAAACAGACGAAAATGATGATGAGTATGAATCATATACTATTGTTAAATTACAACTAATAGAAGAAGAATAATCCTTAAAAAGGGTGTCTGAAAAGTAAAATTCAACTCAATTTGTCACATTGAGCATATTCGGAATAGAGTAGTCAATAACTCTTTAAATCTTAAAAAAAGATTTTTTCTGCTGAATATATATTTTACAGTTAGCAATAACAATTTCAGACACCCTAATTTTTTTTATATTTACCTAAATAAATTTTTATAATATAAGTGAACAAAAAAAAAGATCAATTAAAAAATGAAGGAAACATGAAAAGAAATTTTTTATTTGTTTCTAGGTGGGGAGAATCTTTAGACATTGCTTATGCAACGCTGTTAGAAGGGAATGATGTTAAAATGTACGTTGAAGATAAATATTCAAAAGAAATTGGTTATGGTTTTGTAACCAAAGTACAAGATTGGAAAAAACATATTAATTGGGCAGATATTATTATTTTTGATTATACAGGTTATGGTAAAATTTGCCATGAATTACGAGCTTCAGGAAAAGTTGTATTTGGCGGTAGTGAATATACCGATAGATTAGAATTGGACCGAAATTTTGGGCACGACGAACTTAAAAAACACAAAGTAAAAATTATACCTTCTAAGGAATTTCAAAATTTTGAAGACGCTATTCATTATGTTGAAAAACACCCAGATTCTTATGTGATTAAACCTTGCGGTGAAACTCAAGAATTAAAACAACTTCTTTTTGTTGGTAGTGATGATGAAGGGAAAGACGTTATTCGTGTTTTAAAGGCATATGAAAAATCTTGGGGAAATGATTTTGGAAATTTCCAACTTCAAAGAAAGGTAAAAGGTGTTGAAATTTCTGTAAGTGCTTTTTTTAATGGAAAAGAATTTCTACATCCATTAAATATTACTTTT
>Ga0102811_1001528_pt1 | contig 10993 bp, 11 predicted proteins | sample ColrivemetaGS705_FD_84507 | JGI IMG/M metagenome (GOLD analysis project Ga0102811, IMG submission 84507) | Estuarine microbial communities from the Columbia River estuary - Flood tide ETM metaG S.705 | ecosystem: Environmental > Aquatic > Marine > Intertidal zone > Estuary | place: USA: Columbia... | reverse complement strand
TCATATATAGTACCTATTAATAAATCAGTTCTAGGTTTAGAAAAAGGATTAAATAATGTTTCACTAATATCATCTTGTTCAATCCATTTTACTCTAGGTTGATAATCTAATGCAGTACCTATTTGTTTTTGATTATCTCCAACTGTAATTGATGATTGACTTGTAACAATATTACAATATTGTCCTACTAATAAAAAATAATCAGTAGGAAAAGGTATAATATCATAAAAGAAACCTTGTCTTTTATCACCATAATATGCGCTAACAGTTTCTTCAACTACAAGATTCTTTAAATCTTGAATACGCTTACTACTTTTTTCAAATTCGCTAAAACGTTGTTTAACAAATAAGAGAATATTTCTATTCAAGAAGTAATCTACTTCTCTAGGTTCAAGACCTCTATTAACATGAGATGCAACTTGTTGCACCCCAATATTAACAGCAATATGCATTTTTTCAAGAGTCATATCAATTAGATATTTTAGAGAATTCTTTTAGTTTTAAAGACCATTCTGATATTAAACCAGAATTAGACTTAGTATTCATAAATGCTAACATCTCATCTAATGAATCAGCAACAATCTCATCACGATGGAAATAGGATGTACCTACTTTTCGTAAGATGTTGTATTCAACAAATAAGTTAATTTTAGCTTTAGCTTCTACATTTTTATCTTTCGATAAAGCAATAAATTCAAGTGGTTTAGTATTAGCTATATCAAATAAGAAACTATTAATTTCTTCATTGGATGTAAAGTTTGCTCTTGAACCACCAAGTGTAATATAGAATAATTTTGAACGTTCTGCATCAGCACTTACTTTAGCAAATTCCATCATAGCAGTTGTAATCTCTTTAATTTCAGAGTTACGCTTTTCTGCTTCTTCTAATGGATTAACCATATAAAACTTATATTCAGAATTACTCTCAGATTGTTCTTTAGTAGATGCTACTCTTGTATGACCTTTAGCAAACTTGAATGTAATGTAATCTATAAAATTTACAGGTCGTTCATCAACCATTGTTAGATTTAATAATCTACCTACATTTTCAATCTTTACAGTAAAGTTCTTCCAAAAATCAATAATCTTTCTTCTTGTATCATGGTGATCCATATCCCATCCAAAGAACTCACATAACCATCCTTCTTCTTTTTTATTTAAAGGGTTATAGGTTGCACCATTCTTAAACTGTGAACCTAAACGATATACTGAGTTTTCTAATAAAACTTTGGGTAGATGTGAATCTTTATTAATAACCGCTTTTAGTGTTACTATTTGTTCCATACTAATGTCTTCTCCTTAGTGTGTGTACTTGTTTTGTTTAATTATAAAATGGGGTTCTGCCGAAGGAGAAGAAGATCTAATCGTTCAGCATCCCCCCAAATTCTTTGTTATTAACCTAAATCACATTGTAAATCAATGGAGGTATCATAACGTTTTAGCACAACTGAACCTGATTTCAAGAAGTGTACAGATGCACCATCTTGGTCAGTTGCTCTCATTTGTGTAGATTCACTACCGTAACCTTTAGGTACAATAGATCCAGCAACAACCCATTTTTTCATTTCAGAACCAGCAAGAGATACCATCTGAATATTGTTTTCTCCATCATAACGAGAAGAATCAACAAATACCATACGATAAGACTCAATAGAGAATCCTGTAACAGGGTGTTTACGAGCAGCTTGTGCTTTAGCACCATTGTCAAATAATGGAAGATGAACAATGTTCAATGTGTGACCATCAACGTGTCTGTATGTAGTAAAGTAAGAACCAAAGGTTAAACTTCTACCAGAACCATCAACGAATACACCATCATTGAATTTACTGAATTCGTTTGCACTTAAATACGATTTAATAGCAGTATCAAACTCACGTTTACCACCAGTACCGGTATAGATTGTAAGAACACGATTTTGTCCATCAGTCATACCGTAGAATAAATCACCAATAAGGTTCTTTAGTTTTTCTTCAGTAAGAATAGAGTAAGTGTCTTTTGTTTCAATCTGATTTAACAATCCAGGACCAATATAAATAGGTTGGTTGTTTTCATCATACATAGTAGGAGTACCATTAACATCATAGTTACGTTTACCGTACCAATACATCATTTCACACTCTTCCATGAAATTCAACATGTGAGTATATTCTTCCCAGTCCATCCACATGTTAGACTTACGACCACCTTTAAGAGTAAATTGGAAGTTAGCAACATAGGTAGAACCTGTACGAGAAATCTGATAAGATTTACGAACAGTTGTTAAGAAATGACGAACAGTTGCAGGAGCTTGAGTAACACTTCTATTACCTCTTGAGAAATCAAGACCTACAGGTGCAAACATTTGCCCCCATACAGCACCAGCTTTAAGATCGTTTATAGCAACAACAGCAGAAGCAGAACTATCAACAATCTGACATGAATACGCATATCCACCAGATTTAGCAACAGGTTCACTCATAATACGAACTTGTGTACCGCTTTCACTTACGATGATATAATCTTTAATAAACCAACGGTCAGGGAATACTAATTCGAATTGTGCGAATCCACCACCAACAGTTGAACCACCACCAGTAGTAGCAATTAATGGTCTAGTTTTACGGAAACGTACCATTACTTTATAATCATACGCTACTGTTTTAATAGACTTACCATTTTTCAAACCTTGTGAAAGGAAAGATAATGGGAAACGTTGATCTTCTCTACCAGCTAAATGGATAATAGCAGGAGTTAGTTTCTCAGGTTCTGCAAGCAATGCTTGAGACAAGTTAGTTGCTGTAGCAACCTGATCGTTAAATATTTGTTTAGTTATTTGCATAGTTTTGAGATTTAGGGGTTAAGATGTTTAAGATTATTTTGCGCTACTCAATTCTAAATCATCGAATGAAAAACTGTTAGGACCTTTTCTGTTAGAAGCAGAATGTGTTCTTGAACCAGGTTTTGATGATTTAAAATAATCTTTAATAGATTTAACTTTTTCAGTTTGAATCTGTTTAGTTAATACTTTAGAAAAATCAAATTTATTCTTTACTAAATAAGCAATAGCTAGAATTTGATCTTGTGTTAAGTTTTGAGCATCTGCAGCATATCCAGTTAAACCTTTATCATTTGCTTTGTACACATAATCAACTAGTGTATTAGCATCTGCTTTAGGAATAGAGATTCCTGCAAGAACTCCTTTGTTTGCTAAGTCTTTAGCATTAGTAATTTCTTTTTCATATTGGGCAAGTTGTTGCGCTTGCAACTGTTGATACTCTTCTTTTGATTTTTGAGAAATAGTATTATAATGTTTCTTTACTTGCTCATGTGCTTGTTTAGCAAAATCATTTAATTTCCCAGCTTCTTCCTGAGTTTTAATCATTTGATCAGCTACTTCTTTTTCAACATTCTTTAATCTAAGATATTCTCTAGCGATTTCTCGTTGATTATGAATATCAGCAGGTTTTAATTCAAGATTGTTATAATCTATTTGTTTATTTCTAACAGAGAGATAATCATCTAATGTTTTACCTGTCTTTAGAGAATAGTACATTTCTTCTAATTCAGGATATTCATTTAATAAGTTAGAACGTTGTGAATTCAATTGTTTATTAACAATAAAGTTTACAACTTCTTTAAGTGTATCAGGACTATCTTCTTTACCCTCAAATAATTTTAATTCCTCATCATCGAACTCTAAACCACTATTCTCTAATGTTTGTACATAAAAAGGTATTTCATCAGTAGTATCATCAGTAGTATCATCAGTTACTACATTATTAGTAATGTCATTATCATCACTAGTAGTAGAATCATCTAAATTATCCAATACATCTGTTACTATCTGATTTGCATCAGTAGTATCTGTATTGGGGGTAGTTGGTTCTACACCATCAATGTCTTCTAAATCAAATTCTATCGTTGTCGAATCTTGCATACTTCTCCTAAATTATTATATGTACAAGTAATATACAAGTCAATGTATATTACCATAACTATATAACATAATTGTGTGTGTTTTGTTTATGGTTTTGTTGGTTTTTTGTTAAGTGCTTTGGTGTCTATAGTTTCATTTGCTTTATTAGAACGTATTGTTTCTTGCAATTCTTTCTCTTTAAGTAATAATTCTTTCTCTTTATAAGTAGTTTGAGAATCATCCTTATCCATCATATCCATCTCTTTTAATTGTAGTTTCAACATACGTTCTTTTTCATTCTCGTTCTGTTGTAACTGTAATTGTTTATCGACAGTTTGTTGACGCATTTGTTCAATTTGTTTCTCATTCTCAGCAGCAGCTTGTTGTTGCTCTTGAATAGAACGTTCCATTTCTTTTAATCCATCCATTACTTGAGCAAATGATTCAGCTTTCATAATTGCTCCTATTGCAGATACAGATCCATTCTCTTTAATCATGGATTGAGCAAACTGTTTCATCATATTGATATTCTCTTGCTCAGTAGATGAATTAGTAACAAAAATTCCATACTCTGTTTCAAGATGTTGCATACCATCTATCTCAAAGAACTGTTGTAACTCACTATTAAGTACATAACTTCCTTTCATTCCGTCTAACCATAATGCTTTAGACCAGTCAAGAAATGATTGTAATTCTGTAACACTAAATGCATCAAACATTCTAAAATACTCTTCTGTATTGTTAGATGATTGTATAACCGCACGTTCTGTTACACCTTTACCAGAATAAGGATTAATAACACCTTGACGTTGAGCATTAACTCCACTTAGTCTTTCCCATGAATCTAATACAAAGTTTAATGCTTCAATAAATAAACTTATAAGTTTACTTTGAATATTAATTTCAAATTGATGTTGTGGAGAGAATTTCTTTCCTTCTTTATTATATTGAATAAATCCTACTCCAAACTTCTCAATCCAGTATAAAAATTGATTGATGTCCATATTATCAGGTAACATATCAATATCCATTAACATCATAGAATCTTTAGCTTTATTAATAGCTTGTTCTAATCTATACATGTAAATATCATATAGAATCTGAAAAGGTACACCTAATGATACAAGAGATACAGGAAATGCTAAATGTCTTGATGTTGCTCTACCATTAAGTGAGAGTTTAGCACCAACCTTTTTACTTAATAATTGTCTTTGTACAGATATAGGTTTAGCACCAAATACTTCTGTATCAGTCTTATTTAATCCAAATGCTGTCCATACTTCTTCTTCATATTCCCAAGTTAGATCTATATCACCTTTTTTACGTTTATAATTACTTGGTACTGTAGTTGTTTGTGGAGTATTATTTTCATCCATATAAGTAAGAATCCCTACTTTCTTATAGGTCTTCCAAAATACTTCAAACAATTCTATAAAATTCTGAGATGATTCTTGTTTATCTGAGTTAAAGAACGAGTGATGATACTCATACTTATTCTCTAAATCTTTTAAATATGCTGTTCCTTCTTCAAATCCTTTATCAGCTAATACATCATTACCTATTAATCTATATAATTCTGCAAAAGATACATCATGTCTAATAACTCCCCATTCAGCATCTTCTATCATAGTTACCTTTGGAGACATATCATAGTCTACATTCCAGGGGAATATAATTTCATAATCTAAGTTATCATTTAATATACGCTTTACTGATACGGTTCTACCGGTAATGAGAAAGAACTTAAATGCTTCATCCATTTTATCTTTGAATGAAACTTCTTCTTTTAAATAGTTAATTGCATGTTGACCTCTAATAGCACGAACATCACGATACGTTTTATCAAAAGTAGACATAAACTCTTTATATTCAGGAAGTTCTTCTACTTGTTCATCTACATTAACTCCTTGTGCTTGTAACTCTTGAAGAAACATTTGATATACATATTCAAACGATTGTTTCTTTTTAGCTTCTTCCTTTAAATCATTTGCATCTGAATTAAGAATAACTACTGAATCATTAAAAGGTCGTTTACTTTTCTCTCCTGCTAATGTATCAATAATAGGTCGTATAATATTATACTTGCTTAATCTACCAGCAACATTTCCTTTATATTGTACATCTAATGGTTTAAGAATATGTTTATAGTCATTCTCATCTATGATACCATCATAATAATCCTGTAACTTCTTACTATACTCATTAACTTCATTATTTGTACCAAAGTTAGATACACCAATAATTGCATTGACTGTATTTTTTATCCATGATTCATCACGTTGATCATCATCAAGGAGTTGGGAAGGAATGTTGAACTGTACCATCGTTATAAAAAGAATTAAGTTGTGCTAAGTGGGAAGATACGGGTTTTTTATCTTTCACAGGTTTATCTTCGTTCTCTTTCATATAAAACATTGCTATTTTAAGTGTAGAGACTCTATCAAAGTTACCTTTATCGTTATAATAAATCAATTCATCCAATAATCCTAAATCATAGATGAATTCTAAACGATACATAGGTCCATCCATTTCATTCTTTCCTACTACTTCTAATAACCAATCTCTAATATAAAGAAGTGATTGTTTATTTCTACCAGCTGTCATTGTAGTACCATAGGATTCTACAACATTAATACCAGTTGTATCTCTTCTACTGTCACTACTAAAATCTTTAGCTAACCAATGTAACTTCTTATTCTTTCTAGCATACTCAATAGTATTACCTCTATTATTCTCAAATGCTATTTGTTCATTTGTACATCCATAATATTCTGCTAGTAAGAACATATTATAATTATATTCTTCTTGTGTATCTGGTCTACCTATATACTTTGCTACTGGTAAATCAGGAAAAGTAGAAGATATTCTACTATTACGTTTCATCACATAAGCACCACCTAATGAAGTCTTATCTGCAGCACCATCAATAGCATAGGAATCATGTGCTATATAATATAAACCATCAGGTATTCCTGTAGCTAAACGTATAGGAGATTCATAAATAACAATACCACTTCTTAGATCACTATCTAATCGGTGTGGATAACGATCTACATCCATTAACTTATCATCAGGATGAAACTTCACCTTATTATCATGTCTAGTTAATGTACCTATAACACCTAACTTATTTAATTTCTTAGCAATTACTCTATTACGATGTTCACTAATTAACTTAGTAGGAAAGATATTTGTATTACTTTGTAGAGTTGCTTCTTGTGGATTGAATGGCATCTCAGAAGTATATTGTTTATATGCTTCTTGAGTACCTTTCTTCTTATCATTACGTTTCTTCTCTTCTGATTCTTTAGCTTTTTGGATAAAAGAGTTTCCTTCCTTATCCATAAATCCTTCTTTATTTTGATATACCGGTACAAAGTATCCACACTCTTGTCCAAACATATCTTCATCCCATTCATTAATAATAGGAAGAATATTATATGAAGCAGGATTATAAAACAATTCACTTAAACCTAATGCATCCTCATGTTCAGATCCACCTGTTCCAAAAGCAATCATTGTTCCACCAATATAACCCCCTTGTTCTACAGTCTGTTGTGTAATAATCCAACTCTTAATTAAATTAGGAAACTTACCAGCTTCTTCAAATAGAATATAATCTCCGTTCTTTCCCCTACCTTTTTCTGGATCATTATAAAACGTAATTCCTTCAATAGAATTTTGTCTTCCTGCATCTACTAGAATACCACTTTCATTTAACTTCTTATATCCACATTTCTTGTTTAAATCTACATTCTTTAATCTAGGTTGTTTCCAAGCAGCGAAAGAATCATTATGATTCATTGCTATCCAAATCTTATCAAGAGTAGCATCTCCAAACAAATACTTCTCTTCACTTGCAAAGATGTAATTAATAGACAACTTACCAAAGTAATAATTACGCAAGAGTAATGCACCATTCTTATACGAATACCCTTTACGTCTAGCTTTCAAGTTAATTAAATGTCTACCACCTGTATGAGCATATTCAGGAATAGTAATTAACATAAATGGTTTAATCTTTGCGTATAATTCAGGAGTTATTCCGTTTCTAGCAATTTCAATAGACCAAAACCAAGAGTAATCACCATCCCAGAAAGAAGGAAAATCTAATTCTTTCTTTTGTTTACGTTGTTTAGTAAGACCATACATAGCATCATCAGAGAACCTCATAATAGGAAAGAAGTTCAAATAAAAGTAATGTTCACCGGTAATAGGAATACCACCTACTTCATAACCATCTAAACAACGATCTCGTTGTATTCTCCAATAATCAAGATATTCTTTAGTTCCAGGTAAAGCATTAGTATAAACACCTTCTCTTCTAAATGTATTTGCAGCTTCACTAAATAAGACTGTATTTACAAACATGTTCTATTCACTAAATTCATTAGGTTGGAAACCACCACGAATGGTTTGTTCAGGTTGTTGTTCAGATATAACCATTTCTTTCAATCGTTTTAAATCTGTTGCTACTTTACCTAAGTTAGCTAATGAATCAATAACTGTTTTAGCTGAATGAATATATTTACCTTTATCATCTGTTTCTCCCATATCCAAATCAGTATAATAATCAGTCAACTTATAAATAGCTTGTTCTCCTGCTTCTAATAAATGAAACAATGGAGAACGATATTGCAATCTATAATAATCAACTGCTTCAAGAATAAGAGTATCAGGTTTCCACTTTACATCATCAAATACATCCTTTGCTATCTTAGTCCAACGAACATCATTATTATACTGCTTATAAGGAGAGTTAATATCACAATAAAACCATATTGCAGCTAATTCTTTAACAGCATTGCGTTTACCTTCATTATTTTCCGTATTTCTACTAGTATCTCTACGAATAATCTTTCTAAACACTTGTACTTGATCAGCATACTCAGTAGGAACTGCAGTTACAGAATCAGGATTAAACTTTAATAAATCCATTGGTATATTCGTTGATTAATAATTAAAATATACCCATTCTACACATATACTTTACATATTATATACAGAATGGGTATTACTTTCTACTTACTGTTAGACCGGTAAAGAGAAAGGTTAGTTGTGCTGAGAAGGAATAGTATAAGAAGCTAACACTTCATGCTCAAAATATAGCGCAAACATACCTTCAATAGCATCAATACTCATTTGTACTCTAGCACCAGGAGTAATTTGTACATACATTCCAGGATTAGTTACTTCACATTCTTTTCCACATTTGACTACCTTACAATCACTAGTCCATATATCATCTTTTGACAATACAACCTTACTATTATTTAGCTTAGTTGACTTTTCCATCTTAATAAGGAAACATCTAGGATGTAAAACCATCGTATTAATAGAAGGTTTAGGTGGTTGAAGAATCAATTCTTCCATATCAATCTTTAAATCTACCATTGTAGTTCTTTCTTATATTTATTAATCATTATTTCTTTTGCTTGTAGCAATAACTGTGGATACTTCTCCTCCACAATACTCTTCGCTTTACTATTTATAGTTTCATGTTTAGAAAATTGGTCCTTAATAATGTAGTTTAATATGTTATCAGGATTTACACGCAGTTTAGCAATTAACGGTATCTCTATATCCTCATTATCATTAATAGCAAGTAATGCACTTTTAAATAACTTTGTCATTACATCATCTACTTGATTAATAGGAATATCCATATCCTTCGCTACTTTACGCACATATCTAGAAGCATATACTAATCTAACTCTACTAAGATCTACCATTTCCAATTCAATTTAAACAATATAGATTCAGGTAATATATTCAAATCAAAGTATTTATGCATCTTTAATCTTGTACCTATTGAATCTTCCATTTCTATAATTACACCTTTCTTCTTTAAAATAGAGATATAATTATTAATATAAGTAGTAGATGTTCTACCTAATTGTTTAAGTATCATCTTCTTACTGTTTGTACTAAACTCATACTTATCTGGGTTATTCAACTTGAATCGTATGATTTCACTAATAACAGTAATCTCTGTTTCTGTAAGATTAAATAAAGAAGAAGATAAACGTACATATACATCTACTGTTACCTTCTTAATATTCATTACCATACTAGGAACTTCATTACTTTGTACTTCCATATTCTCCTTCAGCTTGGTTATACAGCTTGGAAGATACAACAATTCTATATAACTATACAAGAAACGTAGGGTATATTTTATAAAAATATTTTTTTTATAATTTTTTTTATTTCGTACGAGAGACTGACCATACTAATAAAACACCCCCCCAATGTGGACTGATTTTATTAGTCAAAACTAGAAAGGATATATTATGAAAGTCAAAATAAAAGCGATAAAAGGACATGGAGTTGTACTTCATGACCTTGAAAACAACACTAAGCTAACTAACTTCGAAGTAACAACAGCGTATTGGATGTCATGCTCCAATAGCGCAGACTTCGAGTTAGAACAGGTACTAACACTTGACGTAAGGGAAATAGCTTTACTATTCAAGATTAGTTAATACTAATAGAACCTCTTAAGATAGGGGTTCTTTCGCGAAGCGAACAATCTGAACGGATTACAATGTATTGTACATGTATAGCGTTTGGATTGTAACCAATCAAAATTAATACTGCATATTTAAAGGAAACAATCATGGAAAATACAGTATGGGTTGTACTAGACCTAAACCTTAAAGTGATGGATGACACATCATTAAGAGGTACATACAATACTCTAGCATCCGCAATGGAAGCGTCTTTACAAGACGTAATCAACAAAGATGGAAAAAATGTAAAATCCCACAACTTTCTAATGAAAGATGTTGAATATACTGAAAAACGTATATCCAATGGTCTATCGTTGGGAAGTAACTGGGGAATAACATATAACTCTAAATACGGTAACTATCCTTGTTGTAGGATGGTATTCCGCCAGAATATTAAGAGTTAGAAAATAATCAGGATAAGAAGCTAACCTGTCTAAATATTAGCTTATTCATTTTACAATAAAGGAAATCATATCATGTTATCATTATCTAAACTTACATTTGAGCAACTGCTCACACTTAGAAACGAAATTGAAGCTGAAATAAACTTCATCGAAGAAAGAAATACAGCTAGTAATACACCTG
>Ga0102811_1001525_pt1 | contig 11007 bp, 11 predicted proteins | sample ColrivemetaGS705_FD_84507 | JGI IMG/M metagenome (GOLD analysis project Ga0102811, IMG submission 84507) | Estuarine microbial communities from the Columbia River estuary - Flood tide ETM metaG S.705 | ecosystem: Environmental > Aquatic > Marine > Intertidal zone > Estuary | place: USA: Columbia... | reverse complement strand
TATTTCCATCTTTTGAAAACGACAAACCACCTAATGAAGTTGTTCCGTCTTCTGAAAACGTGTTTGGATCTAAGAAAACTTCTGGTTCCTCTTTATTTTTAAACCTATATAAGACATACTGGTTTTGCAATCCGTTATTTTTATAAAAATAGGTGTATTCTCCTTCTTTAAAAGGTGATCCAATTTTTTCATAATTCCACAATTTTTCCAGACGTTGTTTTAATTCTTCTCGGTAAGGAATTTTAGCTAAATAATCAAATGTTACTTTATTTTGTTCGCCAACCCAAGCTTCGGTTTCTGAAGACATATCATCTTCCAACCAACGATAAGGATCATTTAATTTTGTGCCAAAATAATCTGTAATTGTGTCAACTTTTTTTGTAGTAGGATAGGTCAATTTTTCGATGTGTTTTTGTGATTCAGAATTGTTACATGAAACCATAAAAATTCCAATAATTGAGATTGCTATTATTTTTTTCATTTAATTAAATTTTACCTAACAAATATAATTAAAAAAGGCATAATCGTATTGATTATGCCCTACTATATAACATGGTAAAAGTATTTAAAATAATGTTTTGAATTTTTTCCAATTTGCATACATCAATACTATATTTAAAATAGCAACTATAGCTGCTAAACCAACTCCTGATGGATCTAAAGCCAAATGAAATGCAACAATATTAACAGAAATAATAGCAGCTAAAATTAAAGCAAGTCCAACCCATTTATTTAACAACAACAAAACACCTGCAACCACTTCTGTCAAAGCAATTAGCGGAAACATGTAACCTGTATTTCCTAATGCTCCCATAAACTCTGCTGAAGCTCCTTCCATAGGAGGCATTGGTAAAAAATGGAAAAATTTGTTTGCTCCAAATACCAATAAAATTAATCCTAAAAAAATGCGAAGCCCCATGGTTAATTTTGAATTCATAATAAATAAAGTTTAAATTTATAATTGGTTAATGAAGTCGTTAAATTACAAAATAATTACAGATGTAACCAAAGTTACTTTAAAAATGTAAGTTTTTATGTCACTTTGTCGTCAAATTAAGTGGTATAAAAATTGCTTTAATCTAAATATTAAAATTTTAAACAATGACAGAATTATTGACAAAAGAAACTTTTTTAGAAAAGGTTTTTAATTTCGAAAAAAATAAAGAATGGAAATTTGAAGGTGAACTACCTTGTATTATCGATTTTTACGCAGATTGGTGTGGCCCTTGTAAAATGATTGCTCCAATATTAGAAGAATTAAGTGAAACATATAAAGGGAAAATTCATATTTTTAAAATTGACACTGAAGTTGAACAGGAATTAGCCGCTGCGTTTGGCATCAGAAGTATTCCTTCTATGCTGTTTTGCCCAAAAGAAGGTGAACCACAAATGGCGCAAGGCGCATTACCTAAACATGAGTTAGAGAAAATTATAGCTGATGTTTTATCAGTTTCAAAATAAATATCAATAGAAATCAAAGTATAAATGAACAAGGTTAAGTAGCTCATAAACTTTTATGAGCTGCTTAACCTTCCTTTTTTAAGCAATCTTAAACACCTACATACTTCTTACCTCCCTTTTTTATTTTAAAACTTAAAGTTCTCAAAACTGTTTCCTTTTTAAAGGGAAAAATATTTAAATCTTCTTAAATTTTATTTTACTATTTTTGCCAAACTAAAAACTTCTATTATGACAAAAATGATTCACTCCTATTGGGCTTACCTTGTATTGCTAGTTTTAATTGTTGCTTTACTAAACGCCGTAATGGGTTTAACTTCAAAAAAAGAATTCACGGCTAAAGACTTAAGAATTTCATTGTTCGCATTAATTGCATCACATATTCAATTAATTATTGGCTTTATTGCTTATTACACTTCCGATTATTATCTAATTATGCGTGAAGCTGGTATGGGTGAAGTTATGAAAAATAGTGATTTACGAAAAGTTTTAGTAGAGCATCCATTGGTTGGAATTATTGCTATTACTTTAATTACCATCGGTTTTTCGAAACATAAAAAGAAAACAACTGACAGTGCTAAATTTAAAACAATTGCGGTATTTTATGCCATTGCATTGCTGTTAATTTTAAGCAGAATTCCTTGGTCACAATGGTTTTCAAACTAAAAAAAGTTTAATCTCCTAAGCAAACATTGCTTGGGATTTTTTTATTTACAATGAAAAAATTAATTTCTTACATTTTATCTTCCATTTTCTATTTTTTTTATGGAAGTTTTCTGTTGTTTTTTCACGGATTACAATGGCTTGGATTTAATATTGGTGGCTATAAAGGGCATAAATTTGCAGTAGATTTCATGAATTGTTCATTGTCCAATTTATTGTACATTTTAGGAACACGCATCACATTTATAAGCAAACATCCTATCCCAAAAAATGTGCCTTTGATCATTGTTTCTAACCACCAAAGTATGCACGATATTTGTCCTATTTCGTGTTATTTAAAAAAATACCACCCAAAATTTGTTTCTAAAATTGAACTGGGAAAAGGCATTCCAGGTGTTTCCTATAATTTAACCCATGGAGGGTCCGTTTTAATTGATAGAAAAGATGCACGTCAAGCATTAACAGCCATAAAAGATTTTGGAAAATATATTGAAGAAAATAAATACACCGCTGTAATTTTTCCTGAAGGAACACGAAGCAAAGATGGAAACCCAAAACGTTTTTCTGAAAACGGTTTAAAAATGTTGACCAAATTTACACCATCAGCTTATGTGATTCCTGTAACCATAAACAATTGTTGGAAACTTAATAAATTTGGCATGTTTCCTTTAGAAATTGGTGTAAACATAACTTTTGAATTTCATGAAGCTATTGAAGCAAAATCGATGAAATTTGAGGACTTATTTGAAAAAGTTGAGACGACTATAAAAAATTCCGTAGTTTAGCAGTCTACTACTACTAAAAAAATAGACATGTCGGCACACAATATCAGGTTAGAAGTTATGCTAACCCTAGAAAAGAATATCGATACTTTTGTTGAAAAATTCTTAATTACTCCCGAAAAAATTTGGCAACCAACCGATTTTTTACCCAATGCCCAAAGTGATACTTTTATTGAAGAAATAAAAGAGATTCAAGAATTATCAAAAGATTTGAATGATGATTTTTGGACCGTTTTAGTGGGCGATACCATTACTGAAGAAGCTTTACCAACATACGAATCATGGTTGTTAGATATTGATGGTGTTTCGCAACATATGAACGAAAAAGGTGGCGGCGATAATGGTTGGGCAAAATGGTTACGCGCTTGGACTGGTGAAGAAAATCGCCATGGAGATGTGTTAAATAAATATTTGTATTTATCTGGCCGTGTAAATATGCGAGAAGTAGAAATCACAACCCAACATTTAATTGCTGATGGTTTTGATATTGGTACTGCTCGTGACCCATATAAGAACTTTGTATATACCAGTTTTCAGGAACTGGCAACTTATGTTTCTCATAACAATGTAGCTAAAATTGCACGTCAAAACGGTCATAAATTATTGGCTAAAATGTCTAAAATTATTGCTGGAGATGAAATGAGGCACCATTTGGCCTATACAGAATTCATAAAACAAATATTTCAGCACGATCCAAGCGAAATGATGTTGGCTTTTCAATATATGATGAAACATAAAATTGTAATGCCTGCGATGAATTTAAGGCATTCTGGTGAAGAAAGAGGAAGTCTTTTTGACCAATTTTCTATAGTTGCACAACGCGTTGGTGTTTATACAGGCTTTGATTATGTTGATATTCTTAGAAAATTAAATGCAGCCTGGGAAATTGATAAAATTACAGGTTTAACTGCTGAAGCTGAAAAAGCGAGAGATTATTTAATGCATTTACCCGATCGCATGCAAAGAATTACAGAGCGAATTGTAATTCCAAATACCAAATACAATTTTAAATGGATCAATCCAATAATGTAAATTATACCAATTTAAAATAAAATGAAACGCCATACTAAACTCGATTTAGCATGGCGTTTCATTTTAACCTTTATTTTATTTCAAAAATATCTTAATCTCTTAAAATAGCCAATTGTTTTTTCGTTTTAATTAGTTGATCTTTTTGCAATGTAAATCATCAACAAAAAGAGGATTGATTTCGCTATTTTACTGAACCTAAAAACAGACTTAAAAACAAAAAAACCACAGAATTTATTGAATTGTGTACATAACTTATGTTAAAAAATATTTTGAAGTCATCAATAATTTTTTACCTTTATTACGCGCTTACAGTTTCTAGCTAAAAGCTGCATCTTGTAATTAAACTACATTATTCCTCAAAATTATCTACATTATTTATTGAAAAATAGTACTTTTTTTTAGTGAAATAATCTACTATTTTTTCAATAAAGCTACTTAGCTATGACAACACTTCTGCTGAAAATTGACAAAATTCATCTAATAATTCAACAAACTTTTCTTATTAAATGTTATTTTAAAATGAAGAAGTAACATTTAAAGTGCTTTAAAACCTATTAAAATATACTTATTATGGAGTTTAAGCGCAGGACTGGCCTTCGCCTCTTATTCGTTTTGGCTTACTGAATCCTTTACCTCAAAAACATCCTTGTCATTTAAAAAATTGAGCTGATTGCGGGTTTTTTCAAGGGGGTCTTTTTGTATAGAAATGATCTCAATACTTTCTTTATTTTGAATGCTGTTGCTTAATTTTTCACCCAAACAATCGTAAACTGCACAATGCCCTGGATATTCTAAATCATTTGCATCTTTTCCAATTCTATTCACCCCAATTGTATAGCACATATTTTCTATGGCGCGCGCTTTTAACAAGTTATCCCAAGCAGCTATTCTTTGTTTTGGCCAGTTGGCAACATATATTAAAACATCATAATTTTCAACGTTTCTGGCCCAAACCGGAAAACGCAAATCGTAACAAACTAATGGGCAAATTTTCCAACCTTTATAATCAATTATTAATTTTTTATTTCCCATTGCGTACACCTTATCTTCCCCAGCCAAAGTAAATAAATGACGCTTGTTATAGTATTCAATTGCTCCTGACGGATGTACAAATAAAAACCTATTGTAATATTTATTTGCTGCCGAAATAATAACGCTTCCACAAATAGCAGCATTTTTATCTGCAGCCATTTGCTGCATCCAAACAACCGTTTCTCCATCCATCGTTTCGGCAATACCATCAGGATGCATACTAAAACCAGTCGTAAACATTTCAGGCAATACAATCACATCAACCGGTTCATAAATTTGATTTATTTTTGCTGCATACAGCTCCCTGTTTTCTGTTGCATTTTTCCATACAATATTTGTTTGAACAAGTGCTAATTTTATATGTTGCATAATATTTCAGCTGCTTTTTTTAAGGTTTCATCGGTTTTTGCAAAACAAAAACGCAATACTTTGGTATCTAACTTATTTTCATTGAAAACTGAAATTGGAATAGCGGCTATTTTTTTCTCCTTGGTCAATCTAATTGCAAAATCTGTATCGCTTTCATTTGTTATATTTTTAAAATTCAACAATTGAAAATAAGTGCCTTTTGAAGGTGTAAATTCAAAGCGAGAGCCCTTGATTAAACTTAAAAATAAATCTCTTTTTTGCTGATAGAACCTATTCAAAATTAAATAATTTTTGGGAGTTTTTATATATTCCGCCAAAGCAACTTGAGTAGGATGGTTAACGCTAAACACGTTAAACTGATGCACTTTTCTAAATTCTTTCATCAAAACTGAAGGCGCCAAACAATAACCCATTTTCCAACCTGTATTGTGAAATGTTTTTCCGAAGGAAGCTACAATAAAAGCTCTCTCCACCAAAGCAGGAAAAAGTGCGGCTGTTCGATGCTTTTCTCCATCGAAAATAATATGTTCATAAACCTCATCGCTCAACAATAATATATTGGTGTTTTTCAATATGTTTTCAAGCTGAAACATATCATCTTTAGTTAAAATTCTTCCAGAAGGATTGTGAGGTGTATTGATAATAATCATTTTTGTTTTTGCTGTAATCAAACTTTTAACCAATTGCCAATCTATTTTAAAATTCTCAGGATCTAACTGAACTGCAATGGTTTTTCCTCCGAAAAGTTGTATTGTTGGTTCATAACAATCATAGGCAGGTTTAAAAATCAGTACTTCATCATCTTTTTTTACACAAGCTGCAATGGCAGTAAAAATGGCTTGCGTTGCACCGGCAGTGATGGTTATTTCTGTTTCTGGATTGAAGGATATACCATACAAATTTTCTATTTTTTCAGAAATGGCTTTTCTTAAACTATAAATTCCAGGCATTGGTGCATATTGATTATTTCCATGGAGCATCGCTTTATTCACCAATTCAATTAATTTTGGGTCGCTTTCAAAATCAGGAAATCCTTGTGCTAAATTTAATGCATTTTCCTGATGAGCCATTGCGCTCATTACTGAAAATATAGAGGTTGACACCTCTGGTAATTTTGAAGAAAACGTAGAATTATATATTGGCATAAATTGTTGGATTATGCTTTAAAATTACCATTTATATTTTGTTTTGAAAAATTATTTGTTTTTCACTGAAACCAATCAATTATATTCTTTAAAAATTCAACAGCTAAACAAAATATTTCAATTACTTTAGATATAATAAAGATTTAGTTTTATAACATATATTGAATTGGAAAACAATGAATCAAGAAATTGAAAGGAAGTTTTTAGTAAATGGTGATTTCAAAAAATTCGCAATCAAAAAGCATGAAATAGCACAAGGGTTTTTATCAACTGTCCCTGAAAGAACAGTTCGCATTAGAATTAAAGACCAACAAGGATTTATTACTGTTAAAGGTATTGGAAATGCATCTGGAGCATCTAGATTTGAATGGGAAAAAGAAATTTCGGCAGATGAAGCCAAAAGTTTATTGGCAATTTGCGAACCAACCATTATTAAAAAAATTAGATATATCATACCAACCTCAAACAATTTGTTTTTTGAAGTTGATGAATTTTTGGGTGAAAACAAAGGCCTTTTAATTGCTGAAATTGAATTACCAACCGAAAGCACATTATTTGATAAACCCAGCTGGTTGGGTAAAGAAGTAACGGGAGCATCTAAATTTTACAATTCCTCCTTAGCAAAAAAACCATATAGTAATTGGTAAAATTTAAGTATATTCGAACATATTTTAAGTGTTAATATGTTAGAACTCGCTGGAATTATTGTCTTAGGTATTGTAGCTCAATGGTTTGCTTGGAGATTGAAATTACCTGCGATTTTACCACTTATATTGATAGGCTTATTTGTTGGGCCAATCTCAACATTAATATCTCACGATGGCACAAAATGGTTAGAACCTGTTTGGAATGGAAATAAGGGTTTATTTCCGGGTGAATTGTTATATAACTTTGTTTCACTTGCCATTGGGATTATACTTTTTGAAGGAGGTTTAACATTAAAAAAAGAAGAAATTTTAAATGTTGGGCCATCAATTGTTAAGCTAATAACATTAGGTGCATTGGTAACTTTTTTTGGAGCTGGTATTTCAGCCCATTATATTTTTAACCTAAGTTGGGAAATTTCATTTCTATTCTCTGCACTCATAATTGTAACTGGACCAACAGTAATAACACCTATTTTAAGGAACATACCTCTTAAAAAGGACATTTCTGCAGTATTGAAATGGGAAAGTATTTTAATTGATCCTATTGGAGCTTTAGTCGCTGTATTGGTTTTTGAATTTATTAGTATTGAATCTGGTTATAGTTTTACCAAAGAAGCACTTATTGAGTTTTTTAAAGTTGTTACAGTTGGTGCTTCAATTGGTTTTATTGCTGCACTTACTTTATATTATTCAATAAAAAGAACTTACATTCCACATTACTTATTAAACGTTATTACCCTTGCTATTGTATTGGGCATATTTGTTTTGTCAGATTTTTTTGCTCATGAATCAGGTTTGTTATCCGTTGTGGTAATGGGTATGGTACTTGGTAATAAAAAAATAAAAGAATTAAAAGAAATACTTTATTTTAAAGAATCCATCAGTATTTTACTAATATCTATTCTTTTTATTTTGTTGGCCGCACATATCAATATAAGTGATATGATGTTGCTTTTTAGGTGGGAAACACTATTGTTATTTTTAATAATTGTTTTTATCATAAGACCTATAGGGGTGTTTTTAAGTACTGCCAATTCCGGATTGAAGTTTAACGAAAAATTGTTTATAAGTTGGGTTGGACCTAGAGGAATTGTAGCTGCGGGAATTGCTTCATTATTTGGATTGAAATTGGTTTTGAAGGGTGTTTCAGGTGCTGAATACATTACCCCATTGGTATTTATGATTGTGCTTGGTACCGTTGTGTTAAATGCTACAACCGCGCGATTATTTGCTAAAATAGCAGGTGTATTTTTTAAATCTTCTGATGGGATTTTGATAATTGGCGCCTCCAGTTTTTCGCGCCTAATAGCCTCATACTTAAAAAATAACAACAGAAGAGTTGTTCTTATCGATAGCAATGCTAAAAGCATAGAGAAAGCAAAAGATTTAGGACTTGAAGCAATTGAGGGAAATATCTATTCGGATGAATTGACAGAAAATATAGAACTTAATGATGTTGGATTTTTATTGAGTTTAACAGCTAGTGCAACAATAAATAAATATGCAATTGAAAAATTCGGCCCAATTTTTGGCGAACATGGCGCTTTTAGACTTGTATCTACCGATGAGATGTTAACTGGAGATCATAAGCCGAAAGAAAATTTATTTACTCACAAAGACGATTACATTAACTTAAGTGAAGTTGTTAGGGATTACCCTATAATTAACGAAGTAATTATTGATTCAAAACAGCATTACAAAAGTTTGTTAAATTCCATCAACTTTGAAAGTCATGCAATCCCTGTGTTTTTGAAAGACAATAGTGGTGTAATACATATTATTTCTGCATTAACTGATGCCATTAAAATTGAAAAAGGAAACACTTTAATGTATGTTGGAAAAACGATTACATAACCAAAATAGCTAAAAAATGGATTTGTTCAATACCAATTCCGTTCAAAATATACTCCCTTTTGAAGGTGACGTTTTAAATTACGGTTTGGTTTTAGATTCAAATCTTTCTACACATTGTTTCAATAAATTTTTAGAAGCTGACTTTTGGGAACATGACGAGCTCATTATGTTTGGTAAACACCTAAAAACAAATCGTAAGGTTGCTTGGTTTGGCGATCAAGATTATCAATATTCGTATTCAAATTCAATAAAAAAAGCTCTAAGGTGGACAACAGAATTAATATATTTAAAAGAAATAGTTGAATTAAAAACAGGTGAAAAGTTCAATTCCTGTCTTTTAAACTTATACCAAAATGGAAATGAGGGTATGGGTTGGCACAGTGATAACGAAAAAGAATTGGGAGAACATCCAGTTATTGCTTCTTTAAGTTTGGGATCGGCACGAAAATTTTTATTGAAACACAATCAAACAAAACAAAAAATAGCAATTATTTTAGAATCTGGAAGTTTACTGCTTATGAAAGGAGAAACACAAGAGAAATGGATGCACAGTTTACCAAAAACTAAAAAAATACAAAAACCCAGAATCAATTTAACATTTAGGTATATTCACAGTTAAGCAAAAACATTTTTAATGAACAATTTTAAGAAAATTCGTTGGGGAATCATTGGATGTGGCAATGTTACGGAAGTCAAAAGCGGTCCGCCTTATTATAATATTGAAGGTTTTGAGTTGGTAGCTGTAATGAGACGCGACAAAATTAAAGCAAAAGATTTTGCAAAAAGGCACCAGGTTAAAAAGTACTACACCAATGCTGATGACTTAATTAATGATTCTGAAGTTGATGCCATTTACATTGCAACCCCTCCGGATAGCCATAAATATTACGGACTAAAAGTTGCAGCAGCTGGAAAACCTTGCTGCATCGAAAAGCCTTTATCACCAAATTATCAAGAAAGTTTAGCCATTTGTGAGGCATTCAACAAAGTTGATATCCCCTTATTTGTAGCCTATTACAGAAGGTCACTACCCCGGTTTCAGCAAATTAAAAATTGGATAGAAAATCAAGCAATAGGAGAAATTCGTCATATCAATTGGCATTTAAGTAAACCTGCAAACGAAATAGATTTATCTGGAAAATACAATTGGAGAACGGATAGTATAATTGCCCCTGGCGGTTATTTTGACGATTTAGCCAGTCATGGACTTGACTTGTTTGCTCATTTACTTGGTGATATTCAAGAAGTTAAAGGAATTAGTTTAAATCAGCAAGGATTGTATTCGTCAAAAGATGCAATTACGGCATGTTGGCTCCATGAGAATGGTGTAACAGGGTCTGGAAGTTGGAATTTTGGCTGTAGTTCAAATGAAGATCGTGTTGAAATATATGGAAGTAAAGGAAAAATTGAATTTTCAATTTTTGCTGGGACTCCAGTTATCATAAGCAGTGATTTATTACAACAAAATCTGATCATTGAACATCCAAAAAATATTCAGTATCTGCATGTCAAAAATATGAGAGATTTCTTTTTTGAAAACACGCCACACCCTTCAACAGGAAAATCAGCACTTCATACTAGCTGGATAATGGATAAAATTTTAGGGAATTAAAAATTTTTAATACTAGGCAGCAATCTTCAATAAGTATTCATCTTTTACACAAGTAGCAATTATTCCAATGATAAATACCCTTGGCTATTTTGATTTATACCTGAACTCGTTTGCTGCTCAAATGAGCAATATCATTATTAAATACAAATAATTTAATTGTTGCCAACGGGTTATTCTTATTAATTACAAAGTCGAATTATTTCTTTATAATCTTCATTTATATTACTTAAATAACTCATTAAGAGCTGTTTAAGTTCTTTCGATTTTTAACATTGTTGCATTCAATTTCATTTGGCCTATTTTTTATCTAAATAATTGCCTTACATTAGCTATACTAAAACTATAGATAGAGCAGAAACTATAACACAAACGGGCGGTTCTTGAAAAGCCATATGAGTAGAGATCTTTAAATA
>Ga0102811_1001524_pt1 | contig 11009 bp, 10 predicted proteins | sample ColrivemetaGS705_FD_84507 | JGI IMG/M metagenome (GOLD analysis project Ga0102811, IMG submission 84507) | Estuarine microbial communities from the Columbia River estuary - Flood tide ETM metaG S.705 | ecosystem: Environmental > Aquatic > Marine > Intertidal zone > Estuary | place: USA: Columbia... | reverse complement strand
TAGAAGATATAGAATTTAGAAATATGCTTTCTGAAGAAGGTGATGGCTTAAGTGCTGTACTACAAATTACTGCAGGCGCTGGAGGCACAGAGAGTTGCGATTGGGCAAGTATGCTAATGCGCATGTATTTAATGTATGCAGAAAAAAGTGGCTTTAAAGTAAAGGAGTTGAATTTTCAACAAGGTGATGTAGCGGGCATAAAAACAGTGACTTTAGAGATAGAAGGCGATTTTGCCTTTGGTTGGTTAAAAGGAGAAAACGGTGTACATCGTTTGGTAAGAATCTCACCCTTTGATAGTAATGCAAAGCGTCATACCAGTTTTGCTTCTGTTTATGTGTATCCATTAGTCGACGATACTATAGAAATAGATATAAACCCAGCTGATATTGATATAACTACAGCAAGATCTAGTGGTGCTGGTGGGCAAAACGTAAATAAAGTTGAGACTAAAGTTCAGTTAACTCATAAACCTACAGGAATTCAAATTTCATGCTCCGAAACTCGCTCTCAGCATGATAACAGATCTAGAGCTATGCAAATGCTTAAGTCACAACTATATGAAATTGAGCTTCAAAAACAATTAGCGCAGCGTGAAGATATTGAAGCTGGTAAAATGAAAATTGAATGGGGAAGCCAGATTAGAAACTATGTGATGCATCCTTATAAATTAGTAAAAGATGTTAGAACTGCTCATGAAACTGGTAATGTTGATGCGGTTATGGATGGAAATATAGATGAGTTTTTAAAATCATACTTAATGGCCATGGGGCAAAAAGAAGAAGATAATAATCAATTATAACATAGCAATTAGCACGTGAAAAAAATAGATACAATAATATTCGACCTTGGTGGTGTTTTAATTGATTGGAATCCTGAATATGTTTTTTTAGATGTGTTCAACAGAGATAGAAAGAAAATGCAATGGTTTTTTGATCATATTTGTACGAGTGATTGGAATGAAAATCAAGATGCGGGGTACCCTATGGCGCAAGCTACAGAAGATAAAGTGGCTCTTTTTCCTGAATATGAAAAAGAAATACGAATGTTTTACGGACGCTGGGTTGAAATGTTAGGCGATTCCATTACAGGAACCGTTGATATTCTAAAAAAGTTTATTGATTCAGAAGATTATAAAGTTATAGCCTTAACAAATTGGAGCGCAGAAACCTTCCCTATTGCTTTAGAGCGGTTTGAGTTTTTACATTGGTTTGAAGGTATTATTGTTTCTGGTGAAGAAAAAACAAGAAAACCGTTTAATGACATTTATAACCTAACACTAGAGCGGTTTAATATCAAAGCCGAAAATGCTATTTTTATTGATGACAATCTAAGAAATATTGAAGCTGCCAATAATTTAGGTCTTAATGGTATTCAATTTGAATCTCCAGAACAACTTATTATTAACCTAAAAACGTTTAATATTATTTTATAATGATTAAAATATACCATAATGCGCGATGCTCTAAATCTAGGTGCGGTGTAGAAATTTTAGAAAAATCTGGCAAAGACTTTGAAGTTGTTAAATATCTTGAGGATGTTCCAACTGCTGAAGGATTAAAAGACATCATAAAACTATTAGGAATAAAGCCAATTGAGTTAGTTAGAAAAGGTGAATCCATTTGGAAAGACAGCTTCAAAAATAAAGATTTAAGCGATGCCGAAATCATAACTGCAATGGTTGAAAATCCTAAACTTATAGAGCGTCCAATAGTCATTAATGGAAATAAAGCGGTTATTGGAAGACCTCCAGAATTAATACTAGAAATCATCTAAATATTATATTTTCTATTAACAAAATTTTAACCGTTTGATATTAAACCATAATCTACATTTGTGGTCTAATTATCAAAACATTTTTAATGGAGAAATCTACATTTGCACTTATTCTATTTTGTTTATTCACTGTAGTTGGTTTTGCTCAAAGACCAGAAGGAAAAGAAGTTAAAATCTCAGGAATTGTTATTGATAAAGAGACCAAGCAACCTCTAGAATATGCAACTATAGCCTTTTTTAGTAAACGTCAAAACAAAATTATTACCGGAGGAATAACTGATGCTAAAGGAAACTTTAACATACCTGTTGTAACCGGTGTTTATGATATTACGATTGAATATATTTCTTTTAAAACGATTACAATTCCTAACAAAAAAATATCCAAAAACGAAAATCTTGGTAGTTATTCTCTAGAAATTAATGCGGAATTATTAGGCGAAATAGAGATTATCTCTGAACGTACAACTGTTGAAATCCGACTTGACAAAAAAATATATAATGTTGGTAAAGATCTAACCGTTAGTGGTGGTTCGGTAAGTGATGTCTTAGACAACGTACCATCCGTTTCTGTAGATGCAGAGGGCAATGTAGCCTTAAGAGGTAATGATAATGTTCGAATACTCATCAATGGTAAACCTTCTGGATTAGTTGGACTTAATTCTACTGAAGCATTAAGACAATTACCTGCAGAAGCTATTGAAAAGGTTGAAGTCATTACATCGCCTTCCGCTAGATATGAAGCTGAAGGTACAGCGGGTATATTAAACATTATTTTACGCAGAAGTAAGTTGCTGGGTTTAAACGGTTCTATTACTACTAATGTTGGACATCCTAACTCAGCTGGAATTTCTGGAAACATTAATTATAGAACTGGAAATGTCAATATTTTTAATACGTCTTCATATAGATATGGAGAAACACTGGGAAGATGGTATAATGATGTTAAGTATTTCGACATTAACATCCCAGATTTAGATGAAAAACGTAATTGGACAGATACTAGAAAAGGCCTGACTACAAACACGGGTATTGAATGGTATATTAACGACTCAGCATCTATAACATCATCCGTAGTCTATAGAGATAATAGCTCTGAAAATAATTCGATTAACAAACTTGTGCAGTTCAATAAAATTAATAATACCACGAGTGAAAGTGAGCGCCGAGATCCAGAAAAAGAAGATAGTAAAACGATTCAATACGCTTTAAATTTTACAAAAAATTTTGATGATAGTGATCATAAATTAACTTTCGATTTTCAATATGAAGATTCTAATGAAGATGAAAATTCTCTAATCACTGTTGATGGTATAGAATCTGAAATGGTATCGACTCTGGAAGATCAAACTAATATCCTATTGCGATCTGATTATGTTGTGCCTGTCGGAGAAATGAGTCAAATAGAACTTGGTTACCGTGGTGATTTCACGACAAGGTCTACAGATTTTGAAGTAGCTCTTTTAGATGCATCATCTGGTGATTTTTTAATTAATAACAATCTCACAAACCTTTTTAATTTTAAGCAATATAACACTGCTATTTATACGCAATTCGGGAGTAAAATTGATAAATTTTCATACCTATTAGGTTTAAGATTTGAAAATACTAGAATCACACTAGATCAGCCAACAACAGGAGATTTTAGTAGAAAAAAAATAAATGGATTATTTCCAACGGTTAATTTGAATTATGAAATAAGCGACTCACAAAGCGTTACTTTAGGATACAATAGAAGAATTAGAAGACCAAGAGGTTTTATGCTTAACCCCTTCCCTTCTCGTTCTAGTATAACAAACGTCTTTCAAGGTAATCCTGATTTAAATCCAACATTTGCCAGTACTTTTGAATTGGGGTATTTAAACAAGCTAGATAAGTTAACAATCTCTTCCTCCATTTATTATTCGCATTCAACAGATATTATGACCTTTGTAAGCAGAAAGACTGATGAATCTGTTATTGTTGACGGAGCAGAATTCCCTGTAATAGAAAGAGGTCCTGTTAATTTAGGTAAAGATAAACGCTATGGTTTTGAGTTTAATTTAAATTATAATCCGTCTAGAAAATGGCGCATGAATACTGATTTTAATATTTTTAAATCTGAACGAGAAGGACGTTTTGATGGCGTTGACTTAAGTGCTAATAACTTGAGTTGGAGAGCTAGATTCACAAACAAAATAACATTACCGCACAATATTGATTGGCAAACAAATATAAATTATAGAGGTCCGAGTCAAGATGCACAAAATGATAGAAAAGGTGTATTAACTACTAGCGTTGCTTTTAGCAAGGACTTATTTAAAGAAAAAGCCTCAATCGCATTTAATGTTCGAGATATTTTTAATAAAGCTTTTTATAGTAATGATATTACTGCTGAAACATTTACCGCTTATCAAGAAATACAATTTAGAGGAGGTCGTACTTTTAATCTGGCGTTTACTTATAGATTCAACCAGAAGAAAAAACGAGAGCGTCAAGGTGGTTTTGATGGCGGCGGCATGGAAATGTAAAATATAACCATAAAAAAAGGAAGCTAAATTAGCTTCCTTTTTTTATATATAATAAATATTTTTTTTAAGCTTGACGCTTAGCTTTCTTTTCTTCTCCAATTTCTTTTAATCTTTCAATTAAAGATCCTCCAATCCAATAAGGAATAACAAAGGTTATTAAAAAAATCATTAACCAAAACCCTATTGTTAATATAGTTAAAAATGCTAAAAAGCCTAAATACTGATCAAATTCAAACATAATTGTTGTGCCTTACTTTTAAGATGTAGCAAATATAATGCAAAGGTATGTCTTATACAATATCAAGTTAAAAATTATTAACAGACTTTTTAACTATTCTAAATTTGGCTGAGGAGTCATACGTAAATATGGTTTAATTTCTTTATATCCTTTTGGGAAAATACAAGGAATATCTGCAGTTGCAACAGCAGGAACTACAACACAATCATCACCGTTATTCCAATTAGCAGGCGTAGCCACTTTATAAAATCCTGTTGTGAAATGGAGCCAAGGCACATAATTTAATCGCTACCATAATATCTATTTTATAATTTAAACTTAAAATAAAGTCTTACTAATTTAATCGATTTTAAAGTCTTAAAGTAAAAAAATCAGTTATTACTATGTTAAAAAGAAGTAGTAAAAACTAACAAAAATCATAATTATAAACATCTTAAAAGAATTACCTTAGCACCTTATAATTTAAGTATTATTAATATGAGTTACAGAATAGAAAAAGATACTATGGGCGAGGTAAAAGTGCCCGCTGATAAACTTTGGGGAGCACAAACAGAACGCTCTAGAAATAACTTCAAAATTGGCCCTTCGGCCTCTATGCCATTGGAAATCATTTACGGCTTTGCTTATTTAAAGAAAGCGGCTGCATTTACCAATTGTGAATTGGGCGTTTTACCTGTTGAAAAACGAGATTTAATAGCACAAGTTTGTGAAGAAATATTAGAAGGTAAACACGATGACCAATTTCCATTAGTTATCTGGCAAACCGGCTCTGGTACACAAAGCAATATGAATGTTAATGAAGTGGTTGCAAACAGAGCACACCAATTAGCCGGAAAAGTTATTGGGGAAGGTGAAAAAACAATTCAACCTAATGATGATGTTAATAAATCGCAATCTTCAAATGATACGTTTCCGACAGGAATGCATATTGCAGCATATAAAAAAATTGCTGAGACCACAATTCCTGGTGTTAAACAATTGCGTGATACTCTTAATAACAAATCAATAGCCTTTAAAAATGTTGTAAAAATAGGTAGAACACACCTTATGGACGCTACGCCTCTTACTTTAGGACAAGAACTATCAGGTTATGTAGCTCAATTAGATTACGGTTTAAAAGCTCTAGAAAACACATTATCACATTTAAGTGAGTTAGCACTGGGAGGTACGGCTGTTGGTACAGGTTTAAATACGCCTAACGGATATAGCGAACTTGTGGCGCAATACATTGCAGAATTTACTGAATTACCGTTTATAACCGCTCCTAATAAATTTGAAGCTTTAGCGGCTCATGATGCCTTGGTTGAAACACATGGTGCATTGAAGCAGTTGGCAGTATCCTTAAATAAAATTGCAAATGATATTAGAATGATGGCTTCAGGGCCACGTTCTGGTATTGGAGAAATTACGATTCCGGCGAATGAACCAGGAAGTTCTATTATGCCGGGAAAAGTAAACCCAACCCAATGTGAAGCCTTAACTATGGTTTGCGCTCAAGTTATAGGTAATGATGTAACAATATCTGTTGGTGGTTTACAAGGCCATTATGAATTGAATGTTTTTAAACCTGTGATGGCAGCTAACGTTTTACAATCCGCACAATTAATTGGGGATGCTTGTTCTAGTTTTGAAGAAAACTGTGCCGTTGGTATAGAGCCTAACCATGAGGTTATTACAAAATTATTGAATAATTCTTTAATGCTTGTAACCGCTCTAAATACAAAAATAGGATATTACAAAGCTGCAGAAATAGCTAACACAGCCCATAAAAATGGAACTACTTTAAAAGAAGAAGCTATACGTTTAGGGTATGTTACTGCTGAAGATTATGACGCTTGGGTAAAACCAGAGGACATGGTTGGAAGTCTTAAATAAAACTCTTAAATCGTAATTAAATAAAAAGACAGGCTAAATAAATTTGCCTGTCTTTTTGGTTGGTTAGCTATTAATCCTTTAAAAATTGTAACCCAAAAAGGAAAAGGTGAAAGATATAACTAACAAGTCTTTTTTTTATTAACATTTGTTAAATCCATTAATAATATAAAAATTTTGATAATATTTTAGTGCTGAGCATACAAACAAATAGTCTTAATTATTTTCTTTTACCTCTTCCTTTTTTATTTTTCTTCTAATTCTACTCAATTGTACAGGAGTAATACTTAAATATGATGCTATTTGATATTGCGGAATGAGTTCTTCTATATTTGGCATTTTTTTAAGAAGAGCAAGATACTGCGCTTTGGCATCCATAGAAATAAGTTCTAATTGCCGCTCTTCGTATCTAATAAAAACATGTTCTAGTATTCTATTATACAAGTTGCTTATGTTTATGTCGCTTTTACAGAGCTCAGTTATTTTACTAAAATTAATTTCATAAACTTGACATTCAGTAAGTGCTTCATAAGTTAACCTAGATGGTTGGTTTTGTATCAAAGCTGTTAGTGCACCGACAAAACTAAAAGGCAAGAAAAAATTCTTATTAAACTCTTTTCCGTTTTCTGAACTTAAATAAACTCGCATCATTCCAGAAACAAGCATATAAATCTTGTTAGGAACTTCACCTGGTTTAGCTATCTGATCACCTTCTTCAAGCTTTTTGGGTACAGATATCCTTTTAAGTTTAGAAAAAGTTTCTTTGGAAACATCTAAAAATGAGTTTAGAAATACTAAGTTAGGGTTCATACTATTTATATTTTAACGCTTCCATAAAAGATTTAGTAGCATGTATCATTGTTGTATCGAAAACTGGTACTGAAACATCGGTTTGTTTAATTAAAAGCGGTATTTCTGTACACCCCAAAATAACACCTTCTGCACCATCCTTTATTAATTTTTTTATAATTTTCAAATATACGTGTTTAGATGCATCATTTAATACACCTTTAGATAGTTCATCGTAAATTATGCGATGCACTTTATTTCTGTCTTCTAAATTTGGAACTATCGTTTTTATTCCAAAAGAGCGCAACACATCAATATAAAAATTTTTTTCCATGGTGTACTTCGTTCCTAACAATGCAACTGTTTTTAATTTCTTTTCAATAATTATTTCTGCAGTGGCTTCAGCAATATGAATAACTGGAATATTTACAACTTCTCTAACAGCATCAATAGTAAGATGCATAGTGTTAGCACAAATTAAAATACATGTTGCACCAGCTAACTCCAAGCTTTTACCAGCATCAGCCATAATATCATTTAACTTATCCCATCTGTTTTCTTTTTGGAGATTAGCAATTTCAGCAAAATTAACTGAGTTAATAATTACTTTACAAGAATGACCCTCTCCAAAATGTTCACTGGCCAAACTATTTAAAACCTCATAATACATTATTGTGGACTGCGGAGTTATTCCTCCAATTAATCCTATAGTTTTCATTATATCTAATTTATTGTACCTAAATTTAGAACTTTAATTATATTGTTTAGCACTTTATGTCTATTTTAATTATTAATATAAAAGAATTAATTCAAGTTAGAGATCAAAATACTCTAAAGGTCTCAGGTAAAGACATGCAACATTTACCGACTATTAAAAATGCTTTCCTTTTAATTAAAAATGGTGAAATTTCTGATTTTGGCCGCATGGAAAGCTGCAAAAATATGGTAGCAGATAAGACTATTGATGCTACTGATAAATTAGTTCTACCAACATGGTGCGACTCACACACGCACATTGTTTACGCGGGAAATAGAGAACAAGAATTTGTAGACAGAATAAACGGTTTGAGTTATACTGAAATTGCTAATCGTGGCGGTGGTATTTTAAACTCTGCAAAAACCCTTCAAAATACTTCAGAAGATGATTTATATAATCAATCTGCTCAGCGGGTTAAAAACATTATAAAACTTGGTACAGGCGCTTTAGAAATAAAATCGGGTTATGGATTAACTTTAGAGTCTGAGCTTAAAATGCTGCGTATCATCAAACGCATTACAGAACATTTTCCTATTAAAATTAAAGCGACATTTCTGGGCGCACACGCATTTCCTGAAGCTTACTTAAACAACAAAAAAGGCTATATTGATTTAATTATTAATGAAATGCTTCCAAAAATAGGCAAAGAGAACTTAGCTGATTTTATTGATGTTTTTTGTGAAAAAGGCTATTTTTCTTTAGAAGATACCGAAACTATTTTATCAGCAGGGAAACAATATGGACTAATTCCAAAAATACATGTCAATCAATTTAATGCATTTGGAGGTGTCGCCATGGGTGTTAAACATAATGCGCTATCTGTAGATCACTTAGAAGAACTAACTCAAGAGGATATTAATGTCTTAATAGGAAGTGAGACTATGCCCGTGGCACTGCCCTCTTGTTCTTTCTTTTTAAGTATACCTTACACACCTGCAAGACGAATTATTAATTCTGGCTTACCATTGGCATTAGCAACTGACTATAACCCCGGGTCTACTCCAAGCGGGAATATGAATTTTGTGGTGAGTACAGCTTGTATTAAAATGAAAATGACACCCGAGGAAGCTATAAACGCAGCTACTTTAAATGGAGCCTACGCGATGGGAATTTCAGAAGAATATGGTAGTATTACAAAAGGAAAAAAGGCAAACCTTATAATTACAAAACCAATACCTAGCTATAATTATTTGCCGTATTCATTTGGAGAAAACAACATTGAAACAGTTATAATTAAAGGAACTATAATATCATAAAAAAGCCCTAAACTTAAAGTTTAGGGCTTTTTTATTACGTGTTATAATCGATTTACTTTAAAGTAAATTCCGAGCTAGACACTAAATCTTTTTCGTTAAAAACGTTTACTGTATATCTTCCTTTTTCAAATTCATTTTTAGAAGTTACAAACTCACATACGTTAAGGCTTGCATTCTCATAATTAAATTTGCTAATTATACTGTAGTTTAAAGTTTTCTCACCAAAAGCAACTTGTTCATTTAAACCTAAAGTATTGTTTTTTGGGTCAATCACTTGAACATATAATTCTTCATCACCAGCTTGTACTAAAGCATTTTTTGCAACTGTAAAGCATACTCTAATTTTATCGGCTCTAGTAGCTCTTTCAGTTGGTATTAATTTACCTGATGTTCTTTCAATAACTCCAAAACCTTTTAAACCAACAGTATTTAAAATAGCAGCATTTTCTACAACTTCAGCTAAAGCATTATTTTGTACTAATAAAGAATCTGTAAAAATAGAACGCTCTTCTAAACGCACACGAGTACTATCTAAAGATGTTGCTAAATATGAATTCTCAACTCGTAATGAATCATTTTGAGCCAATAACACATCCATTTCTTTTTGAAGTGAAGCATATTTTCTTTTATATCTCCATAAACTTTTTACGTTAGTTTCAGAAATTTTTAAAGAATCAATTAATCCCTGAATACGACCTCTAGCTTCAAGTAAATTAGCATTAGTTACTTCGTTCTCCCCAATAGCTTCGTCATATTGTTTTGCCATTGAATTTAAGTCATTCATTACTAATTGCTTCTCTTCAGTTAGCTCATTCTGTACCTTCTTGCTACTGCTATACAAATTCATAGTATAAAATCCTGTCGCTAAAAATAAAACTAGCGCAATACCCAATCCTACTTTAAGTCCCGTGTTGCTGTTGTTGTTCTCCATAATTACTTGTTTTAATGTTTGTTAAGGTTAATCTAAATTTTGTTCTAATTTTAATTGTTTGTTTTAATGCTTTAAATAAATAATGATGTACTTTTAATATTCAAAATGCATCTCATTCATGGACAAACTGGTTTTATTTAATAATACTAATAGAAACAAACTATTAAACAAACGCTCTGGTGAATCCAAATTTGGTCAACATGTTCAAATATTAACCAGCATTTCTAACATATACGAACAACTTAAAAATTTAGATGTTACACATGTCATTTTAGGTTTACCTGAAGATGTTGGTGTATTTGCAAACCATGGAAAAACTGGAGCTTCAAAGGCTTGGGAAGCGACCCTTAAAGTTTTGTTAAACATTCACAGTAATGAATTCACAAGGGCTAACAAGGTTTTAATATTAGGTCATTTAGATTTTACAGAAGAACAGTTGTTGGTTTCAAAATTGAATCCATCCAGAAAAAAAGATATTTTAAAAGCTAGAAAAATAGTAACTAACATTGATGAATATGTTACTTATATCATTCATCAAATTGTAATGGCTGGAAAAAAACCAATCATAATTGGTGGCGGACATAATAATGCATATGGAAATATAAAAGGCTCATCCTTAGCTGTTGGAAAGCCCATTAATGTTGTTAATTTTGATGCACATTCAGATTTTAGAGATGAAGAAGGCCGCCATAGTGGTAATGGTTTTAAGTACGCTTTCGCAGAAGGGTTGTTAGCCAATTACTTTATTTTTGGGTTGCATGAAAATTATACATCCGATAAGATTTTTAAAGCACTTGATAAATCAAAATCTATCGAATACAATACTTTTGATGCTGTGGAAATTAGAAATGAACTGAAGTTTAAAAAAGAATTAGAACGCGCTTA
>Ga0102811_1001522_pt1 | contig 11011 bp, 10 predicted proteins | sample ColrivemetaGS705_FD_84507 | JGI IMG/M metagenome (GOLD analysis project Ga0102811, IMG submission 84507) | Estuarine microbial communities from the Columbia River estuary - Flood tide ETM metaG S.705 | ecosystem: Environmental > Aquatic > Marine > Intertidal zone > Estuary | place: USA: Columbia... | reverse complement strand
CAGATCAATTATGCATTGGCGCGCTTTTTTGCAAATATGCCAGCCAAATTGCGATCAATGCTTATGGATTGGACGGCAAATTGCTACAGTCGGACAGCGGTGAAGTTGCCGCGTCGCCGTCATGGCTTTATGCAAATGGGCATTAGTCATTGAAATTGATATCGGCTCTTTTTTGATAGGATTGTCGGCTTGACCGAAACGAAACGCCCAAAACAGGTCAATCGTGACATCATAAGACGGATTTGGCGAGGCTGGATTGCTGGCTATGTGCCACGTCTTATCACGGCATTTTTGCTTATGATTATCGTGGCGGCAAGCGCGTCAGCCTATCCGCTTTTAACAAAATATATTTTCAATGGACTTGCCGAGGGCCGGGCGGATGAAATCATCTGGCTGGCGCCGCCGGTTATCATTCTGTTTGCGCTTGTCAAAGGCACTGCCTTATTTGCGCAAACGGTCATGGTGAATGCATTGGCGCTTCGGGTCAGTACCGATTTGCAAAAAGACATGGCAAAAACCCTGATTGAGGCCGATCTTCAAACCATTAGCCGTGAACCGGCAGGTGTGTTCATGTCACGCATCATGAATGATTTGAATCTGGTTCGTGAAGCGTTGGTCAGATTGGCCAATAATCTGGTTCGTGATAGTCTGACCATTGTCGTTTTGATTGGCGCGATGATCTGGCTTGATTGGCTGATGGCGCTTGTCGTGATTGGCGTATATCCGCTGGCCATGGGGCCAATCATCAAGATTGGCAACCGCCAGCGCAAAGCGTCGGGAAATTTGCAAACCCATATGGAAAGTGTGACTGCGCTTCTTGCTGAAACTTTGCAAGGGGCGCGTATGGTCAAGGCCTATCAGCGTGAAGATGCTGAGACATTGCGCACACATCAGGCTTTTGATGGGCTATATGGACGGCTTGTTGGGCTATTGACCGGCCGCGCCAAGATTGATCCAATCTTGGAAGTGGTTGGCGGTATTGCTGTTGGCGGTGTTGTTGCGCTGGCCAGTTGGCGTGTTGCCAATGGCGACATGCAGGTTGGTGATGTGATTGCCTTTATCACAACGCTTATTTTGCTGGTGCAGCCGGTGCGGGCCATTGGCACCTTGAATGCGGTCACCCAAGAAGGGCTTGCTGCCTGTGAGCGTATTTTGGCGCTTTTGGATACGCCGCGCATGATCACCGATCGGCAAAATGCGCCGATGCTGGCGGTCAAACAGGGGCAGATTGCCTATGATAATGTTGGATTTGCCTATGGTGATGGCGGCGCAACAGCGCTTGCAGGGATCAGTTTTACCGCCAGTGCCGGACAGACAATCGCCTTGGTTGGCCCAAGTGGCGCTGGCAAAACCACGGTGATAAACCTGCTTCCGCGCTTTTTTGAGGCAAGCAGCGGCGTGATCAGCATTGATGGCCAGCCAATCAGTGACGTGCAGATTGCCAGCCTTCGCCGCGCCGTATCGTTGGTTAGTCAGGAATCGGTATTATTCGACGATACGATTGCGGCCAATATTGGCTTTGGTCGAGAGGATGCCAGCCGCGAAGACATTGAGGCAGCGGCGCGTGATGCGGCGGCCGATGATTTTATCCGTGCGCTTCCAGATGGCTATGACACGATGGTTGGTGCGATGGGAAACCGGCTTTCAGGCGGGCAACGCCAGCGCATTGCCATTGCCCGGGCGATGTTGAAAGATGCGCCTATTCTGCTGCTTGATGAGGCCACCGCTGCGCTTGACGCCGAATCAGAACAACAGGTTCAAACCGCCCTTCAAACATTACAGGCCGGACGTACGACGCTTGTTGTCGCCCATCGGTTGGCAACAGTGCGCAATGCCGATTTGATTTTGGTGATGGAATCAGGGCGCATTACCGAACAGGGAACGCATGACACGTTGATTGCCAAAAATGGCCTCTATGCAAGGCTGTGCCAATTGCAGTTTTTTGATGATGAAAAAACCGGCTAAAATGGTGCCGTTAGATTGCCGCCGTTAGATGGGACTATTCGCGGCGAAGAATGCTGTCGGTAAGCCTGACAGCCCAGCCTTGTGCCATAAAGTTAGCCGCTAACGCATCTGGATCATAAATGGTCTCAACCCAATCGAAAAAGGCCATGCCTTGGTCTTCATAGGGGATATAGGCGGCAAAAAACGCATCAAGAAGGCCCGTTTTTGCCGCTTTGACATGGCCATATTTCCATGCAAGCTGGCCCATTGCAACGCGCGCGGGCTGTTTTTTGGCAATCAACAGATAGAGTGCCGACATTAGTCCAGCGCGATCGGCGCCCGATTTGCAATGCATCAATGCTGGTGTTTTTATCGCGGCAAAAAGGTCACGCGCTTCATACAGCATCTCTTTTGACGGCGCGGCGCGTGATCGTGCGGTAAAATCAAGAAGGGTGATGCCAGCCTTGGCACAGGCCTCAGCTTCAAGCTGCCAGCCGCCATCTTGGCGCGGCCCGCGTAAATTAATGATGGTTTTGATGCCGTTTTGACCCAATGCCCCAATGCGCGATGGCCCGGGTTGATTGCTTCGCCATAGATCGTCGCTAACAAGATGCTGGTTATGCCAAAAAAGACGCAAGAAGCCATGATCCTTGAAGATTAGGTCTAGCCAATCGGCGACCCCGCGCCGTTTTCCGGGCGGGGCGGTCCATTTCATGATCCGGCAACCATCATGCTGTCAAGTCGAAGTGATGGCGATGCGACGCTGTCACGAAGATCGATATCATTCGCTGCTGTCATCTGCAGAAACATTTCGGCCAAATTACCCGCAATCGTGGCTTCGGTAATCGGATGGGTGATCTGGCCTTTGGAAATCCAAAACCCACCGGCACCACGGCTGTAATCACCAGTGATCATATCAACCGAGCTGCCAATCATTTCGGTAATCAAAAAGCCTTCGTCGATCTCGGCAATCAGCGCATCACGGCTAATGGTCGAATTTTCGATATAAAAATTACTGGCGCCAGGTGATGGGGCGCTGCCAAGGCCGCGCCGCGCATTGCCGGTTGGTGTCATCTCCAGCTTGGCCGCCGAAGCAAGGTCAAGGAACCAGCCGGTTAATATACCATCATCGACCATGACCCGCCGCTGAACCGCCAGCCCTTCACCATCAAACAGGCGCGAGCCAAGCCCGCGCGACCGCAGTGGATCATCGACAAAACAAAGGCCTTTGCTGGTGACTTGTTTGCCAAGGCTGTCTTTTAAAAAGCTTGTGCCGCGCGAAATCGCCGCGCCATTGATTGCGCCGGCCATTGTGCCAACAAGCGATGCCGCGACACGCCGGTCATAGATCACCGGAAATTTGCCGGTTTTGGGTTTTTGGGCGCCAAGTCTGGCCAATGTTCGGCTGGCTGCATTATTCCCAACTTCTTCGGCCGGCTGCAAATCACTTTCATATACGGCCGCGCTATAATCATAGTCGCGTTCCATATGCCCGTCTTGTTCGGCAATGACCACGGTTGATACGCCATGCGATGACCGTTTGTAACCGGCAAGAAAGCCATTTGATGTGCCAATCAGAACATCGACAATGCTGTGGCCTGCATCGGCACCATCAGATGTTTTGATGCCTTTATGTGACAAGGCGGCATCTTCGGCGCGTGCGGCTCTTTCCCGCAGGCGTTCGCTGTCGGGCATGGTTTCGTCAAACATATCCAGATCGGGGATGGTTTTGGCGATTTCGGCATCGGTGGCAAGCCGGAACTAAGGATCCTCGGGTGCCAGCTTGGCCATCGCAACAGCGCGTTCAGCCAGATTTTTGATATTTTCCGGATCAAGCTGGCTTGTCGAGATTGATGCGGTTCGCTGGCCGATAAAGACGCGCAATCCGATATCAAAATCTTCGGATCGTTCGCTGGCTTCGACCTTGCCAAGCCGCAGGCTGATATTATTGCTTTGACCGCGGGCCAGCATTGCGTCGGCGCCATCGGCCCCCGCAGTTTGGGCGGCGTCAAGCAATTGGGCGATAAGGGTTTGATGATTTGTGTCCATATATTATCTGATACCCTGCGCCACCACATAATTCAACCGCTTGTCGTACTGGTTGATTAGGTTTATGAATGCGTCATGGAATTTAAAGTCTTTATCGATGGTGAGGCGGGAACAACCGGCCTGAAAGTCGCGGAACGTCTGCAAGCGCATCCGCATGTCCAAATATTGCGGGTTGATGAGGCCGAACGCAAAAACGCAGCGGCGCGCGCCGACATGATGGCGGCAAGTGATGTGACCATTCTGTGCCTTCCCGATGATGCCGCTATCGAGGCAGTACGTCTGGCGCAAGCGTCGCAAACACGGCTGATTGACGCATCATCGGCGCACCGGATTGACCCTGATTGGGTTTACGGCTTTGCCGAATTACAGCCTGGCCAGCGTGATGCCATTGCCAATGGCAAATTCATCACCAATCCGGGCTGTTATCCAACTGGTTTTTTGGCCTTGGCACGGCCATTGATTGCCAGCGGGCTATTGGCCGATACAGCGCTTATCTGTACGCCAGCGGTTAGCGGTTATAGTGGCGGTGGCAAGGCGATGATTGCACGGCATGATGCTGGTGATCTTCATCCGGCCTTTAGCTATGGTACAAATTTACAACATAAGCATCTTGGCGAAATGACGCTTTATTCAGGCTTGAAAACGCCGCCTATTTTCATGCCGTCAGTTGGCGATTTCTATGCTGGAATGCTTGTTCATATGCCGCTTCATGCTGATCAGATCGAAGGATCTGCCAATGCAGCAATGATTTATGACTGTCTTGCCGATTGGTATCGTGATTCGGCTTTGGTACGCATGGGTGCGCCTGCTGCGAATCATGCTGATGTGCCGCCAATGCTCGCCGCCGATGCACTTGCTGGGCGCAATGATATGGAATTATTCGTGTTTAGTGATGCCGCTGAACAACGGTTCTGGTTAACTGCACGGCTGGATAATCTTGGCAAAGGCGCATCTGGTGCTGCGGTGCAAAATATGAATATTGCCCTTGGCCTTGAAGATCATTTCGGGCTTAGTTAACCAGCTGCGGGCGATCAGGCTAGGCTGGCGTTCGCGTGGCCGCTGTTCCGTTATTTTGGGGTAAGGCGAATCAAAATGCGTTTAAATGGTGGCGATGATCTTTTGAAAATTGCCGATTCTACCTCCTATCTTGCGCCAATCAGTGAAATTGATCGCGCCCGCAAATATCCCTATCACGCCCCATCGGGCGGTTTTATTCTGTCAAATGGAGATTTGTTCCATCTTGACGAATCCCAAGTCAGCCATGATCGCAAAGATGGTATTCTGGCGGGACGGACGGCGGTTTTATCGGTTGGGTCAAATCGGGCGCCGGTGCAATTGCTTCGTAAATTTGGCATGGCTGCCACTGTTCCGGTAACGCCAGCGAGATTGCATGATTGTGATATCGTCCATGCGGCGCTTTTGGGCTATTACGCGGCCGTGCCTTGCACTGCCTTTCCGTCATCTGGCACTGTTGTGCAGCTGAATGTCGCGTGGCTTGATGATTATCAATTGATCCAGATGCATCGAACCGAAGGCATTGGTGTTGCCTATGATTTTGTTGAAATGCAAACCGTCGAACATCAATTCAAACTGCCAATAGGGTCGGTTTTCGGCTATGCGGCGCGCGCTGGCGTTCTGGATTGCGGTGATGGCATGCCTGCTGGTTTGGCGGCGATTCCGGTCGAGGGGCGGCGATTCACAACGCTTAGCCAAGATCAGGCCGCCACCAAATTACGCCAGCTTGCCAAGGTTGATGATGATCGGACAATGTCGCAATTCATTGCTGAAATGCAGGCCGACAAATCGGCGCGTGATGCCATTATTGACCGGCTGCGCCCCTTTGCAATCCAGCCGCAAAATCCGCCATGGCAATTACAGTCGGTTCATATTGACGGGATTGATGCTTATCTATGATAGCCTAAATAAGATGGGCTAGATGGCAAGAAGCCGATCAAGCACCAATCCAGCAATCAGCAAAAGACCGGCATTGCGATTTGATTTGAAAAGCGCAAGTGCCAAAACGGCATCATCGCTTTTCAGTCGCCAAATTTGATGGCCAAGGTGAATCGCCATGCCAGCAAGGCCAAGCCAGGCTGCAGCAACCGGTTGATGATCAAATGTTAGCAATCCAGCCGCAATCAGGCTGATTGCCAGAATATAGGCTGTTCCAACACCGCCTTTGATGTTTTGGGCAAGGGCAAGGGCCGATGATTTGACCCCGACAATGCGATCATCTTGCATATCTTGAATGGCGTAAATCGTGTCATAGCCAAAAACCCATGCTGCACAGCCGGCGTAAATAAGCATGATCGATAGATCGGGAAGGGTGCCAGTAACGGCAACCCAGCCAAGAAACACACCCCAGGAAAATGTCAGTCCAAGCACAAATTGCGGAAACCATGTTACGCGCTTGGCAAGAGGGTACAGAACCACAAGCGGCGCGGCGGCAAGCCCAACATAAATCGCCAGAAGGGGCAGTTGAAACAGGATAAACAGGCCAATCAGCCCGAACGACATCAAAAATAGGCTAGCTTGAAGCATTGATATGGTGCCAGCGGCAAGTGGGCGTGCGCTCGTCCGGCCAACGCGCTGGTCAAGGCGGCGATCCCACATGTCATTGATGATGCATCCTGCGGCCCGGGTGGCAATGGCACCAATCAGAAACAGCATCATAACCCAAACCATCGAACTAAGACTTGTCGCACCAAGCGCAATTGACCACCAGCCCGGAAGCAAAAGCAACCACCAGCCAATTGGCCGGTCAAGGCGTGCCAGATAGATGAAGGGGTGCCATGATGCGGGCAGCCCGTGCCACCAGCCGCGTGACTGGATATCGGTATGGGATGAAGGGGTGCCAATCGTCATGACGATAGTCATTAGCGAATAAAGCGGTAAAAAGCAAAAATGTTTCACCCCAAGACTGCTTGTCACGATTCATAATGGGCAGTACATATCAAGAGATGGAACAAACAGATATCAAAGCGCGTCTTTATATTGACGTGCCGCTTGCCGCAGGTGCAGTTATCGCGCTGCCATCCGATCACATGCATTATTTGCTTCATGTGCTTCGTTTGGATCTTGGCGTGGCGATTGGTGTTTTTAATGGTGTTGATGGTGAATTTAACGCGTCAATTTCTGCAAAGGCGAAAAAGCAATGTTCGATCACCATTGCCGATCAGCGCCGCCAGCAGATTTTTTGCCGTGACTTATGGTTGCTATTTGCGCCGGTGAAAAAGGCAAGGCTTGATTTCATTGCGCAAAAAGCCAGTGAATTAGGGGTGCGGGTGATCTGGCCAGTCAAAACCGATTATTGCCAGATTAGCCGGGTCAATGATGACCGGCTGGCGGCGAATGCGATTGAAGCTGCTGAACAGACCGAACGTCTGGATATTGCTGAAATCAGATCTTTTGACGCATTGCATGACATTCTTGCCGCCTGTGAAGATGATCGTCTTTTGATTTGGTGTGACGAGGCTAGCGCTGGCCATCCGGCCTTGAATATCACCGCCGCGCTTGCCACCGCGCCACCGCATGACAAGGCAGCTATCTTAATCGGGCCAGAAGGCGGGTTTTCTCCAGCGGAGAGAACCTATTTGCAGGCAAGAATTAATTGTTTGAAAATTTCCTTAGGGCCGCGCATATTGCGCGCTGATACCGCCGCCATTTCGGCACTTTCCTGTTATCAGTCAATTTGCGGAGATTGGCAGAGTTAGCCATTTGATCTGGCTGAAACCGGCTTGGGTGATTTGTCTCACCATGGCCTGAATGCAAAGGGCAAACCGCATGGGTAATCATAGCACGATCATCAAAGATGTCGGACAGCTTGTGGAATGGCTAGCCAAAGGCGAAAAACCTGCTGCTGATTGGCGCATCGGAACCGAACATGAAAAATTTCTGTTTCATCGCGACAATTTACGGCCTGTTGCCTATGACGGCGATAGCGGCGTTGAAGCAATGCTTAACGCGCTATGCAAGGCAATTGGCGATAAGGCAACGCCAATCATTGAAAAAGGCAAAATCATTGGCCTGAAAGATGGCGATGGTGGCTCGGTATCGCTTGAGCCTGGTGGACAATTGGAATTATCGGGTGCGCCACTGTCAAACCTGCACCAGACCTGTGCCGAAACCGGCCGCCATTTGCGTCATATGCGGGCAGTGTCATCGGCGCTTGGGGTTGGGATGCTTGGCATTGGGTTTCAGCCAAAATGGAGCCGCGACGATATTTCATGGATGCCCAAAGGCCGCTATCGGATCATGCGAAACCATATGCCGAAGGTCGGCACAATGGGGCTTGATATGATGCTGCGCTCTTGCACGGTTCAGGTGAATCTTGATTATGCTGACGAGGCCGATATGCGGCGGAAATTCCGCACATCGCTAGCCCTGCAACCGGTGGCAACTGCTCTGTTTGCCAATTCGCCATTTAAAGATGGCAAACCGTCTGGCTGGTTATCGGGGCGTGCGCATGTCTGGACTGACACTGACAATGCAAGATGCGGTGTGCCATCTTGTGTGTTCGACCCGCATTTTGGCTATGAACAATGGATCGATTATATTCTTGATGTCCCGATGTATTTTCTGCATCGCGGCGAAGATTATGTTGATGTTGCTGGAAAATCTTTCCGCGATTATCTGGGTGGAACGCTTGTCGGTTTTGAGGGTGAGCCGCCGCAAATGGCCGATTTTGAAGACCATATTACCACCGCCTTTCCCGAAGTGCGGTTAAAGCAATATCTGGAAATGCGTGGTGCTGATAGCGGGTCTTGGGCCAATATCTGCGCGCTTCCTGCCTATTGGGTTGGGCTATTATATTGTGATGATGCGCTGGCTGAGGCCGAAGATCTGGTTCGTGATATCGGTGCTGATGATGTAATGGCGGCGCGCTTGTCAGTGGCAAAGGACGGGCTTCGCGGAAAGCTTGGTTCGCATGATGTCGCCACCCTTGCCAAAAAGACCATTGATATTGCCTCAAAAGGGCTGCGTAACCGTGGCATTTTTGATGATGGCGGTGATGATGAAAGCGGGTTCTTGCAGCCATTGCGTAAAGTGATTGCAACGCAAAAAACACCAGCTGAAGTGATGCTTGATCTTTATCATGGTGATTGGGCAGAAGATATTGATCAGGTTTTCACGTCAAACCAATATTAACAGCATCGAAATTGCCGCCAGATTTAGCTGTGCCGCGCATTAAGGATTCTTAAATCATGCCCGTCTTGCTGCTTGTGGTGTTTATAAATTTCGTCGGCATTGGCGCGCTGATTCCGGTATTGCCCTATACGGTGATTGAAACGCTTGGCTTATCGGCAACGGTGATGACGCTGCTGCTGGCGTCATTCGCCTTTGCCATGTTTTTATCAAACCCGCTTCTTGGTCGTTTGTCCGATTATATTGGCAGGCGGCCAGTGCTGATTGTAAGCCTTGCGGTCAATGTGCTTGCGCATATCTGGTTTGCCTTTTCCAGTGATATTGTGCAGATGTTCGCCGCGCGGATTCTAGCGGGTCTTGCTGCAGGCAATACAGGTGTGATTCAGGCGATGATTGCCGATCGTGTTGCGGCCAAGGATCGGGCTCGCTATATGGGGCTATTTGGTGCGGCGATTGGCACTGGATTCGTTGCTGGGCCAGCTCTTGGCGGGCTGTTGAGCGGGTTTGGTGACGGCCCGCTTCATCAGGCACCGTTTTTGCTGGCTGCCGGTTTCGGCATTATCGCCTTGTTCTTGTCGATGCGGCTTACCGAAAGCGCGGCAAAGGCACCAGCTGAAAAAGCACCGCCAGCACCACTTGGCATCCGCATCATGACGGTTTTGCGAAGCGAGCTTGCGCTTTATGCTTTGGCCTTTTTCTGTTTGAATTTGTCCTTTGCGCAGGTCGAAGCAAGCTATATTCTGTTGCTTCGTGACTATCTTGGTTTTGGCGCAACCCAAACTGGCTGGCTATTTACTTATATCGGTGTCTGTATTGTCTTGGTGCAGGCCGGATTGATCAATGTTGCGGTAAAATGGTTTGGCGAGGTTGGCACTGTCGGGTTTGGTGCCAGCATGCTGGTATTTGGACAGATCATCACGGCGTTATTGTCGGTCGGGTTTTTGATTGGTGATGCCTATCCGCTGGCGCAGATCATTTTAACAACAACAGCTGTCTGTTTTGGCTTTGGCTTTAGCAATCCGGCATTGTCAGCCGCGGCCAGCAATGCTGCTGGCAAAACAACAATGGGTGGGGCGCTTGGCACGGTTCAAGGGTTTGCCTCGCTCGGACAGGTGGCCGGATTGGTTTTGGCAGGCCCCCTATACCAGCTTGGTGGATCGCATTATCCCTTTGGCTTTGGTGCCTGCGTCACATTCATTTTGCTGATTGTTGTGATCGTGCTGAAACGACGGCCAGTCATCAAGGCCGCCTAGTCAAAGCCCGATCATTTCATCTGGCCCGATTATCTGGCCCGATCATAGGGGCCTTGAATGCTGGTGGTTATGCCGCTTCAGTGCCGCCAACCGTGACCCCGCCCATTTTGACTGTTGGCTGGCCGACGCCAACCGGAACGCTTTGTCCAGCCTTGCCGCAGGTGCCGATACCGCTATCAAGCTTGGTATCATTGCCAATCAAGGTGATTTTTGACATGGCGTCAGGCCCATTGCCAATCAGCGTTGCGCCTTTTACCGGTGCGCCAATCTTGCCATTTTCAACAAGATAGGCCTCGGCCGCTGAAAAGACGAATTTACCAGATGTGATATCCACCTGACCGCCGCCAAAATTCACCGCATAAATGCCTTTTTTCATCGAAGCAACAATCTCTTGCGGGTCGGCATCGCCATTTTCCATATAGGTATTGGTCATGCGTGGCATTGGGGCATGGGCATAGGATTCGCGCCGTCCATTGCCGGTGGCGTCAACGCCCATTAACCGCGCATTCTGCCGATCCTGCATGTAGCCTTTCAAGATGCCATCTTCGATCAAGACATTGCGGCGGCTTGGTGTGCCTTCATCATCAACCGTAATCGAGCCGCGGCGATCGGCAATCGTT
>Ga0102811_1001506_pt1 | contig 11098 bp, 5 predicted proteins | sample ColrivemetaGS705_FD_84507 | JGI IMG/M metagenome (GOLD analysis project Ga0102811, IMG submission 84507) | Estuarine microbial communities from the Columbia River estuary - Flood tide ETM metaG S.705 | ecosystem: Environmental > Aquatic > Marine > Intertidal zone > Estuary | place: USA: Columbia... | reverse complement strand
AATGGGTCTTTCATAAGTTCTTTCATCGGAGTAAATATCCCAACATTGAGTTGTTTCTTTCCGCTTCCAGTCCAAGCATAAATTTCTCCCTTAAATTCAACTCTATCATCAAGTGTTTTGATCGTAATTCTTTCTTTGTTTTCGTACTTTGTTTTCATGATTTTTATTTTAAGTTAAACTTCATTTTCATTTTTAAGACCCAGGAATGGCGAATGTCTTCCTAAACTGGAAGCATCGATTAGAACCCTTTGTCAGGTCCGTTTTTTTAGTTGCTATGCTGGTCTCAGGGATTCGAAAATCACCAAAACCAACGACTTATGTGTTGTTGGCTATGTAAACATTTTTTTCCTTTGTAAGGGCTCATTGTTTTTAGCACCTTCGCCTGTAAAAGCAGGTTGCTACCGCACTGAAGCGGTTCTTAATGACAGTATTGAATATACGAATTAATGTTGAATTTCACAAGCTATTTTTGAATTATTTTGAATGGCTGCAGGGTATTGTATTGCTGGTGTTTTTATGAAAGGAAGGGGTGGTTTGTTTTATAACCACTTGATTCTTAAAAATTAAGGAGGTTAATTGAAAAAAAATAATTAAATTTAAGTATGAAAAAGCATTACAAAATTATTATTGCAGGCGCGGGTGGGATTGCCGAGGCAGCCGGTTTGATTTTAATGGAATGGAGTGCCATTAAACCGACTCTTTTTATTGGTAACAGAACCTATTCAAAAGCATTGAAAGTAGCGAGATGGATTGAACAGGGAACAACTGATCCTTGCAAGGTTAGCAGTTTTCATCTTCCAGAGGAGGGGCTGACCGATGTTATGAAAGAAATATTGCTTCAAAGTGACCTTCTTTTGGATTGTTTGCCAGGAAATCTTGCTCCAAAAATGGCTCGATTGGCAAAAAATTACCATTTGCATTATGCAAACCTGACGGAATATGTTGCAGAAACTGAAGAAATAATGCATCTGGCTCAGGATGCCTCAACGGGATTTGTACTTCAAACGGGACTTGCTCCTGGCTATATTGACCTATTGGCCCATGGTCTTTTTAAGCAGTTTTGTCGTGAATTTAAAGTAGACAAAGCAGACAAACTGGAATTTAAAGTTGGGGCCTTGACCCATCACGCTGTTGGTCCGCATTATTATGGATTTACCTGGAGTCCGGTTGGGGTTGCTACCGAATATTTAAAAGATGCCATTGTGCTTAGGGATTTTAACACAACTACCTTACCGGCGCTGTCGGAAAGAGCAACCCTTGTTATTGATGGAATGACCTATGAGGAGGACCTTACTTCAGGTGGTGCAGCAGATTTGCCAGCAGCGCTTTCAGGGAAAGTCCGTTCCCTTGACTATAAAACGCTGAGACATATTGGACATTATGCCTGGGTTGAAAAACAACTTTCCAAATTAAAAAAGATACCTCACCCAATTAAAGCCTTGCAGCAAACTATGGAAGCTGTTGTTCCTCATGTAGAGGATGATCAAATCGTTTTGTATGCTGCTGTTGAAGGAAAGGATCATTTAGGGGTTTTGCAAAGAAGGGAGATTGCCAAGCGGATGTATCCACAAAAAGTAGGAAAACACGCGTTAAGGGCTATTCAAACAACTACTGCTGCACCTTTGGTGCAAGCTGCACAGTTATTACTTGAGAATGATTGTAAAGGGGTTGTTTTACAAAGTGAAATTGATGCTGTGCCTTTTTTAAATGGGGATTTTATTGTTTCTGTTTATGGAGTTGTTGAAATTGGTAAGTGAGTTTGATATTTTGGCTTAAGGGTGGTTTTTTTGGAAATTTTTTAATGCGTTCAGCATAAGGTTATTCTTTTCTTTTCTTTTTTTACTCACTTTTCTTTATTATTTTTTTAAGTGTTCGTGATGTGCTGCGCAGTTCATTGCCAAAAAAAGAAACAAAAAAGGCTAGGCTTACGAACCTAACTCTAAATTTTTCAATCAAATTCTAAATTTTAGGAACTCGTTATTCAGTCGGCGCGCCTGCTGGCTCCAACGCTAAAAACAGTTACCAACTGTTTTCTGAACGCTCGGCCCAACTCAAACAGCCTAAAATTTTACGAATTGTTCGTTACTTGTTATTTTCATTTTGGCACTCACGAATCTTCGATTTTTCTTTTCAAATTTCACGAGTTATGTTCGGTATGCCGGTTCTGCGTTAGGGTTATTTGATGTTCGTATGTCAAATCTAAGTGCGGTTTTGATTTATTAAAGTTATTCATTGTAATCTCTTTTCAAATTTTACGAGTGCTGTTTGGTAGGCCGTTTTAAAAATGCGTATTTGTTTGAGATTCGTTTTTTTAGTATGCGGTTGCTTCCAGTTGGTCGCAATAACAGTTTTTTAACGAATGTCCTTACGGGTATGTTTGTCCTAGTGGAAAAGGAACAAATTTAAATTACAGGAACTTCTATGGTTAAGAACACATCCTGCCCATTTGTATCTTCCCCCTGATAAAATTTAAAAATATAAGGTTCATACTGCAGCGCTTGTACGGGAATTGAAAAGGTAATTTCTCTTATGTTTTGGGTACAAGGAACATCATCATCAACGTGAACAATAGGGTAAATAAGCCTTGCGGTGCCTTCATAGAAGTAATCGTATTGATTGTAATAATAATAGCAGCTGCTTGGCAATTCAATGGTGACATTGATGCGATAGGTACGTCCAAAAATAAATGCATCGGGAAGATCTGCACTTATAACAGCGGAATATTCCAAGTGGTAGTCGTGGTAATTGTTGTCGTCGTCATTGTTACATCCAAAAATTAAAAAAGAGATCAGAAAAAGTGTGATAAAATGTTTCATAATAATTGATTTTAAAGTTTAAACCTTGTTTAACAAAGGGGCATTTGCAGGGTTACCTAAATTTATATCTTTTTTGTAAAAAAATGAAAGAAAATCAATTATTTAACATATGGTATTCGCCTGGTTTGACCGATGCACAGGCGATTGTATTTTATGGAACAATATGAAGCCAATAAGGAGCCCCTTTTCACCCCGGACTCAGGTGTTTGGTTCATTGTTTTTATTGGGGTCATTTGATATACTACTTCCAGCATCTTTTGCCCGCTTATAAAATCAATGCTTTTTTCATCATTGTATTCTTTTTCCTGTTGGTAAGTTCCTAAAAAAAAGACTGTCTTAAAAGACAGTCTTTTTAAAATAAACTCAAACAATTGCATTGGATATATGCACGAACAATGGATATGTGTTTTAATCGATTTTAGGGTTTGCTTGTATTTCCGATAATGGAACCGGAAGGTATGCATGTTGCGCCGCACTAAATCCACTTCTGCCAGCAGCCTGCATCGCCTGGTCTAACATCCCCCATCTTCTTAAGTCAAAAAACCGAGTCGATTCCAGCGTTAATTCCATAGTTCTTTCGTGAATTATTTGTGTTTTCACGGCTTCCTTGGTGCTTACGGTCATATTTGGCATTAAACCATGCGTGTTTCTTACCTGATTTATTAAATCTATTGCCTTTGGTGTATTTCCGGTTTCATTTAAGGCTTCAGCATACATTAATAGCACATCGGCATAACGCATTAATACTACGTTTACACCAACATAACCATTGTTCCAGACATAATTTGGCAGCCATTTTCTAAAGTACACATGGTTGTCGTGCGTATCTCCATAGGTATCATTCATTAATTCATCCCAGGTATGTCCTTGCATTTGGTTGGTATTGGTATCGTTATAAAAAGTGTCTCTAAAATAAAGCGAACCGTACAATCTATTGTCATACAAACCATTGGTTGCAATCATTCCTTCTTTTTTCATTTCAGTTACGGCAGCCATTGAAGCTTCAATACCTCCCCATCCGCCAACGGACCAATCTCCTACAAAGAAATGGAGTGCGGTAGCATTCCACGAAGTTGCATCTCCACTTTTGAATTGTAATTCAAAAACAGATTCAGCATTGTTTTCATTTTCACCATTAAAAAGACTTAAAAAATCAGATTCTAAATTGTAATTTCCAATACCGTCGTCTACAATTTGTTTAAAAGCATCCACTGCATTTTCAAGATCGCTACTTTCTAAAGATGAAGCATCTCCTGCTTTGTATAGATAAGCCTTTCCCAAATAAGCCAATGCAGCCCCTTTATTTGCTCTGCCCAAATTATCGGCACTATTGGTTGGTGGCAGCATTTCGGCAGCAGTTTTAAAATCATTTATTATTGAAATCCAAGATTCAGGCCTGGTGCTTAATGCTTTATCGAGTGTTTCCTGAGAAATGATATCTGTTCTTAAAATAATTTGCTCAAAAAGTGTTAACAGTTTAAAATGGTAATAGGCTCTTAAAAAAGTGGCTTCACCAATAATTTGTTTTTTTTCGGCATCAGAAATTTGCTCAGCAGACATTTCACCTACTTTGGTAATTACCTGATTGGCAAAATTTAATCCTTTATAATTTGTGGTCCACAAAACATCTACAAAAGTATGTCCGTTGGTATAGGTAAAATTAAATATCGACATCCAATGTCCGTAGTTTGTTGCATCGGGACCAGGTAAGGCATAATCGGATCTAAAGTATTCAACCACGGGTCTTCCTTCTTGCCATCCGTCCCAAAAATTACTTCTTGATTCTAATTCGGCATAGGCTGCTGTTAATCCAGATTTTGCATCTTCAGCATTTCTCCAGAAACTTTCGGACGTTAATTGGTCGGGTGATGATTGCTCTAAAAATTCATCATCATTGCAAGATATCAATGCCAGCATACTAAATGCCACCATATATATTTTATTTATATATTTCATTTCTTAAATTTTTAAAGTTAAAATTGAAGTTGTACTCCCAGAATGACTGATTTGTATTTTGGATATAAATCTCTATCGATCCCTCTTGATAAAATACTTCCGCCAACTTCAGGGTCTAAACCGTTGTAATTTGTAAAAGTAAATAGGTTTTGACCTGTTAAATACACTCTACATTTTGACATTTGAACACTTTCAAGTGCTTTGTTATCTATACTGTATCCCAACTGTATGGTTTTAATTCGGAAGTAGCCACCATCTTCTAAGAATCTGGTTGAAGCTCTCGTATTTTGATTTGGGTCGCCAAGCACTGCTCTAGGAATATTGGTATTTGTATTGGAAGGTGTCCAGGCATTTAATGTTTCTGTTCTAAAATTTCTACCGCTGTCCATTCCTAACATTTCAAAATCATTTCCATTGTAAATTTTATTTCCTCCTACACCTTGAAAAAATAAATTAAAATCGAACCCTTTATAATCTGAATTAAAACTTAAGCTATATTCATACTTTGGTATTGCAGTTCCCTGATATGTAGCATCGTCACTATCAATAACACCATCGTTGTTTTGATCCACAAATCGGATGTCTCCAGGAGCAGCTTCAGGTTGAATTAATTCACCGTTTAAACTATGTGCATCAATTTCAGCCTGACTTTGAAAAATGCCGTTTGCAGTTGGTAAAAAGAAGGCTCCCGGTTCATGTCCAACTTTCGTCTGATTCACAAAATGATCTGATCCATATTTCAATCCAATCCCATATAGCACCTGGTCTTCACTGCTCAATTTAGTCACTTCACTATTGATGGTTGTAAAAGTTGCAAAAGCGCTGTAATGAAACTCCTTATCGTTGTTTTTATAACCAAGTTCAAATTCAAATCCTTTGTTTTCAAAGGCCCCTACATTTACAACCGGACTGTTGATTCCAGCAGAAGGAGAAACGACCTTGGTGATCAATAAGTCTTCAGTACTGCTTTTATAATAATTCAGTGCTCCTGATAATTTTTTATCTAAGAAGGCAAAATCCAAACCATAGTTTGAAGAAGTATTTGTTTCCCATTGTAAATCATCATTCTGTAAATCTCTTGCAATACTTCCCAATGAAGACGTTTGAGGGTTTCCAAATACATAACCACCATCATCCTGACTTTTACCTTGGCTGATCAGCGCAACATAATCGTAGTAGCCCAAAGCACTGTCATTTCCTGCCTGTCCCCAACTCATTCTTAATTTTAAGAAGTCAAAAATCTTTTGGTCTTTCATAAAATTTTCATCGGTAATTTTCCATCCCAAGGCAAAGGAAGGAAATACACCATACCTGTTGTTTTTACCAAATTTTGAGCTACCATCTCTACGAACACTTGCCTGAAACAAGTATTTATCATCATAGGAGTAGTTTATTCTTCCGAAGTAAGACACCAAACTATATTCAGCATTTGTTCCACTGGCTGCATAAGTTCCATCGGCAAATGCATTTAAGGTGTTAAAACTATTATCTAAAATAATTGCTGGAACTTTATTTCCATCATCATCCAATTTATATCCTTCTCCCTGGGCATATGTTTCTTTGTAAGGCTCAGCGATTCTTTGATACCCCGCTAAAACATCCAATGAATTTTTACCTAAATCAAATTTATAATTTGCAGTATATTCCTGATTTAACCTTCTAAATTCATTGTGGTATTCAGATACAAAAGCATATTGATCTGTTTCTTCTGTAACATCTCTAACCTGAAAGGGTGTGTGAAAGCTATAGGTATAATTCACCAAATTTGACAGGGAAAAATTTGCATTCACATTTAATCCTTCAATTATTTCATAGGCAAAAGTTATATTTCCTAAAAAATATTTTAATTTGGTATTTCCTACACGGTAGTGATCATCCCCAACAGGATTGCGGTGATCAGGTATATCGCCTTCTCTATATCCAAATCCATATTCTTTAGTGTCATCATACACTGGAATTAAGGGTGAAATATGATATGTTTCTCTCAATGAAAATTTATAGGCTTCCTGATCGGTTTCTGTATAATTTATATTGGTATTTATTTTTAATTTACCTTTTTTTATACCTAAATTGGTACTCATTCCTTTTTTAGTAAATTCAGATCCAATTAACATTCCAGTTTCATCCGCAAAATTTCCGGCAACACTGTAATTGATATTGTCTGTTGCGCCGCTCACCCTTATATTTAACAAAGATAACTGACCACTTCTATGGGTTTCATCAATCCAATCTGTATTTACAGCTGGAGGATTTTGCACATATTGTGGCAAGGCATTTCCAGCATTTTCAAACATTTGACCATGTACTTGTAAATAGCCACTAGCATCCAATAAATTCATTTCATTTCTAGATGAATTGCTACTAAAAGAAGATTCAATATCAATAATTGGTTTTCCTAATTTTCCTGTTTTTGTGGTCACAATAATGACCCCATTTGCAGCTCTTGTACCATAAATTGCTCCAGAAGCCGCATCTTTTAAAACTTCAATTGAGGCTATGTTGTTTGCATCCATAAAAGAAGGATCTGCCTGCACACCATCAATAATATATAAAGGCTGGTTGTTTCCAAAACTACCAATACCTCTAATCATAATATCGGATGCAGCACCTGGGCTACCGGAAGATGAAGTTACCGTAACCCCAGAAACTCTACCTTGTAAAGCACTCATTGGATCAACTGTTACCACCTGTGTTAATTCACTTGCTTTTACCTGCCCAATTGCACCAGTTACATCACTTTTTTTCTGAGTTCCGTAACCAATTACAACTACTTCGTCTAAGCGATTGCTATCCTCTTGCATTACAACATTGATAACTTCTTTATCACCAACTATAATTTCTTGCGTAATAAAGCCCATAAAACTTAAAACAAGCGTTGTTTCTGTATTTGGTACAGTCATGGAAAAGTTTCCATCAAAATCAGTTTGAGCACCAATCGTTTGATTCTCTTTGATTATGATTGAAGTTCCAGGTAAAGGGTTCCCATTTGCATCGGTTACAGTTCCTTTTATTTCAATACTTTGAGCATAAGTACTGGAAGTAAACGCAAAAGACACAAACATAAAAAGCAATAAAAGCAGTCCGTTAAACGACTGATTTTGATTTTTTAATTGTTTTTTTTTCATATTAGAATAATTAATTGTTAGGTTAACACATAGCCTCAAATTTCGGCTTGCGCTTTGTGTTGTCAAATATTGTTTAATTTTAGAATAAAACCTTGAAAACAACCTTTACTTGACCTTTACATTGTTGTTAAGAATCTGTAATTGAGGGTGTTCAATAAATATTTGTACAATTGAAAAAAGAACAGGGTACTATTTAGAAATCAAAAATTACACAACTAATTTGTAGCACAAAAACGATGACTTAAGCTTTTGCTTAAGTTTGGGAGGAATGTATATATAACGGGAATTTTAACTTAGATACTTTCTAAAAAACTAACTAGATTTTCTTTTATATCTAAATTTAATTTTTTTCTCAACCGATGCCTACCAATCTCTACAGAATTTAAAGAAATGTTATTGATATTTGCTATTTCTTTAGAACTGAGCTTTAGTTTAACTTGCACTGCTAGTTGCGTATCCTTATTTGTAAGGTGTGGATATTTTTCTTTAATTCTAAACAAAAAGTCGCTTTGTAATGTTTCAACATTTGTATGGAATCTTTGTATATCTTCATTGAAATCAAGCTTAAAGGTGTACTCTTTTATCAGCGTATTAATTTCTTTTTTTAATTGATTTATATCTGTAAAATTTAAACTTTTAAAAGATTTTATCAGATCTCCATATATTGATGTTCTTTGGGATATAAACAATGCTAAATTTGTTAGTTCTTTCATGCGAAAATCTAACTTGTGTTCAAGGTTTTCTTGCAGAAGAGATTGTGTTTTTAATTTTTCTTTTGACAATCTTTCATTTTGCAGGTAAATAGCTTTTTTCTTTTTTATATTGTTCCAAAGAGAAGCGATGATAAGAATTCCTATAATTGCTAATAATATAGCACCAACCAGTAATGATTTCTTTTTTTGTGCTTCTAGGTTTCTTTGTTGCTCTAATAATTTAATTTCAGATTTTTTTTGTTCTGCTTCATAAAGAACTCTCATTTCAGCTAATTTTTCACTTTTATTGTTTGAAAAAATTTCTGATTTTCCTAAATCATACATTTTATATTTGGAAAGTGCTTTCTTGTAATCACCAATTGCTAAATAATAATCGGACATAATTCTGTCATTTTCAACTATCCATTCTTTATTATCCATCAATCCCTCCATAATCAATCTGGATTCATTCAATAGCCCATAACATTTGTCAAAATTTTTAAGCTCTAAATTTACAATTGAGAGCTCATTTAAAATATGAACCTTATTATGGTCATCTTTGATTTGATTTGTAATTTCTAAAGCGGCTTCTAGAAATGTCTTGGCAGATTCAAGTTCGTTTATTTTACGATAGCAAATCCCCATATTTTTCATGGTTTCGGCAATTCTATCCTTATTGTTAAATTCTTTTTTTAGCTCTAGAGACTTCTTAAAAAAAGTCAATGCTAAACTGTAGTCTCCTTTATGCTCATGCACCAATCCGATACTGTTATAACTATAGGCAATTCGTTGTTTGTCACCTATTTTTTCGTGAAGTTTTAAAGTTTCTGTATGGTATTCAAGCGCTTTATCAAAATACCCAATATCGAAATACAACCATCCAAGTGTACGCAGGGTAAAGGCTAAATCATAATCATTTTCAATGTTTTTTCTTATTTCTAATGATTGCAGTCCATATTGCAAAGCTTCATTATAAAAATCATTGAATAAATAGCCTTGACAGAGATTGATAAGTGCTAATCCCTCTTGTCTTTTATCATTGAATTTTTGCGACAAGAGCAGGGCTTCATTTGCGTATTCTATTGTTTTATTGGGGTTGATTGACCAATAAATTTCAGCAACTCTGTTTAATAAAGGAATTTTATCTTTAGCTGTTGAATACGGTAAAATGTTTAACAAACTATCCATTTCTATTCGAGAATCACTTGGGTTCTCATCCCAAATGTTCGTTTGAGCATGGGCATTGCCACCTATACATATTAATATAATAAAGAAATATTTAATCAATTTTTTCATTCGTTAAAAATTATAAATAATTTACATAATACCACAAGCATTTTCATTAAATATAGTAATTTGCAAATATAGCTATTATTAACAGATGTATTTTTCTAAAGCATAAAATGAAAGGTCAAGTAAAGGTCAATTTTTAAATATTAATAAAAAATAATCGCAAATTTGTCGGGATTTGATTTGAGCTATCAATCAATATTAAAACAAATGGCGCTCCTAAAATTGAAAAAAATGAACTTAAACAAATTCGTTACATACATCGTTATTTTAGTATTGGTATTGGGTTTTGGTTGTAATAAAACTAAAGAGTCGGTTAAAAATACCAAGAAATTTATTTTTCTTAACCAAAGTAACCATATACTTGATTTTAAAATTACCCCAAAATCAGCCTTTGACAAAAGCGGATTGGTGTTTTCGGATCAGGGCGCCTGGTTTGGTTATAGTTTTCCAGATACCATTTCAAGTTATGGCGGTTTTTCAGGGCCTTTTTTAATGACCCAGCAAAACGGCGTTTGGAGCAGTGCGAATTTTGCCCAACTTATTTTAAACAATGTTGTCTGGAATTCTATTGAAACCAAAAGCTACAACAGTCATTTAGCGCAAACTTTTAAAAATGAAAATTTAGAATTGAGCCAACAACTTGTTTTTAGCTCGGGACATACAGCGATCATCAACTCAACGATTACAAATATTGGAAATGAAACTATTGCTATTTCAATCTCTTGGAAAAATCAACCAATATTAGCTAATGGCATAACATTATCATCCGTAAATAATGAAGTTACCATTCGCTCGACAAAGTCAAATGCGATTGGACATCTTTTATTTCCAACAGGGACTTCCATAAAAAGTACTGACAGCAGCTACCATACTGAGTCTGAACCTATTTCATTGAAGCCCAATCAATCCAAAGAAATTCGTATTTCACAAACTTTTATTTTTCCTGAATATTCCTGGGAAAATGAAAAAACAGCACTTGCCACAATTTCATTTGATTCTGCTTTGAAGATTCGAAAAAAAGAAAAAGAATTACAAATTTCGGCATTGGTAAACAGTTTGAAACCAGCATTTAAAGACTCCGTTTATGAGCTTGTTTTAGCAAAAGCCCACCTAACACTTCAAAACAACTGGCGTATTGCAGCAGGTGAATTAAAACATGAAGGATTGTTTCCCAGCTATCATTACGAATGGTTTCACGGTTTTTGGGCCTGGGATT
>Ga0102811_1001504_pt1 | contig 11101 bp, 8 predicted proteins | sample ColrivemetaGS705_FD_84507 | JGI IMG/M metagenome (GOLD analysis project Ga0102811, IMG submission 84507) | Estuarine microbial communities from the Columbia River estuary - Flood tide ETM metaG S.705 | ecosystem: Environmental > Aquatic > Marine > Intertidal zone > Estuary | place: USA: Columbia... | reverse complement strand
GATAGCACAGCGCCGGACTGAATCCTGATTGACATATCCCTAATCCCTATAAATAAAAACGTCTTGGTCTTTTTATTCCGTAGTCGTTTTAGTCTAGTTTTTTCGGCAGTCCTTGCCGAGGTAGTCGTTTATTCTTATTCGTTATTCTTATTTTTTTATAGCCGGATTTTTTTTGATTTACCAGCTTACTTTGTAGGCGAATTCTTTAAGACTTCATCCAATCAGTCATGTTTACCTAGCGTATTAATGCTAGTGAAAACTGTGACACAATGCACAGAATTTTTCTGTACAACTGATGTTAGAACAAATCCAATCATAACGTATTGTTTTTTTTATGGGAAATTTTCTCATCGGAAAAACCCGAAACTTGACCGACACACTATTATGGTTAACCACTCAGCTGTTATGGTTAATGGCTGGCCGAATTCGGCGGGCAGGAATGCACTTTAGAAGGGATAATTCAGGCATGAGCACGCTTTCAATGATGGATTTGGGGTTTGTCATCACCGAGACCATGGCAAGTCCCAAGCATGTCGCCGGACTGCTGATTTTTGACTTGCCCCCGGGACATCCGGAAGACGTGGTTGGCAAGCTTGTTGAGCAGATGCGCGCCGCACCGGTTAAGGCTCCCTTCAACCGCTACCTGGGCTCCAGTCGTTTCGGCCTGCCGGAATGGCATCGCAGCCCACGGGTGGACACCTCCCACCATATCCGCCACCTGCGCCTGCCCAAGCCGGGAAGCGAGGACCAGCTGATGGACCTGGTGGAACAGCTCCATGCTCCCCTGCTGGATCGCAGTCGCCCGCTGTGGGAAGTGCACTTCATCGAAGGGCTGGAGAATAACCAGGTCGCCCTGTACATGAAGATTCACCACGCCTATGCAGACGGCGTAACCATGTCGCGCTGGATATTTGACTCCCTGAGCAAATCCCCGGATGACCTGGACACCTTACCGCCGTGGTCCCGGGATCAGGTTGCCGAGGCCGAGACCGGAGCCGGTTCGATCAACCCCCTTGAACTGATGCGCCAGGTGGGCCGGGGAGCCCTGGCGGTGGCCGAGTTGGGCACCATGACCCTGCGCCACAGCCTGCAACTGGCCGGCGCCTATGACTCCCAGGTGCCGGTACCGTTCGCCGCACCGCGCACGCCGTTCAACGGTGCGCCCAACCCTGACCGGGCCATCACCGTGTTGTCCATGGGCCTGGAAGAGATGCGCGGCCTGGCTCACAGCCTGGGCGCCAGCATCAACGACCTGGTGCTGACCATGGTGGACATGGGCCTGCGGGACTACATGCGCAAGCACAAGATCTCCGCCAGCAAGCCCCTGGTGGCGGAAATGCCGGTCAACCTGCGTCGCGAGGCCACGCCAGAGAAAACCGGAAACCAGATTTCAATCCTGCTGGTGGAAATGGGAGAAGCCAAGGCTGCCCCCCTGGACCGCTTGAAACAGATTCACTTGCACAGCCGCCAGGTGCAACGGCAGTTTGCCGCCCTGTCGGAACAAACTGTTACCAGCTACTCACTGGGCACCCAGATAATTGCCCAGGTGGGTGAAGCGCTTAACCTCAACGACCAGGCCCCGCCGCTGGGCAACGTGGTGGTATCAAACGTACCCGGTCCGCGATCCGAATCTTACTTCCGCGGGGCACGGCTGCGCGGCATCTACCCGATTTCGGTGCTGGCGCCTAACGTGGCCCTGAACATCACGGTCTACAGTTACGATGGAAAGCTGTGTTTCGGACTGGTTGGCGGCAAGCGACAGATCCCGGATCTGCCTGACCTGACAAGCTATATCGAGGCTTCTCTGCAAGTGTTGAAGGACTGCGCCAGCAAGCAGGCCAGCCATCCAAAGGCGCCGCAAGAGATAAAGAAAACCCGGGTAAAGAAAGCGCCCGTCAGGAAGGCAGCCCCGGCTAAGAAAGTGACCCGCAAGAAAGCAACCAGGAAGCCTGCTGCCAAGCCGGAACAATAACCAGGCTAGCTAACTCGCTGATCCGCTTTCATCCAGCACCCGCCGGATGGTGGTGGCCAGTTCCAGCTTGCTTACCGGCTTCATGAGGTACGCCTTGATGCCCATCTTCTGGGCTAGCTCGCTGTCCATACTTACGCTATAGCCGGTACACAGCATGATCGGCATGTCCGGCCTGACCTGCAGGATTCTCCGGGCCATTTCCTCACCGGTCATTTCCGGCATGGTCTGGTCGGTAATCACCAGGTCGAAGGCTGCGGGATCGGAAAGAAACAACTCCACTGCCTGCTTGCTACTGACCGTTGCGGTGGCCGTGTAACCCAGATCCTCCACCCGAATCTTGGTGATCTCCACCAGGCTGATTTCGTCGTCTACCACCAGGATATTCTCAGTGCCGGTGGGGAGAATTTCAGAGTCCTGCGAAATCGTATGCTTGGGATTCTTGACTATCGGAAAATACACGTCGAATGTGGCGCCCTCGCCCGGGGTACTTTCAACCCTGATCGCCCCATCATGGCTCCTCACGATACCAAGCACTACGGCCAGGCCCATGCCTGATCCTTTACCGACTTGCTTGGTTGTGAAGTAGGGATCAAAAATTCTGTCCAAATCTTCACTGATGATACCCGGCCCGGTATCGCTAACCCTGAGCCTGGCGTAATCACCGGGGTGTAAATCCAACTGGTCAACACAATCCTCGAGATCCAGCCTCACCGAAGAGAGACTGACTTCCATCACCCCGCCGCGGTCTGCCATCGCCTGGGAGGCGTTGGTGCAAATATTCATCACGACCTGGTGAATCTGGGTGGGATCAGCAAGGATATAGCCCACCTCCGAAATATCGTCCTCGTCGAATTTGACAGTCGTCGGTATGGTAGCGCGAAGTAGCTTGAGCGCCTCCTTGACGATCAGGTGTATTTCCACCGGAATCGCCTCGCGGGACTCCCTTCGGCTGAAGGACAAGATATGCCGGACCAACTCCCTGGCACGGACTCCCGCCTTGGCAACTTGCTGGATCGGTTGCCTTGCCGGACTGTCTTGCGAGAGGTCATCCAGAGCCATTTCCGTGTAGCCAAGAATGGCCGCGAGGATATTGTTGAAATCGTGGGCAATACCTCCTGCCAGGGTCCCGATGGACTCCATCTTCAGCGAATGTCGGAGCTGCCCTTCAAGCCGCTCTCTTTCCGCCTCGGCCAGCTTGCGCTCGGTAATGTCCTCGGAAATACCCACAAGAAACTGGGGAGAACCTGCCTTGTCCAGGAGAGGGATCTTCTGGGTATGTAAAATCCTCTCTCCCTTGCCCTGGGTGTGAATTGACTCTTCGGGAGTATCTTTGAGCTTCAGGCTTTTCAGCACCTCCCGGTCACGCTGAACAAATGACCTGGCTTCGTCCTCCGGGAAAAAGTCATAGTCGCTCTTGCCTAACAAAACTTCTCTGGGGATCCCGAGCAAATCCTCGCCTGCCTTGTTAAAGCGAACAAATCGCAGATCCTTTGCGTCCTTGATGAAAATCATGTTCGGAATGTTTTCAAAAACCGCACTCAGGAAAGTCTCGCTTTCCATCAAAGAGTTGTTTGCCTCTTCAACCTTTTGCAACGCCCCTTCCAGTCTTAGGCGGGCGTCATACTGTCTTTTCTGCCAGGCAAACACACCGAGACCGGTGGCGATAACGAAAAACAGACCGCCAATGCGGATCCACCAAAGAAACGGGGAAGAAGCATTCCATCCATTGATTGGCACCGCGGCCAACTGCCAACTTCCGCCAGGAAAATTGACGTCCAGCAAAATCGGGGATTCTTCAAACACCGCCTCGTCGCCCTGAAAAATCAATCCAGATTTACCCAGCCCATCGGCGCCACGCACAGCAAAGCGGATTTGCAGTTTCGGATCATTGAAGCCTGCATTGGCAAACAATTCTTCCTGCTCGAGAACAACACTTGCCAGCCCCCAGTAGATATCCTCTCCGGTACCCGGGTCATTAAAGTAAATCGGCGTCCTGTTGATAAACGCGCTACCGCCCTGCACCAGGTTTACCGGCCCGGCCATCACGGACTCGCGATTATCCATCGCTAATTTCACCGCCCTCCACTGGTCAGGATTGGTTTCATAATTGAGGCCGAGCGCCTGCTCGTTGCCAGCCATAGGATAGATAAAGCTAATGACGTTACCCGGGGCCAGGGCAATCCCGCGAATACTGCTTTGATACTTGAAGAGATCTTTGACGAAAACTTCAAAGGTCTGCTGATCGAGATCGGGATGAAATGTGACGTAGGCTATCAGGCCGCGGGTCAGGTAAAAGTTAGCATTAATCTCCGCTTCCAGATTACCCCGAAGGCGATCAAGCTGACTGGCGACAGTTGACTTCAACTGCTCTTTAAATCCCTTTCTTTCCTGAACATCAATCCCGTATAAAAGGAGACTGACCAGCAACATAGCGAACAGGCCTGCCAGGATATACTTGGTTTTTCTAGTCATATATTAAGGTCGTCGCCAGTCGCGATTGGTGATGGCGCCATCCCTGGCGGTCTGCAGCTTTACTAAAGGCAGCTAGTATCTGGCTCGTAGGGTTTCTGTGCAAGCCCAGCGGCGCGGTAATTCCCTGGTGGGCCTGTGTGAGGTGCCGGAATGGCTCGCTGAAGGGTTCGAATTTAAACCGCATCGCTTGTGCAATCAAAAGATTATCGGGAGTGGCTAAACCCGGGGAGCGTGTGGACGGGTTGCCTCAAGCCGGCATCGGATTCCGGGGCGTGGTTATTATCCGGGCTTATACGCCGGGTGATTACACGGGCGATGTCGACCCCGCGCCGTCTCAAACCATTTCAGATACTGCTGAACGCCCAGTCGGCCCTGCTCCACCAGGGCGGCCTTTTGGGATGCCTTCAACTTGAAGTCCAGGGTGCCGACATCCAGGGAGTCAATATAGACAGTGCGCTGCCAGTCGTCGCTGTGCAGGTGCATGCTCTGCTGAGCATCCAGCACCGTGCTCACTACCGCTGATACAAAATCGAACAGGTCACCTACCTTGCGACGCCTTGGCCTGCCACCGTCGCGAAGCACATTTATTTTATCCCTGGGGTCCAGCCGGAAACCCAGGGTCTCCTTGTTGTAGACATAGGCGCTGCTGCCGGCGGCCCGACTGGCATTGTCCGCTGCGTAGTACTCGGTATCGATACTGTGACGCTCAAGACAATCCTCGGCGAGGTACTTTTCCCTATCAAAAATCTTGACCGGGTAATTTCGCAGCAAGCCTCCATCCACATACAGGTCGTTGCCCTTGCCCGGCACCGCGGTAAAGAAAAACGGAATGGATATGGTCATGCGCAGGGCACGGACCACGGGCATATTCGGGGTGTGCTCATAGGAACAAATTTCGGAGAAGCCAGTGGCCAGGTTAGTCACCACCAGTGACAGGTCACGCAGTCCCAGTTCTTTGAAATCCGCAAACGTGGCCAGTGAACTACCGGTCTTGGCCTTGATCAGCCTGCCTGCCCAGCGACTAAAGAAATCGCCCTTGTACCAGCCATAACTGCGAATGAAACGGCGACTGTCCCGGACCAGGCCCCAGTCATCATCCATGAATTTCTTAAAATCCAGGCTCCAGATGACCTTCCGGGTTTCGGCCGTGCTGTACCCCAGGCTAAACAACAAGGCGTTCAAACCACCCACCGAGGCCCCCGCGACCCGGGTGATCTGCCCCAGGATTCCTCGTTCCTCCAGCACCTCCAGCGCACCCAGGTAGGCCACGCCCTTAACACCACCGCCCTCGAACACCAGGTTGGTAAATGGAAACTTCGCCCCCATAGCCTTTTCCCTTCCGGTCTTTTTGTCCAGGTCTTGTTTGCCAACCAGTCTAGTACGAATTCGCGCTCCGGGTAGTGGGCTGACTAGTGCCGGCTTTGCTTTTCAAGGGATTTGCTGGCCACGTACCATCCCACATAGTCACCCAGGCCACGGGCCGCATCCACTCTAAACCCTGTAACAGAAAGGGCCTCGCAGAAGTCCACATGACCAAAGCGATCTTCCATGGGATGTTCAAACAGCCGGGCGGCGAGTGGATTCAGTATCGAATGTTTCAGGATCTCGCCCGCGTAAAATCGCCCACCCGGCTTCAAGACCCGATATACCTCGGCAAGCGCCTGGCGCCAGTCCGGCACATGGTGAATGATTTCGAAATCAAACACGGCGTCGTAGCGATTATCCGGTGAGGCTATGGCGGTTGCATCACCCTGCCAAATCCTGACGCTGTCCCCGCGGTGTCCCTGCCGCAAGCGAGTTAGCTCAATCATCCGGGGGTCCAGGTCGAAGGCATCCAGCTGTTTTACGCCAAAGTGCTTAAAAATCAGGTCAATACCGATGCCCTGTCCACAACCAAGTTCCAGCGCATAACCGCCCTGCACGTCGCTTCCGTTTCGCAAAAACCAGGGAACTTCCAGTTGTCTCTGTAACAGCCGCCGGACCGGACTGTTGGTTAGCTTGCGTTCGAAATCATTCAACAACATTTCCCCTCCCCCTGCCGCGTTACGCCTTGCGCCGGGCTTCAAGGCAAGCTCTCGCAAGGGATACACACGCCACAGCATGCCGGGCGGCACTTTTTCGCGCCGCGCCTGTCCTAGGTAAGGATAGACCGAAGTCCAACCAATTGAGGTCGCCTTGCCTATAATATAGGCTCTCAAAGGCCATATTGGCCGATATTGCCTGGAGAATGAAGTGGATACCGACAGGCTGTGGTCCGAACTGAAACGCCGCAAAGTACTGCGGGTCGGCGTCCTTTATCTAATCATTGCCTGGACACTGGTCCAGGTCGCCGAAACCGTTTGGGAACCCCTTGAGTTGCCAGCCCACTACCTGACCCTGCTTATCTGGGCCGCCGCCGCGGGATTCCCCCTGGCATTGGTACTGGGCTGGATCTACGACATCACTCGAAAAGGAATCATCAAGACGACTGCCGTGGAAGAGACTCCCGAAGTCGCCGAGGAAGAGCCTGTACCAGTGACCGCCTCGGTAGCCGTACTACCCTTCGCCGACATGAGCGAGGCCCAGAACCAGGGTTACTTCTGCGACGGGGTAGCCGAGGAAATCCTCAATACCCTGACTCGCATCGAGGGCCTGCACGTGGCCTCGCGCACCTCTTCCTTCCAGTTCCGCGGCCAGGCGCTGGATATCCAGGAAATAGGCAAGCGCCTGAACGTAAACACCATACTCGAGGGCAGCGTACGTAAATCTGGTGACCTGTTGCGGGTGACCGCACAGTTGATCAATGTCACCAATGGCTACCACTTGTGGTCGCAACGCTTTGACGCCTCGATGGAGGACGTATTCACCGTCCAGGACAACATCGCCCGCAGCATCGCAGAAGCCTTGGAGCTGAATCTCGGACCCGAGCACATGCGAACCATGATTCGCAGCAGCACCCGGGACCCCAAGGCCTACGACTATTACCTCAAGGGCTGGAGTTACTTCCACCGCTTCGACACCCAGAACATGCTGTTCGCTCGGGAAATGTTTTCACGCGCCATCGAGGTGGATAACAACTTCGCCCGGGCCTGGGCGGGGCTGGCGGATGCCGCGGCGTTTTTGTACCTGTACAGCGAGTGCCGTGAGGAATACCGGCAGCAGGCCGAAGACGCCAGCAACCGCGCCGTGGAGTTGTGTGACGACCTGGCCGAGACCCATGCCTCCCGGGGGCTTGCCCACTTGCTTATGGAATCGTGGGAGAACAGTGAAAAGGAATTCACCCGGGCTATCGAACTGGATCCGAATAATTTTGAAGCCCACTATTTCTTTGCCCGGGCCTGTTTCCATCAAGGCAAGATGGAACGGGCGGCTGAGTTATTCAAGCGGGCGGCCGAGATCAACCCACTGGATTACCAATGCACCGCCTTCCTGCCCCAGGTCTATGTCGACCTGGGCGACAAGGACAGTGAAAAGTACTGGCTTAAAGAGGCCATACGCCGGGGCACCCGTCAGCTTGAGTCCAACCCCGATGACGTACGGGCCCTGTACCTGACGGGTTGTCTGCTGGCCCGTTCAGGCGAACCCGAGCGCGGTATGGAGCTGGGTAAACGAGCAATGGCGCTCAGGCCGGATGCCTCTATCGTCAATTACAACCTGGGCTGCCTGTTCGCCCTGTCGGGTAATCCTGATCGCGCACTGGAGTGCCTGAAAGCTTCCACCGAGATTGGCCGGTCCACGGTCAGCTGGCTTCAGCACGACACCGACCTGGATTCGTTGCGCGATGATCCGCGCTTCCAGGAAATCATCGACTCACTGTGCGAACTGAAGGCGCCTGGCACCTGAGGGGCCCAGCGCCCTGGCGCGCTAAGACCTTCCGGACGGGTCTGTATAACCGGAGTACTTCACACCGGATAACAGGGCCATTTCCCGATGCCAGGTCGCCAGGTCATTACGGTTGAACTTGCTCAGGTCATCGTGCCCGCAGGCCCGGGCCATAACTTGCATCAACTCCACAGAGGACGCGAAGAATCGCTGCAACTGCTCGGCGGATTTTTGAATATCCAGTCGCTTGCGAAGCTCGGCTTTCTGGGTGGCAATTCCGGTGGGACAGTTATTGGTGTTACACATTCTCGCCGCCACACAACCGATGGCCTGCATTGCACTGTTGGACAGGGCCACGCCATCGGCACCCAGCGCCAGGGCCTTCACAAAATCAATCGGCAGTCGTAAACCACCGGTAATGATCAGCGTTACCCGACCACTTGCTCCTTGCTCGTCCAGGTAACGACGGGCCCTTGCCAGGGCCGGAATGGTCGGCACGCTGATGTGATCCCGGAACATTTGCGGCGCCGCCCCGGTGCCACCACCCCGGCCATCCAGGATGATGTAGTCGGCACTGGAATCCAGGGCAAACTGGATATCCTGTTCAATGTGATTGGCGCTGAGTTTAAAACCGATTGGAATGCCCCCGGTCAGTTCACGAACCCGGTCGGCAAATCGCTTGAAGTCCGATACCGAGGAAAGGTCCTTGAAGGTCGGTGGTGATATCGCCGGTTGTCCCTCGGGGATTCCCCGGACCTGCGAGATCTTGCCGATGTTCTTGCTGCCGGGAAGATGGCCGCCGGTGCCGGTCTTGGCCCCCTGCCCGCCCTTGAAGTGAAATGCCTGGACCCTGGTAAGCAGTTCTTCCTTGTAGCCAAATTCAGCGCTGGCGAACTCGTAAAAGTACCGGGAGTTAGCTTGCTGTTCTTCGGGCAACATGCCGCCTTCGCCAGAACAGATGCCGGTACCGGCCAGCTGCGCACCCGTGGCCAGGGCAATTTTCGCCTCCTCGGAGAGTGCGCCAAAACTCATGTCGGATACGAACATGGGAATTTTCAGCGTCAGGGGCTTGTCTGCTTCAGGGCCAATCACCAGGTCAGTACCCACGGGCTGGTCTTCCATCAACGGCTTGGTGGCCATCTGTGCCGCCATGATTTGCAGGTCATCCCAGTGAGGCAGCAAGTGACGCGGCACACCCATGGAGGTCATCCGGCCGTGATGGCCTAACTTTGACAATCCATCCCGGGCTAACTCGTGTATGTATGCGACGGTCGGTTCTTCCACAGTGGCCACGGCCTTGGGCAGCTTGCCCACCCCGGCGATCACTCCCGGGCCTTGCTTGCCTACCTGCTCGTCACTGAACTGCTTGTGGGTGCCGTCGCAAAACGGTGGGCTTGCGGTGTGCTTGCATGCACACAAATACGCCGTGCCGTCTTCCTCGGCGGTAAAGGCCTTGGGTTTGAAAGAGGTCCCCGCGTGAGAACCATCACAAAACGGTTGGGATTTCGAACGACCGCAAACACAAAAGTAGTACTCCGCTCCCTTGCTCAGTTCTACTTTCTTCGGTCGATTATCCGCAACGATTGGCTTTGTCATAGTGTCTCCCTGACTATTTTTGTACGGTCCCCCGGGCGAGTCCCGGTTGCCCCCCAATACTACCCTGTCCGGGGTGGCTATCGGCCACGAGCATCCAGGTAATGCATCCACAGGAGCCTGGCAGCGATCGAACGGTATGGCGCCCAGTCGCAGGCAATGCGCTCCTGCTCCGCCTTGGAGGGCAGTGCCTTCAAGCCTTTGACCTCGTGCATGGCCGCCGCCAGGGCCAGGTCCCCCCGGGGCCAGACATCAGGACGGCGCAGGGCCATCAGGTAGTAGATATCCACGCTCCATGGTCCCAGCCCAGGCACCGCCAGCAAGGCCCTTCGGCCAAGATCATCCGCACCGCGGGCAATACCGGAAAGGTCCAGGCGCCCATCGAGAATTCGTTCCGCCAGGCCATGGCAATAAGCGGACTTTTGCCGGGTCAATCCGAGTTGCCGCAGGCCACTGACCTGTTGCGCGTAAACGGTGTCGGGTGTCATCGCCCCAAGCTGACGATTAATCCGCCGGTACAGGGTGCGCGCCGCCTCCAGGGACACCTGCTGTTCCAGGATAATTTTTATCAGCGATGCAAAACCCGGCTGCCTGCCCCACATGGGAGGCTCACCCAGCCGCGAGAGGATCGCACCCAGCTCAGGATCCATCCTGGCCAACTGGCGCGCACCCTCGGCCAGCGACAGGCGAGTCAGCGCCCTGCTCATACCGGCCGCAGTTGCTCTTCAAGAGAGCGCGTCTTTTCGGTGGTCACCTCCCCCGTGTGGCGGGTGGACTTACGCTCGATAAGCATCACCTGGCACTCCTGCTCGGCCACGGGATTGTGCCGAACACCCTTGGGAACGATGAAAATCTCGCCTTCATCCAACTCGATGCAGCGATCCTCCAGTTCGATACGCAGGTGTCCTTGCAACACAAGGAACAGCTCGTCCTCGTCCTCATGGCTGTGCCATGCCAGCGTGCCATGCAGCCTGGCGACCTTGATGAACACATCATCGACTTCGCCAATCACTCTCGGCGACCATAGTTCTTGCAGAGATTGAGCAATCTTTCTTGGCGATATGACGCTGGACACATTGACCCCCGGGGCCTGGACACAGGGTGCCAGGTCTTGCTTTTGATGGGGGCGGGCTGTCTCGCCCGACCCTTTTGGTATTCCTACCCGCTGTGGATTTTCAACCAACGGCTCATTGTATCGGGATGCCTCAGCTGCGAATCCCGAACCATCCAAGACTCCAAATCACGATGGAGTACGCGGCGGCT
>Ga0102811_1001479_pt1 | contig 11204 bp, 9 predicted proteins | sample ColrivemetaGS705_FD_84507 | JGI IMG/M metagenome (GOLD analysis project Ga0102811, IMG submission 84507) | Estuarine microbial communities from the Columbia River estuary - Flood tide ETM metaG S.705 | ecosystem: Environmental > Aquatic > Marine > Intertidal zone > Estuary | place: USA: Columbia... | reverse complement strand
TTAGTTGATTAGTTCCTCAGTACGTACTCTGCACTATTTAGTGCTCTCACAGCGTAGCTAGTAAGTATTTCGTCTTCAGTTTGAGGTCTGTTTGATCGTGGCATTTCTCTGTAAACATAGCCGCTATGGACCTGAGTTGTCGAAGTACCGTGGCTTTTTTTTCTTTTTCAGACTTTGATTGATGAATAGATTGATGTCTGATCGAGGGTAATCAGCAGGTGGCTTATCTTCACAGCAGGCGATCAGGGCATTCATGGCGTTGTTGGCTTCGTTTACATTTTTACGGCCGCTGTCTTTATTTTTGAGCCTCAGATACTCAGCAGGGGGCTGAGATGCCTTGAGCCTGGATTCTCCCTTTGCTTCGTCTGCGCCATCACCTGTGGCTTTTGCATTTGATTCAGTAAGTCCGTGCTTCTTAAATAGTGCAGTTGCCGCTTGGTAGTTAGAAATAACCTGATCTCTGGGAAGTCCTTGGCGGAGGCCATTAAACTGCTCTTCAATAAGTCGATGTGCCTCTTGGCAGACAGCAGCCGCAATGCTCCTGTCAGTTTGTCTCAAAGAGATTTCAATAAACGGCTTTGGGTAGTGCTCCTGAAGGCCCTTGGGCACTCGACGTTTATAGTAATACGTATTTCTGGCGCTTCGTTTAAACAAATACTTCATAGAGAATGAGTACGAGCAAATATTAAACTGTAGCATAACGCAAAAAGCCCCTGGTGTGTGTACAAAACCAAAGGCTTCTAGCGCTACAGCCCCCTAATTTAGTGGGCTTTAGCAAAGTATATGGCGCACTCGTAAGGATTGATTCAAAACAGGCTTTGGCCTGTTTTTACCCCTTTGGGTCTACGCCGCGTTGCGGCTTGATTCAAGTTATCCCGTGGGGATAACTAGTCGACCTGAAGGTTCTCACCTCGTCGTACGACAGATACAAAAAACCCGCCATAAAGGCGGGCTTTTTGTATATGGCGCACTCGGAAGGATTCGAACCTTCGACCGCCCGGTTCGTAGCCGGGTACTCTATCCAGCTGAGCTACGAGTGCGTTTTGTTCTCATTTCTGAGGTTGCGCACTATAGGTGAGCAATGGATTTGAGTCAACCTTAAGGCTGGGATATTCGCTTGTTTTTATGGGTTATTTCCTGCTGTAGGGCACCGGAACTTCCATGGTCTCTTTTAGCTCTTCCATCACCACATAGCTGGTGGATTCCTGTACTGCGGGCAGTTTGAGAATGCGGTGGCCAAGCAGTTCTCGGTAGGCTGCCATATCGGCCACTCGGGTTTTGATCAGATAGTCATAATTGCCTGATACCAGAAAACAGCTCTGGATATTTTCCATATCCATCACTGCGCTGCGAAACTCTTCAAAGTTTTCCTGGGACGTGTGATTGAGCCTGATCTGCACAAAGACGACCAGATTGACGTTGAGTCGCTCTGGGCAGACTTTGGCAGCGTAGCCAAGAATATATCCGTTGCGCTCTAGGCGCTTAACTCGCTCTATACAGGGGGTCACAGACAGGCCGACTTCGCGCGCCAGGTCGGTGTAGCTTATGCGTCCGTCCTTTTGCAGTATTCGCAGTATGTTGCGATCTATCTTGCCAAGTTGTTCGGTAGAAGTGGGAGAATCTTTCATCGGTAAAATATCCTGTATAAGCTCAATACTACTGAAAATATTCTGCATTATACCCAATTACGCTAAGAAATATTATTCTATACTTCTAGAATTACCGGATAAACAGCCAATAAAAATGGCAACTATATTTGAATCTTAGCTTAAACAGAGGGCTTGACCATGTTAGTGGGTGTACCTAAGGAAATTAAAAATCACGAATATAGAGTGGGCTTAACGCCCTCGTCGGTTAATGAGTTAGTTAAGCGCGGTCATAAGGTGATTGTTGAGCGCAACGCCGGTGCTGCCATTGATTTTCCCGATGGGGAATACTTGAGTGCTGGCGCGGAGATGGTCGAGTCGGCAGCTGAGATATTTGCCCGTGCAGATATGGTAGTCAAGGTCAAGGAGCCTCAGGCCACTGAGTGCAAGATGCTGCGTGAGGGGCAGATTTTATATACCTATTTGCATCTGGCGCCAGACCCCAAGCAGACGGAGTTATTAGTTGCCTCTGGAGCCACCTGTGTGGCTTACGAGACAGTTACAGATAACCAGGGTGGGCTGCCGCTGTTGGCGCCTATGTCTGAGGTTGCTGGCCGTATGTCGGTGCAAGCTGGCGCACATCATTTAGAGAAGGCCCAGGGTGGCCGCGGTGTGCTGCTGGGTGGTGTTCCCGGCGTGGCACCGGCCAAGGTGCTGGTGATTGGTGGCGGTGTGGTTGGCGATAATGCGGCGGCGATGTCTGTGGGTATGGGTGCCGATGTGACTATCTTAGACCGTTCTATTCCTCGTTTACGAGACCTTGACGCCAAGTACGAGGGTAGGGCTCGCTGTGTTTACTCGACCAATGCGGCCATCAAGGAATATGCCCTTGAGGCTGACCTGGTGATTGGTGCTGTTCTGATTCCTGGTGCAGCGGCACCCAAGTTGCTATCGAAAGATTTGATTGGTCGTATGAAAAAGGGTGCGGTGATTGTGGATGTGGCCATTGACCAGGGGGGTTGTTTTGAAACCTCCCAGGCCACCACCCATGAAAACCCCACCTATGTGATTGAGGATGTGGTGCACTACTGTGTTGCCAATATGCCCGGTGGTGTGGCGCGGACGGCGACTATGGCGTTGAACAATGCAACCTTGCCCTATGCACTGGCACTGGCTGATGACCCCATCAGCAGCCTGTTCCGGGATAAAAACTTACAGAATGGCTTAAATGTCCACAAAGGTAAGGTGACCTATAAAGCGGTAGCTGATGCACTGGGATATCAGTATGTGGCGGCAGATGAGGCGTTAAAGGCATAACCCTGACTTTAGCGCCAGGTCGAAAAACCACCGCCAATCCGCGGTGGTTTTTTATAATGGCCGTTAATTTTTTAGCGCGGTAAAACGCGATCTGCATTTGCCTAGAGTTGTCTGGGTTACCTTTAAAAAGGCGCTTCGGCTAAAAATACTGCTCTGACCGGGGCAGGGTGACCTTCAATGGTTTTACTGTGATCCTGGGGATCTAAAAAGTCCGCTAGAGACTCAAAGGTCATCCAGTCTGTTGCCCTTTGTTCGCCGGTGGATGTAGTACTGATATCGACCATACGTGGATTCTTAAAGCCGTTCTTGCGCATCCAGCTAAGTAGAGTATCGGGCGATGGCAAAAACCAGACATTGGGCATTTTGGCATAGCGACCCTCTGGTACCAGCACCATCCCCTCCGGCCCCTCTATCACTAATGTCTCCAGCACCAGTTGCCCACCTGGACGCAATAGCTCTTTTAATTCGCGCAAATGGGCCATGGGTGAACGGCGATGATAGAGGATGCCCATTGAAAACAGGGTATCAAAGGCCGCCAGTTTCTCCGGCATATGTTCTATACCCAGCGGCAGCACGTCCACCGGCAACTGTCTACCGGCAAAATTTTTGATCGCCTGAAACTGAAAAACAAACTTAACCGACGGATCTATACCAATTACCCGTTGGGCGCCAGCGCCGAGCATACGCCAGCAGTGGTAACCATTGCCGCAACCCACATCGAGTACCAAGCGATTTTCCAGGGAATCCAGATGGGGCAGGACACGATCCCATTTCCAGTCTGAACGCCACTCGGTATTGAGCTGCATGCCAAAAAGATTGAAAGGCCCTTTGCGCCAGGGGTGAAGTCCCATAAGGGTGGCCTGCAGTGCCAGTCTGCGCCCCTTGTCCATTAAACTTGGGTCGCCAATGGAGACCTGGTCTTTGAGCTCTATTGTCAGTGGGTCTATCTCTGGTAGGCGCTTGAGCGTTTCCTCCCATTCAGGCATATCGCCCCAGCGCTCTCGGCGCAGCTGTTGGGCCAGCAGCTCCGGCAGACTTTCGCCCCAGTGACTCATAGGCGACTCTTCGAGCCAGGACAGAAAGGGCCCATAATTAAGTGTTTCAGGTATCATAAGGTTGCCTGGGATTTTGGCAGGCAATTATATGTCATTTCCGCTATGGTAATGGTCAAAATTATGGTGGTTTATCAGGGTAGACAATGGACGAGAAACAAGTGCAGGCTTTTGAAGAAAAACTGGCCTATCTGGAAATGGCCAACGCGCAATTGGAAGATGAGATTTTTCGTCAGCAGCAAGAGATCGATGCCCTTACCAAGGCCCATAGAGCCATGCTGGAGCGTATCGAAGTGTTGCAGGATAACGCGGCAGAGCCCAGTGGCATGGGGCAGGCTGACAGTGTCGGAGCCGCTGCCGGTGAGCGACCACCCCATTACTAGGCCAGATAAACCTAGATACCATGGGTCACTTATTTTGATTGCAGAGTAGCGCGGTAAAAATAATTATAACTAGCTAACAAAAACAAAAACAAAAACAAAAACAAAAACAAAAAGCAATGCCTGTGCTGATAGGTAACAGCGTACTTGCAAAGTAAAACTATCCTTGGGGGACAATATGACTGAGATAAAGCCGACGGTTAAAGCCAAAATAGATAAGGTATTTGCGCAGCAAAAAGACTATGCGCTGGAGCTGAGAAAATCAGATTACCGCCAGCGACTTGCTGTTTTAAAGCGCTTTGAAACGGCATTTAGAGCCGCCCATGACAAAATCCACGAGTCGGCGGCCGCAGATTTTGGCAAGCCCGGCGCCGAAGTGGATTTGGCTGAAATCATGCCGGTACTCACCGAGCTCAAACATGTTCGCAAGCACCTCAAAGAATGGATGAAGCCCGAGCCCGTCAAGGTAACCATCTCTATGCTGGGAACCAAATCCAAAATCGTCAAAGAACCCAAGGGCGTCACCCTGGTGGTCTCACCCTGGAATTACCCCTTTAACCTGACCTTTGGCCCAATGATATGGGCAATTGCCGCAGGTAATACGGTGGTTATCAAACCCTCAGAAATGACCCCTAAAATGTCCAAGGTGATTGGCCAGATTGTTAAAGAAGCGTTTAGGCCAGAAGAAGTGTCACTGTTTGAAGGTGAGGCCGATGTGGCCAGTTACCTGACCAATCTGCCCTTTGACCATATCTTCTTTACCGGCAGTCCAGCTGTAGGCAAACATGTGATGGCGGCCGCAGCCAAAAATCTAACCTCTGTCACTCTGGAGCTGGGTGGCAAGAGCCCGGTGATTGTTGATAAATCAGCCAATCTTAAAAAGGCTAGTAAATCCATCGGCTGGGGCAAGTTCAACAACAATGGTCAAACCTGTATTGCGCCAGACTATATCTATGTCCACGAATCCATAAAAGATAAATTTGTCGCCGAAATGACCGCCACCATTAAGAGCCAATATGGCCTGGGTGAAGATGCCGGAGCTAATAGCGATTATTGCCGCGTTGTTAATGCTGGCCACCATGGACGTATCACGCGACTCTTGGACGATGCCAAAGCCAAGGGCGGGGTGGTCTTGACTGGTGGTGAGGTGACTAAGAAAGGGCAGTTTGTTGCACCCACATTGATCGAGGGTATGAGCGACGACTCGGCCATTATGCAGGAAGAGATTTTTGGGCCACTGCTGCCAATTATTACTTACTCTGACATTGATCAAGTCATTAGCTATATCAATGCAAGACCAAAGCCGCTGGCGCTTTATATCTACAGTAAAAACAATAAGGTGACCGACAAGATTCTGCAGGAAACCAGCGCTGGTGACACCTGCGTCAACCAGACGGTGATGCACTTTCTGCATCCCAATCTTCCCTTTGGTGGCGTTAACAACAGCGGTATTGGCAAGTCTGGCGGTGTCTGGGGCTTTAGAGCCTTTACCCATGAGCGCAGTGTGCTGGTAGACAAGTACAGCAGCCTGTCGATGTTTTATCCTCCTTACACACCAGCTGTAAGAAAAGTGATCAAAGCTACAATGAAAATGCTTACTTAATAGCCACCAGAGAACAAAAATTAAAGCATTGAAACCAGGGGCTTGCGGACTGAAATCCGCAGGCCCTTAATCGTTGGATATGAGTCTCCAGGGTTTCCGGCACCAGCACATTCTCTATTGAATCCCGCTTCTGACTAATCTCCAAATCGCTGTAACCCTGGGCGCGCTTAAAATCATGATGAAGCTCACTCAGCAGTGTATTTAGCGACTCGGGTTCAAAGCTGAGTTTTTCAGAAATAATCAGACAGCCGCCGGGATTAAGGCCCTGATAGATTTTCTCCAACAACTGCGGACGTTGCGCCAATGGCACAAACTGCAGCGTAAAATTCATCACTACCAGAGAAGCATTGCTGATTTCGATACCGCAGATATCGCCATTGATTAGCTGAATCTCCGCACTGGTATTGCTGGCTGCTAAAATGCTAGCGCATTTTTCGAGCATAGCCGAGCTATTATCCACCGCGATAATTTTGGCGTCTCGGTCCGCGACGCGCTGGCTGATGGCCAGGGTTGAAGCTCCCAGAGAGCAGCCCAGATCGTAGCAGTTAGTCTGCGGCTGAACATACCTGTAAGCCAGTTCGCCGGTATGAGACAGAATGGTCTCATAGCCTGGTACCGAGCGGCTGATCATATCTGGAAATACATCCACCACGGCCTGATCAAACACAAAACCTGAGACCTTGCCCAGGGGGTTGGCGAATAAATTGTCGCGCTTAGAGTCCGTCATTTAAATGCTGACGATCTCTAGATTAGTGCTGGCCGCTAGCTCAGTGTTGGTAATCACCGCAGTCTGAGCAGCGTCTTCTCTGAGATAGGTGCTGGCAACTCGTTTTAAGTCTGCCTCGGTCACCGCCAGTACCTGGTTTCTAAACTGTTCAGTACAGGCTTTACCGCGACCATTAAGCTCGGAATGAAAGGCCTGAATGGCTTCACCTGCTGGCGATCCCGGCTTGTCCAGACCGCCTACTACGCCCAAAATAGCTTCTTCTATTTTGTCATAGCCCAGGTTTTGCTGCTGTACCCAGTCTATAGATGCATCAAAATCAGTCAGGGTGCCTGCGATTCGCGGGTCTCTGTAGGAGTAGAAACGGAATGCGCCGGTTTGGTTGTCCTGGGATGCGCCGCCACCGTAGGCGCCGCCTTGCTCGCGGATGGCACGGTGCAGATAGCCATTGCGCAATACTCCACCCAGCACATTGAGAGCCGCAGCATCTGGGTGGCTGGTAGGCACAGTGGCATAGGCTTTGGAACAGAAGCTCACCTGAGTGTTGGTAGTCCAGCAATGATTTACCGGGGTTAATGTGGGGTTGTAGTCGATCAAATTATTCGCCAATGCCTCTGTGCTTGGAGAAAAACCAGCCTGAATTACTGCAGTAAAGTCTGCTAGACGCTCAGGTTCAGCAACCAGCAGATACTGCCTGGGCTGGTTTAAAATAAGCTGGTGAATGCTTTGTAACTGCTCGGCCAGCTGCTGCAGCCCCTGGTCAGTATTCAGGCTGTGATCCAGTGCCTTGAGCAGTGCTAATCCGGTCATGCCACCCCAGCGCTGACTGAGATAAGCATTGGCTGAGAGGCCGCTGGCAGCAGCGGTCATGGCCAGCACATGGCCATTGCCGGTGATAGATGATTCGCGATAGGTGCGAATTTGCGACACCAGCTCCCGCAGCCGGGGCAGCTCATCAAAGCGCGCCCGCTGCAGCGACTCTTGCATCAGGTCGGTCATAGCGGGCTGATTGCGCGCCAGACCTTTGCCAGTAAAACTAATATTGCCATGGAGCCTGTCCAGGCTGTCTTTATCGGTGCGCACCGAGGCTGATGCCGAATAGGCGCCCACCACGGACGAGTGCCAAAGCTGTGTCTGTTGATAGTCGCGCTCACCGACTCCCATCTCTGTTACACAGGTGCTGTACAGAGGTAGCAAGTCCAGCTGTGCATCGCTGAATGCTGGCATGGGCATAATAATTTGTTGATAGGCCAACCCATTGGTACCAGCACTGTAGTTGGTCAGTGGTACTGGGCCTGCTATCTGGCTGTGCTTGTCGGCGTAGGCAATCTCTGCAGGCACATCTTCGATGCCCACTTTGGGCAGAATATCGAGATCTTCTTCCATTTCCTGGCGCGCTTTTAATGCTGCCGCCCCGTCAACAATATGCTGCTTTTCACTCTCTGTCAGGGAGGCTTTAATACTGGCTAGGCGATCTTTTTCGGCCTGCTCTTTTTGCTGGCCTAAACCAGTATCGGGCCTCAACACTAATCTGGTGCGATGCTGGTTGTTTAACAGCAGGTCGCGGGCCAGAGACTTGATAAATTCTGGATCGGTAATTTGCTGCTGCAGTCGGTCGAGAACAGGATCTAGGTTAAGCAGAGATACTGGATCGCCGCGGTGTGTGGCACTGGTAAGGCTGGTCAATATCAGATGCAGCCCATAGGGGTAGCCGCCCCCAGATAACTCCCGCTGGCTCAGCTCAAGCTGGTGAAGACTGGCTGCCACCTGTTCCTGAGGCAAGCCATTTTCTGCTACATCCCGCAGCACATCCAAAATAAGTGCCTCTATGGCGTCGGCACTCTCTGGGTTGGACCCTTCTACGCCGCAGGCGAAGCAGAGTTCTTTTTGTGAATCCTCAAGCCCGCACATAGGCGAGGGTGAGGTGCCCAGGTCGGTGGTCTCCAGCGCTTTTTGCAGCGGCGAGCCGCTGTTGTCCAACAGCACGCTGGACAGCAGTCGGGCCTGCATGGTGGCCTCCAGGTCGGTGGAGTCCCCCAGCAGCCAGGACAGCACAACATGGGTGCTATCCGCTGTCGAGGGCTGTTCAGCCTGATCTTCAGCTTTGCCCCCATCATAGGCATAGGTCTCCTCAAAATACTGGGGCTGGCTGTAGCGCTGCTCATCGGTTACTGCAATATGGCAGTCTAGGCGCTCAAAACGATGCAGGGCCTGCTGTTCAAAATTTTGCTGGTGCTCCGCTGCGGGTATATCACCAAAGGTCACAAAAATAGCGTTGCTAGGATGATAGTGGGTCCGATAAAAGGCTTTGAACTGGTCGTAGGTCAAATTTGGAATATCAGCGGGCTCGCCACCACTGTTGTAATGGTAGGTACTGGTGGGATAAAGGTATTTGCTCATGGTTTGCCAGAGCACGGAGTTAATGGAGCTCATGGCGCCTTTCATCTCGTTGTAAACCACGCCTTTAAACGTCAGCTCCGATGAGGCATCGGAGGCATCAGCAAACTCAAGGCGATGACCTTCCTGCGCAAAATCCAGAGGGTCTAGGCGCGCAAAAAATACCGAGTCAAGATAGACGCTTAGCAGATTGTTGAAGTCTTTCTTATTCTGACTGGCAAAAGGGTAGGCGGTCCAGTCACTGCTGGTAAAAGCATTCATAAAGGTGTTGAGGGAGCGCCTGATCATCATAAAGAACGGATCGCGAACCGGATACTTTTCGCTGCCACAGAGTGCAGTGTGCTCAAGAATATGGGCTACCCCAGTGGAGTCCATGGGTACAGTGCGCAGTGCGACTAGGAATACATTTTCCTTATTGTCGGCAGCCAGATGTATGTGCTGGGCACCAGTTTGGCGATGGCGATACTCTTGATACTGTACTTTGAGAGAGGGAATCTGTTGTTCGCGCAAAAGCTCAAAAGCTGGGTGTGCATTGCTGGTCATTTAGGTGATTGCTCCAAGGGGGCCGAAACATTGTCCGGTGTCAATTTTAACGGTGCGCCATTCTACTAGAATCACTGCTCAGAAACAGGGTTTTCATGACTGGGTTGCACCTGCTGAGAGATACGATATTCGATGGGGGTTAGACCCTCCCAGCGCTTAAAGGCACGATAAAAAGTGCTGGGCTCGGAAAAGCCAGTGAGGTAGACAATTTCACTGATTGCCTCATCAGTCTGGGATAGCAGGCGTTTTGCGAGGCTATGCCTATAGCTGTTGAGCAGGCGCTGGAAGCTAGTGCCGGCAACATTCAGTTGGTGGCGCAGATGTCTGGCACTTATATCTAATCGAGTTGCCACATTTTCCAAGCTGGTGTCACCGCTTTCGAGTAAGCCAGCAAGCTGGTTGCGGACATTTCCGATCAGATCCTGTTGTTGCAGCATGGCTATATGTTGATCAGCTGCCTGTAAATGTAAATTTAATAGCTCGGGCTGGGCATGAAGTGATCTATGATTGAGCAGTGAGGCGGGGAAAAACAGCTGGAAAGAGGGCGCATTAAACTCCACTTGGCACTGAAAGATGCGCTCATACTCCCCAATATCAGTATTGGGAGCATGGTTAAACACCACTTTATCTGCTTTAAAGGCATTGTCCGTAACCGATTGAAAGCAGCGAATAAGCCCAAGCACCATGGCCTCTGCTAGATGCGAGGTCGCGTATTGGTGATCGGTAAAATAGCTGGTCAGGCAGGGGCTTGGCTGTTCAGATAACTGGCCGTGCAAAGCATCGCTGATCAGGCGCTGGTAGCTGAGGACCCGACGCAGGCCATCGCCAAAGGTTGGGCTACTGAGAAACAGATATTCCAGTATCTGGCCTTTATAGACCGGCATTTTTTCGCCGAGATGCAGCCCTATGCAGGGGTCGTTAGACAGCTCAACTGCGGCTTTCCAAAACAGTGGCTGAGCGCTGAATTTGGTGCGCAGATTAGCCTGATAAAGCTGATCTGGGTTAAGCCCAGAGCGCTGCATCACCAGGTCTGCGTCTACACCCAGGTTGATCAGACCCTGATAGGCGAGGCGGGCCAGAGTGCCTGAATCGGTTAAACCTGTCATACAATAAACCTGGCCTCAGGAGGCCTTGCAGAAACAAAAGGAGCCCCATCATACACAATTGGCCGAAATGACAAAACAGCCTTTTTTTATAGCCAATGACTGACAAGGAGAATGCACCCATTATGAAGTCCATGAATAAAAGCGCACAGATGCAAAAGCCCTCAGATAGCAAGCCACCTATAGTGATGCAGGAGCTGCCCAGTATGCCTTCGTTGCTGGGCAAGGCTGCGTTTAAGTCTGGCACCTATGCGCTGGGCGACCAGTTGCCCGGCCTCAGCACGCAGATTAATTCGCTGGTGATCAATCCTCAGCATCTGCACGCCTACCAGGAACTCTGTGGTTTTAAATCCTCGGAAACCCTACCAGCTACTTACTTGCATATGCTGGGTTTCCCGCTGTTCCTAAAGATTTTGATTCAACAGGACTTCCCAATGCGCGCCATGGGCCAGGTTCATCTGCGCAATCAGATTTCTGTGCTTCATCAATTCGATATTAG
>Ga0102811_1001467_pt1 | contig 11236 bp, 9 predicted proteins | sample ColrivemetaGS705_FD_84507 | JGI IMG/M metagenome (GOLD analysis project Ga0102811, IMG submission 84507) | Estuarine microbial communities from the Columbia River estuary - Flood tide ETM metaG S.705 | ecosystem: Environmental > Aquatic > Marine > Intertidal zone > Estuary | place: USA: Columbia... | reverse complement strand
GGGGGGTTGGCGGTTGACTATTCTGGCGCTAACAGCAGCGACAACCAGAGCCGCAATTATGCCCTTGAGGAGTATTGCGCAACGGTGGTCAACACCGTGAAAGATACCCTTGATCGCGAAGCCATCGCACATCCAACCATTGTCACCGAGTCCGGACGTGCGGTTGTCGCCTATGCCTCTGTGCTGCTCTTCAATATTCTTGACACCACAACCTTCGAGGCCACCCACCAATCGCAGCCGGACAAAAACGACCATCCGCTGCTCACCGCACTGCGCAATTGTTCAGAGAATATTTCCGCTGAGACTGTAGAGCGATGTTATGAGCAAGTTCACCACTATCGCAGCGAGCTGCGCGATGCTTTTAAACAGGGCAAGGTTGATTTGCGCAGTCGCGCCGTTGGTGAAAATATTTTTCTTGATGCACTGCATCGCATGGCCGATATTCTCGATGATATGAGCGAAATTCCTGCCTGTATGTCAGGTTTAAAACTATCACTGGCGGATATCTACTACGGCAATTTCAGCCTTTTTCAATCGCTGCCGGATATTTGGGCGATTGATCAGCTGTTCCCCATTATGCCTATCCATCGCCTCGATGAAGAGCCTGTCAGGCAGGCGGTACTGGCGGACATCACCTGTGATTGCGATGGCAAAATAGACAGCTTTATTGGCCAGAGAGAAGTGGCTAAGACCCTTCCTTTGCACCCTATAAAAGTGGCTGAAGAGTATTACTTGGGGGTGTTTTTAGTGGGCGCCTATCAGGAGACCTTGGGTGATTTGCACAATCTTTTTGGCGACACCAATGTGGTCAGCGTGCGCTTAAACGGCGATGGCAGTTTTGACTTCGCCAAAGAGATGCACGGCGACACGATTGCCGATGTACTGACTTACGTCGAGTATGACCCAAAGCGACTAGAATTAAATCATCGCAACACCGCCGAACGCGCGGTGCAAGAGGGACGCATTACTGCGGCTGAGCGCCAGCAAATTATCAAAGCATTCAGGGCGAGCATGCAAGGTTATACCTATTACGAACGAGAGCATTAGGTCCGATCAAGGAGACTGTTATGAACAAGATTGTCATTATTGGTGCTGGTGGCGTGGGACAGGTGGTTGCGCACAAATGTGCCCAGCTCGGTGATATTTTCGGCCACATTGTGCTGGCCAGTCGCACATTGGAAAAGTGCGACACCATTGCACAGCAAATTCAGCAGCGTTACGGACGTCGAATAGAAACAGCCCGTGTAGATGCTAACAATGTCGCTGAATTGGTCGCACTGTTTAAGCGTACAAAACCCTTTCTGGTAATCAACGTCGCGCTGCCCTACCAGGATTTAACAATTATGGATGCCTGCCTCGCAGCGGGTGTCCACTACATAGATACCGCTAATTACGAGCCATTGGATAGCGCGAAATTTGAATACAGCTGGCAGTGGGCCTATCAACAGCGCTTCCAAGAAGCTGGATTAATGGCGCTGCTGGGCTGCGGTTTTGATCCGGGAGCCACCAATGTTTTTACCGCCTATTTGGCAAAGCACTATTTTGATGAGATCCACCAGTTGGATATTATTGACGTCAATGGTGGTGATCACGGCTATCCCTTCGCCACTAACTTTAATCCAGAAATAAATATTCGCGAAGTCACCGCAGAGTGCCGTCACTGGGAGGATGGGCAGTTTGTCACAACACCCGCTATGTCAATACAGCAGCGCTTTACCTGTCCAGACGATGTTGGCAGTTTTAATATCTACCGCATGTACCACGAAGAGTTGGAATCACTGACAAAGCATTTTCCAACCCTGAAAAAAGCACAGTTCTGGATGAGTTTTGGGGACAGTTATTTAAAGCATCTAGAAGTACTGGCCAACGTCGGTATGACTGCCATTCACCCCGTCGATTTTGAAGGCCGTAAAATCGTTCCCATTCAATTTCTCAAGGCGCGTTTGCCCGACCCATCGACCCTGGGGCCGCGCACCCACGGCAAGACCTGTATAGGCTGCGTGGTCCGAGGTATTCGCGATGACAGAGAGAAAACTGTCTATTTATACAACATCAAAGACCACCAAGAGTGCTACCGTGAAGTGCAGTCGCAGGGCATTTCCTACACGACTGGCGTTCCTGCAATGATTAGCGCTAAATTAATGTTGCAGGGAGACTGGTTTAAATCTGGCGTGTGGAATATCGAGCAGATGAATCCAGATCCGTTTATGCAGGCGATGAATGATTACGGATTGCCATGGAAAATAGTAGAAAATCCCCAATTAAATCTGCTTTAATCGTCGGCAATGCTGACAGTAAAGTAAAAATTAATAGGGTAACAATAAAAAGACCAGCATATGCATGATTAAATAGAAATACGGTCGCGTAAAAACACTAGATTGCGTGAGAGCTATGATTAAAAGTAAGACATTTCAAAAGTTTGACCCCTCTCGGGTGCCATCACCCTGTTTTGTTATTGACGAAGTTGCCGTCGAAAAAAATCTACGAGTATTACAGCGCGTACAGCGCGAGTCAGGCGCCAAAGTGCTGCTTGCACTGAAGGCTTTTTCGATGTTCAGTTTGGCCCCCTTGTTTGATCGCTACCTTAGCGGTGTCTGTGCCAGCGGCCTCTTCGAAGCACGGCTGGGTTACACCGAATTTGGCGGTCAAGTGCACACCTTCTGCGCGGCCTACAAAGAAGATGAGCTGCCGGAAATACTGTCGATTTCAGACCATGTTGTGTTCAATTCGTTTAGCCAATGGCATCGATTTCAAACAATTATTCAAGACGCAAAACACCAGCGCCCAGAATTGCAGTTTGGCGTTCGCATCAATCCTCAGCACTCAGAGGCGGACGTGCCGATGTACGATCCCTGCGCTGAGGGATCGCGTCTAGGTATTCCAAAAAGTGAATTTGCTGGGGAACATCTCAAAGGCATTAGCGGTCTGCATTTTCACACCCTTTGCGAACAAGACTTTGAGCCACTCAGTCGAACACTTGACGTCATTGAGGAAAATTTTGCCGATGTCCTTAAAAAAGTTGAGTGGGTCAATTTTGGCGGCGGCCACCACATCACCCGTGACGATTACCCCGTTGATGAATTAATTAAGCGCATTGTTGCGTTCCAAGAAAAACACTCGGTGCAGGTTTACCTAGAGCCCGGCGAAGCCGCGGTTTTGGGCGCAGGCGTGTTGGTCGCTGAAGTGTTGGATTTAACCTATAACCAGATGGAACTGGCGATTCTTGATACCTCGGCGACCTGTCACATGCCCGATATTTTGGAAATGCCCTATCGGCCTGAGATTTTTCGGGCAGCGGAGAAAGGGCAGAAGACCTACAGTTACAGACTGGGCGGACAGACCTGTCTAGCGGGCGATGTGATGGGTGATTACAGTTTTGAAAAACCCCTGCAGCTCGGTCAGCGACTTATGTTTGACGATATGGCGCACTACAGCATGGTCAAGACAACCACCTTTAACGGCATTGCTCTGCCGACTATTGCCCTGTGGAATTCGGATACCGATCAAATAAAAATTATTAAGCAATTTGGTTACGACGACTTTAAAGATCGGCTCTCTTAGCGGGCCATTAGTCACTTCAATATTGAGCCGCAGAGTCAGGGAAAAGGACAAAAATGGCAAAACTAGAGCAACTTGTGGCGCCGGGATACCCTGTTTTTTTGGGGTCTGAATTACAACAGCCAGAACCCGGTCAAGCCTACTTTCACGTACTGCCTATTCCTATGGAAGAGTCAGTTTCTTATGGTGGCGGCACTGCAGAGGGGCCAGCCGCTATTCTGAAAGCGTCGTGGCAACTGGAAACATGGGACGGAAAAAGTGATCCTAGCAGCAGAGGCATTTATACCCATGGGCCGTTAGATACAAGCGGCAGCCCCGAGGAGGTTATTGAGCGTATCGCTGCGCAGACGGCGGCACTGGTAAAGACCGGGAGGTTTCCTGTTGGGTTGGGCGGCGAACACACGGTTACCTATGGCATCATCAAAGGCCTAGTTGATGCAGGATTGGAGAACTTTGGGGTTGTGCAGATTGATGCTCATGCGGATTTGCGCGACGCCTATGAGGGCAATCCTTTCAGTCATGGCTCGGCGATGAAAAGGATTGTCGATCTCGATATTCCGCTGTTTCAGTTGGGCGTGCGAGCACTTTGCCGAGAGGAGATTGCGACGCGAAAATTGTTTGGTGTTGGCCACTTAGATGCCGATATTTTAGTGCCAAAAAATGCGACCAGTATCGACCTGCCTGACGATTTCCCTGATTACATTTTCTTTACCCTTGATATTGACGGTATTGATCCAAGTATCTTCCCGTCGACAGGAACACCGGTGCCCGGTGGGCTCGGCTGGTATCAAACTTTGAGTCTGTTTGAATCTGTCGTAAGGCAGCGGCATATTATTGGTATGGATATTATGGAATTTTCGCCCATTCCCGGATTTCATGGATATGATTTTTCCGCTGCACTGCTGGTCTATAAGATGATGGGTATCGTTGAGCGGGAAAAGTTTGGCTGAGAGCAGGGGAGAGCCCAATCAAAATTGCCCTACAAAAAAAAGCCTAGATGACTCAATCTAGGCTTTTTCGTTTGCGTTTCTTGAGACGGGGCCGTTTTAGTTAAACTCGTCCGACCAAACCGGTTGATCTGACTCGGCGGCGCCGTCTGCATAGATGCGCACATAGTCAAACTCCATAGCGTCCGAGACAAAACTGCTAAAAATATTGTCTTGAATAGCGAAGTTTAACAGTAAATATTGCGGCTTATCGAAAGGCCATGTTGAGGCGTCTTTATTTGCCGGTGCATAGGTATAGTGAGGATTGCCGTCAACACTGAATACCATTTCGTCTGCAGTCCAGACCATGGAATAGACATGAAACTCTGAGGAGACGGTGCCAATGTACTGACCGCCGACATTGAAGGTGCCGCCATAGCTTGAGGGCGAGTGAAGCGCACTTTGCACGTAGTTCTGGTTATTGCCCCAGTGCTCCATAACGTCTATCTCGCCACATTCTGGCCAGCCTGTTGTGCCGAAGCCTTGCTGCTGCCAATAGGCCCCGGTTTCGTTGATATTTTGCCCGAGCATCCAAATGGCTGGCCATGTGCCGGCACCTGAGGGTAATTTAGCCCGCACTTCAACCCGGCCGTAGGTAAACGCGTACTTTGCATTTAAACGCGCAGAAGTGAACTGCTTTGTTTGACCCTGATCGCGGAATGTCTCTCGCTTGGCAACAATCTTTAGGGTGCCATCGCTAACATAGGCGTTGTCGATTCGGTTGGTGTAGTGCTGTTGTTCATTGTTAAACCATCCCCAGCCATTGGGCAGTTGAGTCTGGTGAAACCACTTGCTGGTGTCGATGGCAACCGGTGTACTGTTGCCACCGCCTGCTGCGATCACGTTAATGATACGGGTGGCTGTTGCAGTATTGCCTGCACTGTCGGTGGCGGAGTAGGTGATTTCATAGGTGCCAACGCTGTCGGCAACTGAGCCAGAAACGGAAACGCTCACGGCCCCGTCGACCGCGTCCTGCGCCGTTGCGCCGGGGTCGCTGTAGGCGGTGCCCTGTGTGTGACTGACTGTGGCATCGCCTGCCAGTGTAATGATCGGCGCAACTTTGTCTGCCGGTGTTACCACGATTGGTGTGGTGTCGGTTTTAGTACCGCCTCCGCCACCGCAGGCAACAACGGTGAGTGAGAAAGCAGCTGTCAGCAGTGCGCTATGGATAAGCGTAGAAAAGGGCTTTTTGATCATTTTTATTGTTCTTTGTGAGTGAATTAACCGCGCAAATAGGAGAAAACAATACCACGTCGCGCTTCATTAAATCCAGCTACTAGGCTGGAGTGTGGATTAACTGAGATAAGCGGGGTTTATAGGCGGTTGGGCTTTTCCGCGCTCCCTTCGCTTTTGTTGATTTGCTACAATGCCCGCTTCGTGAATAGGTGATTTAATCCCCATTCCTTTTTAGTCGTTTCAAAGGTATTTTATGTCAGATCAATACGTCTCCTGCGCCCTCTACAAGTTTGTATCGCTGCCTAATTATGTCGAGCTGCGTGTTCCTCTATTGGATGTAATGTTACAAAACGGCGTTTTCGGTACTCTGCTTCTCGCCAGTGAAGGAATCAACGGCACTGTCTCAGGAACCCGCGACGGTGTTGATCATTTATTGGCTTGGCTCGATCAGCAGCCCGGACTTGAGAACATTGATCGGAAGGAGTCATTCCACAGTGAGATTCCCTTTTATCGCAGCAAGGTAAAACTGAAAAAAGAGATAGTCACCATGGGCGTGGAGGGAATAGATCCCAAGCGCGTGGTGGGCACCTATGTTAAGCCGGCTGACTGGAATGCGTTGATTGCTGACCCCGAGGTGCTTGTGGTTGATACGCGCAATGACTACGAAGTTGAGATAGGCACCTTTGAACATGCGGTCAACCCTCAGACCAAAAGTTTCCGTGAGTTTCCGGCGTGGGCTGCGAAGAATATTGATCGCACCAAGCACAAAAAGATTGCTATGTTTTGCACTGGCGGTATCCGCTGTGAGAAATCGACGGCCTTTATGAAAGAGCAGGGCTTTGATGAGGTTTATCACCTGCAAGGCGGCATTCTTAAATATCTTGAAGAGGTGCCCAAAGAGCAGACCCTGTGGCGCGGCGAGTGCTTTGTTTTCGATAATCGTGTCGCGGTTGATCACGATCTGAAGCGCGGTTCCTATGATCAGTGCCACGCGTGCCGTATGCCGATTACCGAAGAAGAGAAAGCTCATAGTCTCTATCAACAAGGGCTTTCCTGCCATCACTGTTACGAGAGTTTGAACGACGAGCAGAAAAGTCGTTTTGCCGAACGTCAGAAGCAGATAACCTTAGCCAAGGCGCGTGGTGAGGAGCATATTGGCAACGCCGCGCAAGAGGCCACCGAGCGGCGGCGGGCTGAAAAAAAAGCGCGAAAGAAGCGAGCCGCAGAGGCCCAATGATGACCGGTAATACTTACTGGCGTGGGTAATTAACCTTCACTAACAAGCCAATTTAGCCGGTAATTCGCATCTGCATATTGGCCGAGCGCCGTGGCTAGCCAGGGAAGAAGGTCATCCATGGTCGATGCGAGTTTCCATGGCGGGTTAACCACAATCATTCCCGACCCAGTCATTCCGAAGCGGTTGTTTTCGGGCAGTACATTCAACTCAATCTGCAGTGTGCTGGGTAACCCCGCAGCCGAAAATTTGCGCTCCAAAAAGCTTACATCCGATCGTTGCACCACGGGATACCAAATAGCAAAGGTGCCTGTTCCCCAACGCTTTAGTCCATCCATAACGCCATTGACCACATCACTGTATTCATGGTGCAGCTCATAGGGTGGATCGATCAAGATGACACCGCGGCGTTCAATCGGCGGTAGCAGCGCTTTGAGGTTTGCATAGCCATCGACTTTATGAATTTGTATGCGGCGGTCGCCCCGAAATAAACTTTCCAGTCGCGGGAAATCGGCTGGATGCAGCTCACTTAACTGCAACCGATCCTGAGAGCGGCAGAGCTCCGCAGCGAGCAGCGGGCTGCCGGGGTAGTGGCGCAATTCGCCGCTGGGGTTTAGTTTTTTGACCACCGCAATATAAGCGTCGAGTGCCGCGGGGCAGTCTTGTTGCCACAGACGTTGTATCCCATCGAGGTATTCGCCGGTCTTTTCCATTTCCTTCGATGCGAGGTCATAGGCTCCGGCCCCCGCATGGGTATCAACGTAGACAAACGCTTTGTCTTTCGCTTTTAGTGACCCCAAGATTAATGACTGAACCGTATGTTTCAGCACATCGGCATGATTGCCTGCATGGAAACTATGTCGATAGGACAGCATGAGTTCGCTCTTTAGGGCTGTCTCAGACAGCTGTTTTAATTTGGCCCATCATTAAAATTGATGGTTTAGTGTGCGGTGCCACGCAGTGTCGCCAATTCTACCGTGGTTACCGCCACCTGCTTGGTTTTATCAACTTGCTCAGTCCACGCGAGCAGGAGCTGATCGCCATAGTTGACCATTTGTGGAAATCCCGCCGCGCGCAAATTAGCGATCGCTGTGATTTGGTTTGGGGTTTGTGCAGAGTTTGCTGAATCAATGTAGCGCAGCACTAGTTCTGCTCCGCCCTCTGGCGAAACCCTCAGCCAGCTGACAACTGCGCCGCCATCCTCTGTGAGCACTAACCCCACCTGGCCTGAGACGTGCTCTCCGGCATCTATTTCAACAGGCGCTGCCACTTGGTCAGTTTGGTTGTCGATTCTGGCGTAGTTAATTTTATTCAGACCATTCGCAGACGTGAACCAGGCCACCGCGACATCCGACGCGGAAGCGGCAACGGCTGGTCCATTGACTGGACACCCGCTGATAAACCAATTTTCAGTGGCGACAGGCTTCCCTGTCTGCCATTCGCCGTTGACCCGGCGTGAATAATAAATATCTCTGTGTTCATTTTCGGTGCGATTGCGATAGACCACAACGGCCCCTGCGCTTGACTGAGCGATGTCAGTTTGGCAGCAATCGCACACCAGTGGATCAATAATCTCGCTGGTGAGTATATTTCCACTCGCATCAATCTTTGCTGAACGCAGCGATGTGCCGTGTTCCGCCGTTGCCGCCTGGTGATCGCCATGGTGCGCGCCGCTCGCCATATTGCGACCATCCAGCCAAACAGCACCCAAATCGGTTTGGTCCGCAAAGAAACTGACAAAGCCATGTTCTGCCAATGTGCCATCGGTGTGAGGTGTTATGGGGTCAGCCCAAGTGACACCATCGTCGGCAGAGAGGCTGATTGCAATATCGTAGTTAAAGACTTCGGGACTTTTTATCACCAGCCAATGGGCCGCCCAAAGGTCATCAGATATCTGTACGACGGATGGAAAGTCGGCGCGATTAACAAACCATTCAGTGCCCTGCGCGACCTGATTTGGCTCCGACCATTGACCGTGGACGAGCCTCGAAAACATAAGCGCAGCATTCTTTCCATCGAGCGCTAACCAGCTCAGTACTGGCGAACCTTGACGATCGAGGCTGAGATTGGGCGCCATAGAATTCTCCTTAGCAGGAGATTGAGGCTGCAGGACTAGTGTTTCGGAGTGTTCAGTGCACCCGATGCACAATAGCATTACTGTCGCTAGAGATATTTTTAGCGTGGCCCAAGCATTGCGCGATGTTTTCATAGTTAGCCTCGATTAAGCCAGTTAGCGGACCATTTAGCGGACAATGTCGACCTGTAAATCAGCACTCGCTTGAGCAACACCGCCTGCATTGACCACATTACTGTAGCCAAGAGCTTCAAGGATATCCTTAGCCTGGCCTGAACGATTGCCACTGCGGCAGTACAGATATACTTTTTGGTCTTTGTTTGGAACCACTGCTTCTATGCTTTGTGCAACGTATTGCAGTTCAATATGCGTGGCCGATTCCAGGTGGCCAGCATGCCATTCTTCAAGTGTACGTACATCAATAATCACGTCATTTTCTCCATATGCTGCGATAGTCCAGCAGAAAAGTATAGGTAGTAAAAACAGTGTCAATTGTCGCATAATAACTCCATTAAACTCGATCTATTGTTTTTGGCCGCAGAATTTATAAATACCCATCTAAAAATTGCGGCGCTTCGGTCGATGTTAAAGTAACCCAGATGTACTTGCCATTAAGTATTTATCTCTTTAGTGGCACCGTCTAACGGCACAGTCTAACGGCACAGTGAAAGGCACAGTGAAAGGCATGAGAAGAAAAATGATTAACCAAGTGCAGCGCGGATCGTTTCTTATCTGCCGCGCCGCGCCCTTTTTTTGCGGCTAAGAAAAATAGATCAGCAGGAGAACAGACTTGTCCAATATTTCCGAAGACGAGCTGAGAGCGCTAAACGTTTACCAAGAGGTGGAGACTGACGCTTGGTTGCGCCTTCGCTATCGAATTACTGTCAGGGGGTTACTGGTGCTGGCCACGCTTATTGTGCGTGGCATACTGGTTTCAACGGCGCCAGAGCACTACGCGTATGAAGTATTTGTATCCAGTAGCGTCTCCTTGGAATATCTAACTGATATGATTTTCTACAGAACAATCATAGGTGTCTCTCTGGCTTGTCTGTATGGCTTCGCATTGTATAAAAACCACTATTTACGATCCGTCTCGATGATCGCGTTAATGGCTGCTGTTGCACTGCTGTGGGGCGATTTGCAGATGTTTCTACTGTCGTCGATCGATCGCTTTTCGCCTCTTGCTTACACAAGTTTGGGCCTCAGAATAGTTGCAGCCATTCTTTTGGCGCTAAATTACTTTGATGTCCGCCGTTAAAAAAAGAACAGCAACCCCCGGCGATATCAGCGGTCCACAAGCATACCTTTAGTCGTCTGCAACCTTAGCGCCCGAGAGAATTGAAATTGCTGACAGCGTGGTTTGAGCGGCGTTCAGTCCCAGCCGGAAGTCCGCATCGGAAAATGTTGACCACACATCGAGAGGCGTGTGCCACGTCGGATTCCAACCCGCACCGGTGTGCGCACCGCGCTCATTTTCTCGCAGGCTAATTGATGGCACGATATTCATAAATGGTGTGGAATCGGTATTGGTCATATGCGGGCCCACCGTGGCGGGATAGTCCGTGTTGTATTTGTCAGCGGCCGCTTTGAAGGAAAAGGCTAACTGCATCGATTCTTCGGCTAACTCTGAAGCACTTTGAAACTCAATATTCACGTCTGCTTCGGCCCGCTGAGTAGAACTGATCGACCCATCGGCCCGCGGCGCACCGTGATCCCACAACATCATATCGTGTTGAATCATAGCCAACCAACGCGGCTCAGGGAATTTACCCGAGCCCGCCGGGCTTTCAATACCCTGAAGATGCCGACGCTGCTCAATATAGGCGGTTGAACCGTTCAACCCCGTCTCTTCGTTGTTCCACAGGGCAAAGCGAATCGAGCGTTCGGTCTGCACATCAGGCATGCTAAAAATACGCGCTAATTCAAGCACCAATGCTGTCCCTGATGCGTCGTCGTTCACGGCTTCATTCACGCCATGACCGTCCATATGTGCACCAATGATATACATTTCATCGGGCCGAGTAGAGCCTACTTTTGTGCAATATATTTCTTCCCTCTTACCGTCAACAGGGAGTTCCTCGTTGAGTTTGCGGATTCGTTCGTCGGGTTGGGCGTCCAAGTCACGGTTGACGCTTGTATCGACTCGATAACCGTAGACAGAGGCACCTCCGGGACCAACACCATTGCGACCAACAGGCCCACCGGTGG
>Ga0102811_1001463_pt1 | contig 11246 bp, 14 predicted proteins | sample ColrivemetaGS705_FD_84507 | JGI IMG/M metagenome (GOLD analysis project Ga0102811, IMG submission 84507) | Estuarine microbial communities from the Columbia River estuary - Flood tide ETM metaG S.705 | ecosystem: Environmental > Aquatic > Marine > Intertidal zone > Estuary | place: USA: Columbia... | reverse complement strand
TCTGCGGCTTAACTTCACCCATGTACAAGCACATTCCTAAGCCGTGCATTGCAATCGCTTTAACTAAACAGCGTATACGCGCATCAGATATGTCTCTGCTTGTTGGGTTCTCAACAGCCTTGTTTCTAAAGTCCATAACAGGAAGCCACATTGTGACCGCCTTGCCCTCAACTGTTACTGTTACCTCGACCTCGACAGTGTTTGTGTTCTCGCACCATCTAGGCTCGGTGTAGCTGTAGCTAGAATCAGGATAATGTTCGCAGAGGGTAGACCAAGCCCACCCCCACGATAGATAATGCAAGCCGCCTTTAGTGTCTATGTGGTTCGACACATCAATAGCAGATAGCGTTTTCCATACGTTACTCATTTGCTTCTCCCATAATTTCAAGAAATTTCTTATCAGAGTACCAAGTTGCGCTTTGCTCACTAGCGTAAGCATCGCCATACCCTGCGTAATATTGTGCTGACATACACTCTGCGGCTGGTCTAGCGTGCACGCAGTCCCATTCGCCAGATTCGTATTCAGTGAGTTTGTTTAAGTCTGTCATAATTTACTCCTTTGGTTGCCCCCTTTCAGGGGCGATTGATTAATTTATTACTTATTAAACACGATGGCTTGCAATAATAGATTGCCCAGACATTTTTGGCGCACTAATTTGTAGCAATGTTAGGTCATAACCAGAATTAGCAGGATTTTTAAGCGCAGACTTGAACTCTTGCATAGCCTGAAAGTAAGTTATGTCATGTAACTCAATAAAATCGGTGTTGGTTTCTAAAACATAATACGTTTTCATGTGTATTTCCTCTATATATTTGATTAATGTAAAGCGAATATATCACATATTTAGAGAAAGTAAAACAATTATTTAACTAATAGACGAAAAAAAGCCCCACATAAGTGAGGCAAGGGAGTAACTACAAAGGAATTAATAAGACCAGATAGTTTCTTCTGGGTAGTTTGGAATCTCTGGGAAATCTTCTTGGGTACACATATCAAGATGTATAAATCGGCCAGAACCTTTTTGCTGTACGCCAATGCGCGTTATTCCGTTAGCTAGAGCCACTGAAATCACTTCTACGGCTTTATCGCCTCTACATAGTATATCTACGGCTTTGCCAGTTGTATGCGCCCCAACGCGGCTTTTTCGCTGTTCTATGGGGTGTTCTGGTGAGCGGTAGGCACTAGATAGAGCAAATGGAAAATCGCACTCTTTTCTAATCTTGGTTAATACTTCTAAGAACTCAGGGTCAAACTTGTTCTCGCCTGTGTGCTTGCACTTCAATTCTTTGTGCGAAAAGTATTCGTTCTCTACATTCTTTGGCTTCTTTGGTTTAGCCTTTTTTTCTTCTGTCATAACGACCTCTAATCATCTTTAACTAAAATAGCTTCGATAAAAATACTGACCTCATTTTCACTAGAACTGCTTTTAGCTTCAAAGTGAAAGTCTGATTTCTCGCCTATCTTGAATGGCACTTGGCGATCAAAGCTAACCTGACTTGTTGAGAATGTCGCTTCGGCTACTCGTAAAGTCCGACCTGCACTAGTAGTAACGACATTGCGGAACGTCAAATATTTTTGCCCATTGTTAGTACCAGAGCATACATCAATACGAGTCAAATATAAACTGTATCCTGCTGGCACTGTGTAAACGCTAGACTGTGTTGTTCCTAAAGTAGCACCTATATAAGCATAGGTTAGTCCGCCACTGCTGATTGTAATATTTCCTACATTCGAGCCAGTCAGTATGATTGCGCTGTTTATTCTCAGGAATGCCGTTGTACCACTTACGCTCGTTGTACCATTTAGAGTAAGTGTTTCACTGACCTCGTTGTAGTTAGCATCTAATCCGCTGATCTTAACCTGCATCGTATCGCTAGTAGAACTAGAAACAATATCCATTGCTGTCGCTGATGTAGGGAATGTATAGTTCCCGCCATCATCCCAGATTGTTTCAAATGCTGTGCCTACAGTTCGGTTAAAACCAAAGATGTTTAGTGGCCTAGCATCCCACATATTTCCTTTGACTATATCGTGATACAGGTGAGTTGTTGGTCTGTCTTTGTGATATTGGTACATTACTTAGATACTCCTTTAACGCGCTCCATTGTGCGTAGGCCGCCAAGACCAAGCATCCCCATTAATACAGGTAACATTACAGATGTATCCGCCTGTGGAACTTCAATGCCAAACGCATGAGCAATCGGACTTATAAGAAAGTTAACAGTAAAACCAAGAACACATACCCAAGCGGTAGCAGGTCGCCATGACGATTGAAACCAGTTGCCTTTCGCTTCTGCCTTGTTTACTTCTATCTGTGCTAACGCAATCTGCTGTGCGTGTCTTTCCGCCATAGTGCTGATTTCATGCGCTAGTTTCGCTTTCTGGTCTTTGTCTGCTATAAACTTATCAAGTAAACCTGATACTGGTGCTATCAATTGCTCTAACATAATTACCTCAATGGGTTGCTTATGAGATCATCCATCGCCATCCACAAATCGTTGATCTCTTTACCGACTACTTTTAACTGGTCTTCTAAAGCCTTGTTATCTGCTGTGATAACTTCCGCTTTTGCCACAACACCTTTCATAGCTTCTATTTCATTCTCTATCCCAGAAAGCTCTCCTTTCAATTCTAAGAGCTTTTCTTGCTGATCGAGTATAGTTTCAAGGTTAGTGCCTAAAGTCGCTAATTTCGTCTGTAATTGGCTTATATCGTTATCTACTAGCTGTTGTTTTATTAGCTGTATATCTTCTTGCATAGGTTGCACATCTGGTACTTGAATTGATTCAACTGCTTCTAGTCTACTATATAGGCTACTGGCACTCCAGAACACGCCCCCTAAACTAGTCGCTAAAGACAACAAAATTGCGACATAAATACCTTTAAAGCTAGTGCCGCCTATCTTAATCTCTGTATCTTCAATACCCACTACATTCTTCTCCATACATGAAACAGCTATAGCCCTGACCTAATGGTGAAGTCTGGAAAAACTCTGACTCACTGCCAGCAATCAGAACTTCTGCCTCAGAAACATATAAATCCAAACCAATACCATCGCTACCATTTAAGTATACAGCAGTTGCGTTATTTGTATTAGCCCACGACATAGATACCCACTGATTAGCTGTGCTGTAATTTAGGTTAGCTTGCTCTGCTGTTGTGTTGTTGTTCTCTGCGCCCTGCTGTAGAAAATCTACTGCTTCGGTATTAGCCGCCACTGCAATGAATGCTGATGCGTTGTTAGCGTGAGTCTCAATGTTGTCTACAGAGTCGTTGTAGGTATCTACCTGCTCTTGGCTGATGGTTAGCATTTCCTGATTCTCTGCTACAAACTCTTGCACCTGTTCTTGTTCAGCAGGGCTTTCAGCAGTCTCAGCCATCTCAGCTACCTGCGCCACCTGTACCATTTCAACAACTACCTCGGTGAACACATCTACAGCATCGGTCATTAAGTTCAATTCTTCGCTCGCTCTTTCTTCTAGTACGCTTTGAACAGAGCCGTAGGGTAGATAAAACTGCATACCATTGAGAGCATTATTGTAGGCTTGGAGTTGTTCGCTAGATATATGTGCTGTACTGGATAGCGTACCATCTGACAAAGCATCGCCATGATGTGCGTATTCCTGTGCCGCACCTACCAGTTTAATGCCAGTTGTCATTTGATCGACAATGGCAGATGAGCTATCTATTAAGTCATTCAGCGGATCGCTTTGAGCTACGGAACTTATCGCTAATAGACATAGTATCTTCTTCAACATCTTCTGTTACCTCTCCAATATTTAGGATGCCTTTGTAGTAATCGGCATTGTTTTTGTAGTCAGGAATATATAGTTCTGGCTTCGACTTAATAGCCAAGAATGCTCGTTTCCCCACGACCAACCTAGAGTTTTGGATTATCGGACAAGGACTGCCCGCAAGTAGCATACTGCGAAATACTTTAACGCTATCGCATAGGCGGGATATAGCCGCCACTTTCATGTTCAAATCAGATAATAATTTACTTTCTTTGAGCCTAACGCAGTTTTCATCTACCTCATAACTGCCCTGACTAAAGCCAACACCTACTGTCTGCAAGCTACCGCCAGTGCCTTTTAGACAGGTATCCATACCATTAGACATATAGCTAGGAGTTATTGCAGAGCCAACAGGTATCTCTGAACTACTGCCAGCACCATTATAATTATTGGTAGTGCTGTCATCAGAGTTATTAGAACTGACCGTACTGCTATCTCCGTTATAAGTATTTAACGAACCCTCTTGCTGATTCGCAAAAGCTACACTAGCAAACAAACATAGGATAGCTATAAGCCAATTATTCACCGCTCATGCGTTCCATTATTTCTCTAATGTGAGTGATATTCTCATCTATTCTAGCTAGAGATACTTCTTGATTCTGTACGCTTCTAGATAGGGTTTCGATCTTGGCTTCATTGCGAGCAATATCTTTAGCGTTTTCAGCAACACTACCATTTAGCTTTGACTGGAAGTCAATAAAATAAATAGCCTGTATTACAAGAACAAGTATTACGCTAGGTGGTATGTTTTTCAGAAAGTTCATTAGTTTATTACCAATTTAGTTTCAACAAATAGTGGCGCTGTTTCTCTTATTTCTTTGCTCACAACCCAAGAAAATTCTTTTTTTACATGATCCCATTTTGCATCTTTTCTTTTTAGTCGCAACGCATCTTGATTGAAACTTCTGAAGCCATAGTATCTAATCATTTCAATCCACTCCCAACCGCCATTATATACATCGCCATCAAACTTTAGCGTATATGTGTAAATGTTAGAGCCATTGTATACATTATATAAAGATAATAATTTACCATTTTTATATATAGTTGGCACATCTTCATCTTGGAAGCTACCACTATTATATCCTACAGGTCGTAGTGGATTGACTCCAAATTCGTTTCCTTCAAAATAAAAATATGGGTCAACAATCGTCTCATGCTTGAACGAGCCAAATGTAGCATTTTGTATGTTTACATTTGTTGTTGTAATGCTAACATTTTGATTATATCGATTATACAGTATTTTATTATTGCTATCTAAGAAAGGATTATAATCGTTCCAGTTTGTTCCAGCTTCATGTAACAAGTTTGTTTTAGCATCGTCTAGCATTTTAGTTTTTAACTGCGATGGGGTTAAGTTAGGATTTGCAGATAAATAACAAGATGCTACACCTACCATGTTTGGTGTGGCGCAACTAGTGCCAGTAAATATTCTAGCTTTGAAATTGGAGTCATCAGGATAAGTGAATGTGCTATCCTTGTCTGCAATCCATGTGCTTTGAGCCGATCCGCAGTGCGTTGCTGAATACATATCAACTGCACTTCCTCTTTCAGAATAATTGATTAATTGATCTTTTTTGCTACCGCCTGAGCCATGCATATCAACATCCATAGCTCCAACCTCAAAAGCATCCTTAAAATAAGGGGATGCAGGTCTATTGTAGTAATATTCCCTAGTATTAAGAGTGCCTGTTGTTATATTAACTGGTGAGTAATATTCAACACTAGCAAAGTTGTCATATTCATGATGATCAGGAGACACAACCCTATGTCCGTTATTTCCTGCGGCATTAAATATGTGTATTCCTGCATCGTGCATTTCTTCTATCATTGCATCAATAGCAAAGTCCTGCACATTACCTAGAACGTGCAAAGCAAGAGATGGGCCGCTATAATCTGAAGGTGTAGAATTAAATGGATTTATTCGCATTTGTGCATAATTAGCAATGAACTGGTCGCTAAAGCTGTTGTTATTCCATACTGTGTAATCATCCCCTTCGTTTAATCTAAATCTGCCACCAGTTACTTCACTATAACGATGTTCTCTACCGCGCATAGCCCAACTGTTATTTAGTATAGTTGGTCTATTGTTGCCTTTACGATTATGCCAATAAATTAATGTATCAAACCAATCGGTAAAAGTCATATTCCAGCCAACACCATCAATGTTGGCTTTTGCAAAATATATATGCGCTTTTTTTGCTATCCCGAACCTTTTACCTGCGGCTATAGATGCACAACTAGTACCATGTCCATTATAATCTCTGTAGTAAAACTCAGGCTGATGCGCCAATGAAAATGTCGGCCTATCATAATAGCTGTCTAAAACGCCATTATTAGCTTTTAAAAAAACATCCCACCAATTTATTTGCTGTACTCTGCTTAATCCATTTTCATCATTAAAATCTGGATGCTTTGGGTCAAGTCCACTGTCCATAACAACAATATCAACACCCTCACCAGATAAGTTAAAATCTAAACTTTCATTTCCTTCTGTTAGTGAACCATTGTCGTTATAGTTAGATAAGTTTTCTTCTGTATGCCTCTTTAGCCCCCAATTACCAAAATTAGAATCTGTTGTTTCTGTTCTTGTGAAGTTATGATTAGAAATCTGGGTATGCGTAGCAAAAATATCATCTCTTTCAGTATAATCAAGCTGAACAGATTGCACCCTGCTGTCGTTTTTAAGAGTCTCGGCTTCATCGTCAGTCAGCAAAAAAGTTGTTACTCGTTTAGAGTTTTTTAAAGGACTGCTAACAGCAACTTCTCTGTCAGGTATATTTGCTATATTTGTTTGCGATACTAAATCTGCATCTATCTCAGATACATCAACGCTTTTTTTACTTATTACATTATATTTACGCTTCATAGATTGTAATTTTTAAAAGACCCAAAGGATTATGTACAAGAGCAGTTCTTACGTGAATTAAATTAATTCGCCATTTATTAGTGGTCTCTGTCGAATGGTCTACAACTGATGTAACTGTATGCAAAGAGCTATCTTTATCATTAAAAGATGCTTCGATAAAAATATCAGTAGTTTTAGTCCAGCTAGAATTTAACTGAACTTCCATATAATAATCGTTACTATCCTTTTTATAAACATATTGAACTCCAGTAATTTCTGAAGTTACAAAGTGCTGACCATCCTGAACGCCAGTCTGGAAATCCGCATTAATGTTGATAGTTTGTGTAGCAAAATAACCTTTACCTACATCCGTTCCTGCAAGCAAATTTCCGTTTATATACAATCCCTCTGGCGCGGATATATTAAAAGTAGATGAGCTTGTTATCTGTGGTTGTCCTGCACCAGTTATATCTAGCTGTTGTGCATCAAGCGTACCAGTTGTAGTAAGATCATCATCTACAGTTACAGTATCGCCAGAGCTAGTTATGGTGCTTTGGCTAAATGAAATATCGCCAGTCTGCCCTGCTGTGTTAATAGTAGACCAGCTAAGCTGTGACCCATCGGTGGTTAAGAATTTGCCTGTGTGGGTATCTTGTGTAGGTATAGTTGAGTCAGGCAAAGTCCAGCTTTCTGAAACTCCATTGCTTGATAAAAACTTACCATTAGTGTCTGCGCTTTGCTCTGGAAAGGCATCAACCTCGCCCCAACTTAAAGCTCCGTTAAATGTAGTTAAAAACTTGCCATCGTTATTTTCTTGATTTGGCAATAAATCAACTTCTGCCCAACTAGCTTCAGTGCCATTCGTTGTTAAAAATTTACTACTATTATCTGTTTGAACAGGTAAAGATGCTGTGGATAAATCAACCCAATTTGCATCTGCTCCATCACTGGTTAAAACATACCCATCTGTTGATACGCTTTGTTCGGGCAAGCCGTCAGGATTTGCAGATATAGTTAAAGTGCCATCGCCTGCCGCAGTTAGGTTAATAGCCTGACCCGCATTAATCCTGCAAGAATTGACAGAATTAATATCAACAGTATCATTTTTTATTCTTATCGCGACATCATCGCCCAGTTGGGTGAAGTTATTACTAATATTTAAATCTCTATTTCTAAAAACACCATTTTCATCTTGCGTTACAAACTTTTCATGTCCTGAACCAGCAGGTATATTTGCGCCACCGCCGCCCAATGCTATTGCATCAGCTACAAACTTAGTAGTAGCTAATCTATTATCGCTAGTTCCTAAAGGAGCTGTTTCAGTCCAACATTCAGTGTGCAACTTTACAGTCCTGTTTCGTTCTAAATTTCCTACAAAATATGTTGAATCATCTTGCTCTCTTGTTGCTAAAGTTCGTGAGCCTAATGTTTGATGACTCATCTGCAGTTGTGGCGCAAGAGATACTGATTGTATTGTAGGACTTAATTGAAAGGTAGATTCTCCAATCATCATTATCGGCAGAGATTCGTTGGTTTCAGGGTCTGTAGAATAAAATATAACAGCACCACCGCCTGCCAAGTAATTTTGGTTAACTCCCTCAATAGTTATCTTTTTACTGCTGTATATACTTGCACTGCCAGTATAAGGCGAATCAAAAGTTATGCCTGAGTTGTCTTGCCCTAACAAGTAATCGTGATCTACATCTATCTTATATTGTATGTTGTTTGGATCTGATGGATTAATTATTGAGATGTCAATACTGTCTGAGTTGTTTAATCTTGCAGACTTTTGTGTTTGTATATACTGCAAGCCATCTACTTCTGTTATAGCTATGTTTTGACCTGCATAGTAGGTCGTAGCATCAATATTAGCTGAATTAATATTTACACTTTGCTCAGTAGTCCAATCTATGTACTTATTAGCCGCGTAATCAGTTAGGTCTGTACTAGCTAAATTAACAACTCCTGTATAGCTATTTACAGAATTAACGCCACTAGACTGCGCCAACTCTGTATAGTCAGCCATCGTGCCTGCTGTGCCGCCATTGTGAATATAGGTTTTGTTTTCGTCAGCACGAATTACAACATCACCCTGATTTGGTGTAGGGTCTAATGCTAGATGTTCAGTTTCGTTAGCCGCAGTATAAACATCAGTAAGGCTTACTGCGCTTGCAGATATTTCACCTGTTTCTGATATAGATATGTTTTGACCGGCTTGTAATGCACCTAATACATCAGCGTTAATAGCACCCTCAGAGATATTTACATTACTACCTGCAGTAAGTTTGTTAGCTTCCGCCTGTACGTTATCTAATTTATTTTTTAGGGTAGTAGTAAATTGTGGGTCAGCACCTATTTCATCTAATGCGCCTTGCACTGTAGTCGCTGTAATGTGACCAGTAGCATCTGAACTAATTGCATCTGCTGAACTAGCCTGACTAAATGCAACATTAACTACGCCTAGTTCAATTGTGCTAGGAGTAATAGTTAGGCTTGTTTCAGTGTCAGTAACCGAAAGGTCTGTGACATCTTTAGTGACAGATACAGTAATAGTCATTATCGCGTAACCTCTGGGTTTATAGTTACTTTGCCTTGCATAAGTCTAGTTACAGAAGTTTCACTTCCTGCATCGCCCTCAAATATTTCTAAATCATAAAAATAAACACCAGCAGTCAAAGCTGAACTTACTGTATGCGATAGCTTCATAATAACTACTCCACTGCTTGCACTAGTTAAATCAAACGTAAAGTCAGTTTTCTGAGAATCAGGTGAGTCAATAGATGGTCGCATTGATGCTCTTGCGCCAAATCCATTCAAGTTTTTAGGGTTTCCGCTTTCTCTTACTGTTACAGCTGTGCTAAAGCTAGAACCCTGATCTATTTCAAGATCGTATTTTGCGGCTGTCATGTTGTTCTCCAGTTATGTATTCAACGATTATATCACTAGAGCAAACTGTTTTGCTATTTGTCTACAACCGCATAAATTTTGTATTCATCAGGGCTGAGTCGGTGTGCAAAGAAAAATTGAAATATATCTGTATTGTTTTGCTCAATCTCAGTTAACCTTTCCATAGAATCTAAAACATCAGCATCTAATTCATGTTCTTCAAATATAGTGTCAATATATTCACCTGTATCTTGGCTGATTGTTTGATAGCCTGTAATTATCATAAATTAACCTTTATATGCTCGTCATTCGGAAACTTGTGTCAAAAATCTTTATGTATTGATTAAATCTATTGTATACACGTATTCTTAAAAATGCCCTTTCGTGGTATTTTCCAAGATTAACTGTATGACTAAAAGCCGAATAACCATTGTAATATATAGCTATCATATTATTATAGTTGTAATCAAAAAAAACATAGCTTCCAGTTGAGCTAGTGCCATATGGTTTAGCATAAAGGTCAGTAGGCGTACCACTTGGCACAAAATTGCTAGGGTATGCACTCAATTCAACGAATGTTTCAATAGACCTTTTTTTAACAGAAACGTCATTGAAATACATCTGGATTCCAGAAGAGTGATTAATCAGCCTAATTATAATATAAGCAGTAGTTCCATATGCCCTTGCTTCGGCAGTTATATTCCCTTGCACTTCTTCAATAACTTCAAAGCCATCTTCATAATTACTAGTCGGGCTAATGTATGCTTTATATCTGCGCGAACTATTGCCATTACTACTGTTGATTTCTACAACATATTCTGCGCCATCTTCTATGTTAAATTCTTGATAAAACACTGCATCTTTTGTTGGGTCGCCTTGAGCAATAGTTAAAAGCCCGTTAGATGCGCTGGTATTTGTTTCATTCTCAAAAGTCCAATCAGCCAAACCACTATTGAAAGAGTTGTTAGATAGTATTTCTGACCCTAAAGTTGAATTTGTGTAAGTAAGACCTAATGACCTCGTATTTGTAGCATCACCTATGCTAGTGCCATAAATTTTATCAGAAACATCGCCATCGAATTTCACCAACTGCCAATATTGTCTAGGGTTGCTATGGTGTGTAGCAGTCCCTATTAGCTCTAATAGCGGATCGTGTGGCTTTTTAACCTCTGTTTGAAATCTAAAATAATCCATTTGGTCGGTAGAAGTTCCTGAATAGCCAGTAGCATACCCAGAAAAATCTAGCGTTCTATGTTTTTTGACGTTACCTTCTGTAGCGGGAAATTCAAAAGTCATTATCGTTTGTGTGGCATATCTTTGTATCGATTGTGTGGTCTCATCAAGTCTAGCAGTATACAGCTCTGCTGTTGCGCCCTTTAGTTTTTCCTTTGATATTGTATTGTCAGCAATCTTAGACCCTGTAATGGTATCGTCTGCTAACTGATCGCCCTCTATAGTGCCATCAATAATAGTGTTGCCACTGAGCTTACTTTTCTTTTGCGACCAACTCATTATAGTACCCTTGCTGTAAGTGCTATTTCTACTTCTGCTTGCTTTACTACATCGCCAATACCAGCGCCAGTAACTGTCCATGATGCTGTGACTGTAGTCTTTAACTGAGAGTAGCCAATATTAGCTGTGCTTCTTTCTAGCTTAACTTTAACATATTTACGACCAGCATAAGTTCGATTTGTCCCAGTAAATACTGTGTATGTTT
>Ga0102811_1001460_pt1 | contig 11252 bp, 8 predicted proteins | sample ColrivemetaGS705_FD_84507 | JGI IMG/M metagenome (GOLD analysis project Ga0102811, IMG submission 84507) | Estuarine microbial communities from the Columbia River estuary - Flood tide ETM metaG S.705 | ecosystem: Environmental > Aquatic > Marine > Intertidal zone > Estuary | place: USA: Columbia... | reverse complement strand
GGATGAGGCGCTCGCGCACGAAGCGTTCGATAATGTCGACGAGGGCGTTTATGGTCTCTTGGTCACGGATCATGATGTCTACCTGTCTCTAACTTAATGGTGTTGATTGAGTGTCTTGCGAGCATGCGCGGATAGGTGCGCTCGTGTTGGCTGATGAGCGAGTCGAACGCGAGACGCGGGCAGGGGATAAAGTGGTGCAGTAAGCCTCTCCAAGCGCCGATTCAATACAAGAAATTAGCATATTCCGTTCGCCTGCGCGACTCATACCATGCCTAAAAACCCTATGCTATGATCCGATGGATACGGCGATAGGTCGTCGCTAGACCATTCTAGGGGCGCTTAGGGCCTGACTCGTAAAATTTATACTAAGTCGAATTCGGAGAGCACAAAGCCATGTCAGATAAGCACCTCAACGACGCATTCATTTATTCCGGCGGGCGTTCGGCCTTCGGTAGACACGGTGGCGGACTGTCGTCTATTCGCCCTGACGATTTATTAGCGCATGTCATTAAATCGGTCGTTGCAAGCAGTGGTTTTACGCCCGAGACGTTCGAAGATGTCGTGATGGGAAACACTAACGGCGCGGGAGAGGACTGCCGCAATGTCGCCCGGTTTGCTTCGCTTCGCGCAGGGATGCCAACAACTCTCGCAGGCATTACTGTGAATCGTCTTTGCGGTTCGGGTCTTGCGGCTACATTGGATGCGGCACGTGGCGTTAAAGTCGGCGAGGGAGATCTTTTTCTCGCGGGTGGCGTCGAATCTATGAGCCGCGCCCCTCTCGTGCTATCTAAGGCTACCAGTGCGTTCGATCGCGGTCAGCAGATAGCTGACAGCACGCTCGGTGCGCGTTTTACTAATCCTGAGTATGCCAAAATTTTTGGCAACGACACCATGCCGCAAACAGCAGATAACATTGCGTCCGACCTTGGGATTTCGCGTGAGGACAGTGATGTTTTCGCCGCTGCTTCGCAGTCGAAATACGAGGCGGCTCGGGCAGAGGGCTTCTTCAAAGACGAAATTATTCCTATCGAAGTTGACCAAGGCCGCAAGAAGCCTGCGTTGACTGTCGATGCAGACGAGCACCCCCGGCCTTCCTCAGACCTCGAGACGCTGGGCAACCTTCGGTCTTTGTTCGACGGTGGCGTGGTGACGGCCGGCAATGCTTCAGGTATCAACGATGGCGCAGCGGCTCTAGTGATCGGTAATCGCGAGATCGGTGAGAAGTTCGGTGTGAAGCCACGTGTGCGAATCATCGCCGGTGCGGTCGCAGGCGTAGAACCCAGAGTGATGGGTTTGGGGCCCGTTTTTGCGATTCAGAAGGCGCTCGCACGGGCCAATCTTACGCTGGCTGACATGGATGTAATCGAGATTAATGAAGCGTTCGCCACACAGGTGTTGGGGTGTCTGAAGATGCTCGACGTAGACTTTACCGACTCGCGCGTAAATCCTAACGGCGGCGCGATTGCGATTGGACATCCGCTGGGTGCGTCGGGTGCGCGCATCGCGCTTACGACGATGCGCCACCTTGAGCGCACTGGTGGGCGCTATGCGGCAATCAGCCTTTGCATAGGCATTGGGCAAGGTGTCGCAGCGATTATCGAGCGCTTAGATTAGGCTACCCTGCAGGAAGCTTATGGGCTGGAAAAGTAGCGAAGCGAAGAACTAAATACAGAATTAAATAGAAAAGGAAACCAACAATATGTCCAACGTAGTGAGCTATCAGATCGTCGACAACATCGGCGTTATCAGCGTAAACAATCCGCCCGTCAACGCCCTCGCGCAGGTTGTTCGTGCAGGCATACTCGAGGCTGTTACAGCCGCACAAAACGACGCGACCGACGCGCTAGTCTTACGCTGCGAAGGCCGCACTTTTATCGCCGGCGCCGACATCACCGAATTCGGCAAGCCGCCTCAGGGCCCGGGCCTGCCCGAAGTACTCGGCGCTATTGAAAACTCAGTCAAGCCTGTGATTGCCGCTATTCACGGTACCGCGTTGGGCGGTGGCTTCGAAGTGTCTCTTGCTTGCCACTACCGCTGTGCGATCGCCTCGGCGAAAGTAGGCTTGCCCGAAGTAAAGCTCGGCTTGCTTCCTGGTGCAGGCGGCACGCAGCGGGTTCCGCGTATCGCAGGCGTAAAAGTTGCGCTAGATATGATTACCTCGGGTAACCCGATTGCAGCAGAGAAAGCGAAGGCTCTCAATTTGATCGACGAGGTAGTTGCGGGCGATGACGTGCAGGCTGGCGCGATTGCCTACGCAAAAGAGCTTGTTGCATCCGGTGCGCCGCTTAAGCGCATCCGCGATATAACAATCGATCCTGCGACTGTTGAGCCAGGTTTCTTCGAGGCTGCACGCAAGCAGCTTGCTGCGAGAGCGCGCGGGCAGATCGCCCCAGATCGTATCGTTTCTTGCATCGAAGCGGCGGTAGGTCAATCGATGGACGCAGGCCTGGACCGTGAGCGAGAACTCTTTATGGAATTGGTGACCTCGCCCGAATCTGCCGCAATGCGCCATATTTTCTTCGCCGAGCGTCAGGCTGCAAAAATCAAAGATCTGCCACGAGACACGCCTTTGCGTGAGGTAAAGAAAGTCGCAGTCATTGGCGGCGGCACCATGGGTGGCGGCATCGCCATGTGTTTCGCGAACGTTGGTATTCAGGTTGTCATGGTCGAGATTAATGACGAGGCGCTCGCACGAGGTCTCGGCATTATCGAGAAAAACTACGCAATCACAATGAAGAAAGGCAAGCTCACCGAGGCACAGGTCGCTCAGTGTATGGGTGCCATAAGCGGCACAACAGACTATGCCGACCTTGCCGACGTAGACATGATTATCGAGGCGGTATTCGAAAACCTAGAGCTCAAGAAAGAAATTTTCGCCAAGCTCGATGCTGTTTGTAAGCCCGGCGCAATTCTTGCGAGCAACACCTCTTACCAAGATATCGATGCTATTGCAGCCGCGACTAAGCGCCCGCAAGACGTCCTCGGCATGCACTTTTTCAGTCCGGCCAATGTGATGAAACTGCTAGAGGTTGTGCGCGGCGAGAAGACCGCAGACGACGCGCTTGCCACTGCCATGGCGATTGGTAAGAAAATCGGCAAGGTGTGTGCGCTGTCGCGTGTCTGCTACGGCTTTATAGGCAATCGCATGCTGGGAGGCTATGGCCGCGAGTCGCAGATGTTACTGCTCGATGGCTGCACACCGGCAAAGGTTGACGCTGCGCTCGAAGGGTTTGGCATGGCAATGGGGCCACTTGCGATGGGCGACCTCGCCGGACTCGACGTTGGCTACAAAGCGCGCGAAGGCCGCACAGATCTGCCCAACGATCCTAAGCTCTACCGAATGGGCACTGTCCTGGTAGAGATGGATCGTTTCGGACAAAAAACTGGCGCAGGATTCTATAAATACGATCCCGCGACACGTGCTCGCATGAACGATCCTGAGATCGAAGCGCTGATCAAATCAGAAGCGGCTGCCTTGGGTGTTGAGCAGCGTGAGGTAAGCGACCAGGAAATACTGGAGCGCTGTCTGTATCCGCTGATTAACGAAGGCGCGCTTATCCTCGAAGAGGGCATTGCGCAGCGGCCAAGCGATATCGATGTTGTGTATGTGTTCGGCTATGCTTTCCCAGCGCCCAAAGGCGGCCCAATGCACTATGCCGATCATGTAGGTCTTAAAAACGTCTACGACAAGATTTGTGAATTCCGCGATCGCTACGGCGAAGAGTATTGGAAGCCGGCGCCTCTGCTCGAAAAATTGGCGAAAGAAGGCAAGACGTTCGCGCAGTGGGGAGCCGAGCAGGAGTAATCTCTGCGCTGAATCTTAACGGTGGTGCGGCGCTTGAATTCGCCGCTCTGCCCCTCTTTTCGAGACAGGCCAGGAGGTCATCATGCTCTCATTTGAAACCACTACACCGGGCGGTCCTCTCGTCCCCGTCGAATCTGAAATCCCGCAGCCGCAAGGGTCCGAAGTGATCGTTAAAATGCTCGCCTGTGGCGTGTGTCATTCCGATATACACATGCACGATGGAGTCTTCGATCTAGGTCACCAGAAGCAGCTCGAAGTTGGCGTCCAGGTATGGTCTTGGGTCACGAAATATTCGGTGAAGTCGTTGCCGTCGGGCCAGAATCTGAAGGCGCTGCAATTGGTGATCGCCGAGTAGTTTATCCCTGGATAGGCTGCGGCGAATGCGCCTCGTGTTTGCGCGGCGACGAAAACCTTTGTACACCGGGTCGCGCGTTAGGCATCGCCGCCAAAGGCGGCTTTGCCGAATACGTGTCGGTGCCTCACTCGCGCTATCTCTTCGACAAGGGTGATGTAAGCGACAGCCTCGCGGCGACTTATGCCTGCTCCGGTCTCACGGCCTATAGTGCGCTGAACAAACTAGGCGAAGTAGGCAAGGGCGATGAGGTAGTTATTATAGGCGCAGGCGGCGTTGGCATGATGGCGATACAGATCGCGCTCTCAAAAGGTTTGGATCCTATTGTTGTCGACATCGACGAAGCTAAACTCGCGTCAGCCAAAGCGTTGGGTGTTACGCGTACGTTTAATTCGAGCGATCCACAATCGGGCAAAGAGATTCGTAAGTCGACCGGCGGCGCCTACGCGGTGCTCGATTTCGTTGGCGCTGAAGCCTCGGTTAATTATGGGCTTGGCTGCCTTCGTAAAGGCGGCATGATTATCATTATTGGCTTGTACGGCGGATCACTGAATATTCCCATTCCTTTCTTGCCGATGAATGCGCGCATTATTCAGGGTAGTTATGTTGGCACGCTCAAAGACATGGGCGAGCTTATGGAGTTGGTGCGAGCGGGAAAAATCGATCCGATCGAAATTCATGAGCGCCCATTGGCCGAAGCCGAGGCGGCGCTTGCCGACCTCAAAGCGGGCAAGGTGCGCGGTCGTCAGGTGTTAGTCAATAACTAGCAGAAAGAACACAGTAGAGGAGTAAAAAGGTGCAAGCGATTGCTCACTTAGAGGATTTCAGACAAGAAACACGCGCGTGGCTCGAGGTTAACTGCCCAGCGTCTATGCGCACGCCTATGGTCGACGCTGAGGTGGTTTGGGGTGGTCGTAATCCGACTTTCGTCAACCCAGAAAGTAAACTGTGGCTCGAGCGAATGGCAGAAAAGGGGTGGACGACGCCAACTTGGCCGGCCGAATACGGTGGCGGCGGATTGAGCAAAGACGAGTCGATGGTCCTCGCTCAAGAAATGTCGCGAATAAATGCGCGTCCGCCGCTTAATAGCTTCGGTATTAGTATGCTCGGTCCAGTTCTCCTTGAGTCTGGCACGCATGAACAGAAGAGTGAGCATATTCCTAAAATCGTCCGCGGTGAGATACGCTGGTGTCAGGGATATTCTGAGCCCGGTTCAGGGTCTGATCTCGCGAGCTTAAATACTAAGGCAGTTCTCGACGGCGATGACTATGTGATCAATGGCTCCAAAGTATGGACCTCGTATGCCGACAAAGCAGACTGGATTTTTTGCCTAGTACGCACCGATAGCGACGTGCCAAAGCATGCAGGCATCAGCTTTATCCTCTTCGATATGGACACGCCGGGCGTAACGACCAAGCCTATTCAGCTTATTAGCGGTATGTCGCCTTTTTGTGAAACCTTCTTCGATGATGCGCGCGCGAAAGCTGCCAACCTTGTCGGCGGTCTTAACAACGGCTGGGCAATCGCTAAGCGTCTTTTGCAGCACGAACGCACGATGATATCGGGCTTCGGATTAGCGGGTAGTCAGGGCGATCGTGGCGGAACCACGTCGACTATGGACAGCGTCGAACGCGCAGCCATGCACTACCGCGGGGATACCGACAAGATCTCCGATCCGGGTCTTCGCGACGAGATTGCGAAGTTCAAAATTGATAGCGCAGCCTTCGCGCTGACCTCGCAGCGCTCGACCGAAGAATCAAAGCAGGGTCAAGGCCCCAATGCGACATCGTCGATGCTCAAAAACTACGGCTGTGAGCTCAATAAGCGCCGATACGAGTTACTCCTTTCATCCCTCGGTAGCCAAGCGCTAGGCTGGGAAGGGGAGGGTTTTGCGTCAGACGAGATCGCCGTGACACGCGAGTGGCTGCGATCGAAAGCGAACTCGATCGAAGGCGGCACCTCTGAGGTTCAGCTCAATGTGATCGCGAAGCGTGTTCTTGGCCTGCCAGACATGCTTAGTCTGGTGCAGAAATAGTTTGTTAACTCGGTGCCAATAATCGCCGAGCGAGAGAGAGAATTATGAGTTTAGTATTAAGCGAAGATCAGCAGTTATTGAAAGACTCGGCGAAGGCCTTCGTCGACCAGAACGCGCCAGTGTCGGTGCTGCGTGGTCTGCGCGACAGTAAAGACGCGCAAGGCTACGACCAAAACCTCTGGCGACAGATGCTCGAATTGGGCTGGGCCGGCATGGCGATTCCCGAAGCCTATGGCGGGTTTGAATTCGGCTACGGCGGCCTCGGCGTAGTACTCGAAGAGTCGGGACGCACGCTTGTGAGCTCGCCATTAATCGCTACCGTCCTTCTCGGCGCGTCGGCGATCAACGAGCTTGGTTCGGACGCGCAGAAAAGCGAGTTTTTACCCCAGGTCGTCAGCGGCGAATTGTTGCTTGCGCTTGCTATAGACGAGAAGCCGCATCATCGTCCGTGCCGAATCGAAACCTCTGCCGTTAAATCTGGTGAGGGCTATGTTCTCAACGGATGTAAAACTTTTGTGCTCGATGGCCATATAGCAAACAAGCTTGTTGTTGTTGCTCGAACCTCAGGGGCAATCGACGACGAGGAAGGGTTAAGCGTATTTTTGGTCGATGCCGCTGCAGAAGGCGTGTCGATAAATCGCAGCTGGATGGTCGACAGCCGTAATTCGGCGATGCTAAGCCTCAATAATGTAAAGGTTGGAGCCGATGCGCTTTTAGGTGCTGAAGGCGGTGCCTATACTAGCCTAACTCGCGTTCTAGATATTGGCCGCATCGGCGTTGCCGCCGAGATGCTCGGTAGCATGCAGCAAGCGTTCGAAATAACCCTCGACTATTTAAAACAGCGCGAACAATTTGGCGTACTCATCGGGTCTTTTCAGGGTCTGCAACACCGCGCAGCCGAAATGTATTCCGAGATCGAACTGTGTAAGTCTGCAGTCCGCGCCGCACTGGCTGCGCTCGACGATGCCGACAAAACTGATGCTGATATCGCGGAATTTGCCAGTATTGCCAAGGCTAAACTTAGCGAGGTGGCAACGCTTGTGAGCAACGAAGCGGTACAGATGCATGGCGGCATTGGCATGACTGACGAATACGACATCGGCTTTTATATGAAGCGTGCGCGTGTTGCCGCCGCTTTCTTGGGCGATGCGCTTTTCCATCGTGAGCGTTACGCAAGTCTCAATGGGTTCTAAAAAAGGGATGGCACCATGACAATGGACGAATCGGTTAACGTATTCGATGAGCCGCTCGAACCTTGCGGGACGGATCCGGTAACGGGGTTTTTCCGTGACGGCTGCTGTAACACCAATGAAGATGATCATGGCTGCCACACGGTCTGTGTGGCGGTGACCGACGAGTTTCTTAGCTACACGCGTTCGCAGGGCAATGACCTGAGTACGCCGGTTCCGGCCTTTGGTTTTCCGGGGCTTAAACAGGGAGACTCTTGGTGTCTGTGCGCGTCACGCTGGCTTGAGGCGCATGATGAGGGTAAAGCCCCGCGTGTTTTTCTTCGGCGCACTCATAAAAAAACGCTGAAGACCGTGGCTATGGACATCCTACGAAACTATGCAGTCGACCTAAGTTAGCGGGTAAGCTCATTTCGCTACCGCGTTTTACCGCGTAGCAAAAATGGATTCTAGTTGCGATGCTGAAGAGTAACACCTCAAGGATTCGCGGTTTCTCGTTGCTCTGTAAGCGCGGCACGGTGTTCCTCGTTGCTCTTTCTGTAATCGTAAGCTGCTCTGTTGGTCAGCAGGTCAGGCCTCTTGATGATTCCGCGAGACTTGCTAGCGGATTCGAAGGCGGCGTTTTTTTACTCGATGGAGAATCGGGTGAATTTTTCGCCACAAGTGAGCAATGGCTTGTCCGCGCTGCCATTCCTGCATCTACTTTCAAAGTGTTTAGTTCGCTTGCCGCGCTGGAGTCAGGGGTCGTTGCTTCGACAGAACAAGTCATTCGCTTGCCGACATACAGTAGTACGCGTGAGGAAATCAACCGCGACCTCGATTTTGCCAGTGCGTTCGCGCTATCGGCACTCCCTCACTATCAGCATTTGGTGCGCAAAATTGGCGCTACCAAAATGCAGTCCTATCTCGACAACGCCGATTACGGCAACCGATCGATGGGCGGGGGAGTCGATCAGTTTTGGATTGCGGGTGATCTGCGGATAACACCCCGCCAGCAGCTCGAATTTCTCCGCCGCCTCCATCGCTCTGAGCTACCTTTTCGGGATACAGTCATGGGACAGGTTCGACAGATAATGCAGCGCACTGAGCGTGGCGGAAACGTATTTGGTAAGACTGGCTGGGCTACCTCTGCGGAGGGCTTGCATACAGGTTGGTCGATAGGCTGGCTTGCGCGCGACCGAAAAGAGCCGCTCTACTTCGCCACGCTTTTACAAACAACCGAACCCGGCGACAGCTTCCTCGACATTCGCCTACTCTTATCGTTAGAGGCGTTAGACCAAGTCGAATCTCAACACTAAGCCGAGTCGGCTAGTAATATTTAGACTGCCAAGGGCATGACTTCGGGGGTAGACTGAGCGCCTCACGCGGAACTGTTTAGACGCGGGCATCGAAGGCCCGCTTTTCTGGAGATATAGCAATGAATAACCCATTTACGTTAAAGAGTGTCTCTACTCTATGGTTAAGTATGGCGCTGCTGTCGAGCGCGGTGGCGCAAGTTCCCATTATTCAGCCGGGCGCGCCGGGTCAGCCGAGTCGGCAAATAACAATCGAAGAAGCTTCTAACCTTGCGGGCCTAAGTTATACCGATGCTGACGTAAAATTCATGCAGGGCATGATCATGCATCATTCTCAAGCACTGCAGATGGCCGAAATGGTCGAAATGCGTAGCTCTCGCGAAGCTATACAGCTAATGGCACTGCGTATTTCGCTTTCGCAGGAAGACGAGATAGTGATGATGGAAGAGTGGCTAGAAGCGCGTGATCTTCCCCGCGCTATGCCGATGGCAGACATGCAGGCAATGGCGTCTAATCACGAAATGATGCCGGGCATACTGACTGAGGCCGAGCTCGATGAGCTCGCTGGATTAACTAGTCAAGAATTCGACACGCGCTTTCTCCAATTAATGATCAAACACCATGAAGGCGCAATAACCATGGTCGATCGTCTGCTCGACCAGCCTGGCACGGCCCAGGACTCGGTGCTTTTCGCCTTTACTACTGATGTGACCTCAGACCAAACGAGCGAGATAGAGCGCATGAGCGCGATGCTTGCCGGATTCTCGCCCGACCCGCGAGTAAACCTCAAGCCAGGTTATGACGACGCGGGACAAGCAGCGCTCAATATGCGCTTGCTCGCGGCGCTGCCGAAACCTGATGGCTTTTTCGATCCAGCAAACCCGCAGGGGTTGCCAATGAGTCGCGCGCGTCCGCAGGTATTGCAATCGTCTCAGGCAGAAGAGGATGAAAGCGCAGCGGGCAACAGTACTGACGCTAACTCTACGGTCGAAACGCTGACCAATGCCGCAGACGAGGGCGTCGTTCCTGCTGATACTGAGGACGAAACGGCGGAGCCGCGCCCCAGTTTAATGAATTTTGCGAACACCGATTTAGTATTCGCAGGGGACGTCGTCGTAGCAGGTAATTATCATGGCTTTAACGCCTATGATATTTCCCTGCCGCGCGAGCCTAAGCTACTGAGCTCGGTCGTGTGTCCGGGCGGTCAAGGAGACGTGTCTGTTATTGGCAACCTGCTTATTATGTCGGTCGAACAAACTCGTGGTCGGTTAGACTGTGGCCTCCAAGGGGTTGCCGAGCCCGAAAGCGAAGAGCGTTTCCGCGGCATACGCATTTTCGATATAAGCGATTTTAGAATGCCAATTCAAGTGGGCGCGGTGCAGACCTGTCGCGGCTCACATACGCACACTGTGGTCACCGACCCCGACGATGCAGGCAATCTCTATATTTACGGCTCCGGCACAAGCTCTGTCCGTCCCGGTGAAGAATTGGACGGCTGCTATGACGAGTCGCCATTCGAGAATCCAGAGTCGGCGCTTTTTCGCATCGATGTCATTCAAATTCCCGTCAACGACCCTGCATCAGCGCGCGTAGTGAATCGGCCGACGGTATTCTCAGACCCTGCGTCGGGCGTTATCGCCGGTCTATGGGAAGGCGGGGATCATGGCCCTGGCACTCAGACAACTCGCGAGACGAATCAATGTCACGACATTACTGCCTACCCCGAAGTGGGTCTTGCGGCGGGCGCCTGCTCGGGTAATGGCATCCTGTTGGATATTTCAGATCCTGTGAATCCGACGCGTGTCGCCGAGGTAATAGACCCCGGTTTCGCCTACTGGCATTCGGCGACTTTTAGTAACGACGGGCGCAAAGTGGTGTTCACGGACGAGTGGGGCGGTGGCTCTCGGCCGCGCTGCCGCGCGTCTGATCCGATCACCTGGGGCGCCGATGCCATCTACGACATAGTCGACAACGAGATGCAGTTTCGCAGCTATTTTAAAATGCCAGCCCCGCAAACCGATCAAGAAAACTGCGTCGCCCACAACGGTTCACTCATCCCTGTCCCCGGCCGCGACATCATGGTTCAGGCGTGGTATCAGGGAGGGATTTCGGTTTTCGATTTTAGCGACTCTTCCAACCCACAAGAGATTGCATTCTTCGACCGCGGGCCTGTTGATGCCGAGGAACTCATTCTCGGTGGTTACTGGTCGGCTTATTGGTTCGAAGGGCTGATATACGGCACCGAAATCGCGCGCGGTTTCGATGTGCTCGAGCTCATGCCGAGTGACTATTTGAGCGAGAACGAAATTGCGGCCGCGTCATTGCGAAGCGCTGGCGGCACGTTTAACGCCCAGCGCCAGCAGCAACATAGATGGCCAGCCGAACCCGTTGTCGCACTCGCGTATCTCGATCAGCTGCAGCGCAGCGAGGTGGTTTCGCCGGATAGGGCAACGGATCTAAGCAGTGCGTTAAGCGACGCACAAGATCGGCTTAATGAGGCCGTGAGCGACGAGCGAGTGGCTGGCAAGCTTAGGTCGTTGGCGGTGACCTTCGATACCGAGGCGGAGTCTCTGCGCGG
>Ga0102811_1001459_pt1 | contig 11252 bp, 9 predicted proteins | sample ColrivemetaGS705_FD_84507 | JGI IMG/M metagenome (GOLD analysis project Ga0102811, IMG submission 84507) | Estuarine microbial communities from the Columbia River estuary - Flood tide ETM metaG S.705 | ecosystem: Environmental > Aquatic > Marine > Intertidal zone > Estuary | place: USA: Columbia... | reverse complement strand
TCTATTATTAGTATTGGTCATAATAAAGTATGTGTCGCCACTGATTAATCCACCAATAGAAGTTCCGCCGCCAGAATTATAGGTAACTTGAGAACCAATAGGCAATGCTGCGGCCTGCGCGGCAGTTAACTTAATAGTGTTATTAGTTATGTCAACAATTCCGGTTCCTGCAATTTCATCATCACTACCATCGAATACAATAGGTGGTGGAGCAGCTGCAGTCATTGAAGGTATGTTATAATCATAACCACCATATATTACATTAACGCCTGTAACTGAACCATTTACCACAACTGAATCAAATGTACCAGTAGTAAATCCTGCAGGTACACCAGTATCTGAACTATTTAACACAGGAGCAACTAAATAGCCGCTACCGCCTGAATTAACAGCTACTGTAGAAATAACTCCGTTCTTAATACTGCCTGGTGGTATATTAATTGTACCAGTAGAATGTATTTTTGCTTTAATTGAAGGTAAGAATACCGACGCAAACATATCTACAAGTATAGGTAAATCTTCAATTCCAATTGCACCTGGTTGTCTCTCTGGCATAGCTGATAACACTTTACGATATAAAGTATCACCATCAGCAACATCTTCACCCAAAATAGCTTTAGACAATTCTATAATCATTAGAATTTCGCCGAAGAATTTAAATCCAGCGGGATGTACTAATCTATTAAATACATTTTCCCAAGTAGATACGTTTTGACCTGTTCTAATTAAGTAAGAGAATTTTTGGTATCTTAAAGAATCCTGAATCTTAATAACATTAGATAACTGGCCTTTATTATCTAAATACTGACCACCTTTCGGTAGTGCAGCATTAACATCCCAATTACCTGAAGAAGGAATTAAAGTTTTATCCCATGGATACTGTACTTCCACTTCATCATTAAATAAGAGTCTGAAAAAGATTTCAATAGAATCTGCTGAACCCCTAACCTTATAATAGTCAACAATGTTTTTATAAAGATTTCTTTTATTAACTGTAATGTCTCTTGGTATTACTGATGCAATTTCTTTCTGCATTAACTCCAAGAATTGTTGAGAGTTATTATCAATGTCCATCGCACGTTCTATGTTATTCATAACGTGAGACGGGCCAGGTCCAACCCAATTTTTAATAGGTGTGTTTAATTTTGCAATCGAACTATTATGTGCCTCTAGACCAAGTACCTGAAATGTTTTTCCTATTTCAGAAGTTTCAAATGCAAGAGATCCTGGTAATTCGTTACCATTAGATATGTTGACATTTATATCATTTAGTGGTATAATAGTCACAGTGCCATCTGCTGCTGTAACAGTCATTGTAGAATCAGCACCCTGTTCATCAGTAAAGAATGCATCATTTTCATTTCTTGGATCTGATATTCTAAATACTGCCTTATTATCAAGTACTACGTCTTGGAAATCTTCATTTTCTGCATAAATAAATTCATCCAGATTCATAAATGTATAGTATGCTTCAAGAAGCTGTTTCATTCCTGCAGAATCTTCTAATATCTCCGAGGGTATTAATTGTTCTACACGTAGTTTTTCTTTACTCTTTCTTGTAGATGAGGCAGTAGATTCAATATAACCTGGAGAGGATATATCGGCCGAATAACTCTGCTTATCTTTTGTAGACATTATCTTAGTCTCGATGGTGTCGTGTAATTAATAGTTCCTGTAGAACCTGATACAGAGATGGTATCAACACTTGGAGTAATACTAACTCGTAAAGGGTCGATTGCAATCAACTGGTCTCTTTTAGGAGCTAAGTCTAATGAATTAGGTGTTAAGGTTACTCTTATTGGATCAGTAGTTAAACCAGTAAAGCTATGAAGTGTGACCGTTCCCTTATCAGAGTCAAGTATACCTGCATCATTTACTACTGTTACATTATTACCATCTACAATTTTATAAATGATAATTTTTCTCTTATTAGAACCAGAAATAGTTATATCACCAAAGTAATGATCAATAGTGGTCGAGTATGATAATTTAAACGCCGTTGATGTTAAAATAAATTCTGTTGATGAACCTGACTTATAGAAAGGTGATGTAAATTTCAAAGCAAAATTACTTTTACCTTCTACAGTAGATGGTGTAATATTCATAAACATATATGGTCTTACTGTAGAGTTTTGTATAGAAGGATCTGCTGAATCAATAAGATTTAATAATTGTGAATGTCTGAATACTCCATCAAACTTATTAAGGTTATTAAAGTTATAATCAGAAATAGTATCTCTTACAACAGAAGTTAATTCTACCGAAGTTCTATCTGTAAGGTTTGGATTATATTTAAAGAATACATCTAGTTCCAAATAAGTGTAGTTTGGATCCACAATTTCTGGTGTGATAGAAACTACGTTCTTACCTTTTAGAATACTACCTGTAATATCATCCTTTTCTGCTTGAGTAAGTGTTTCTGCAAGAATAGGTTTAATAGAAATATAAGCCTTACCATAATCAGGTGGATCGTTATCTTCACCACCCCAACATGAGATAGAAGAAATATTTGTAAATTCTCTTTGGATAATTGCTCTATAATCATCTGATGTTACGGCTCTATTCTGCGATGTAAACGTCAGTGGCGCATTGAATCTAATTGATTCTGATGTTTCTTGTTCTGCACCACCTGCAGAAGAATTGAGTGTAGTAACAGTAGATTCTCCAAAACCACCTACAGAGTCAGACATAGTAAATGCATTAGCGCCGTTGGATTCTGAACCATCAGTATAGACATAATCTAAAGTAATGATATTATTATTGTTTGGTTTTCTACCAGTAACACCATCACCAAAATAAATTTCATAATAGTTACTAGCATTTTCTTGTAAGTAATATACTTGTGACGATGAATTAACTCCTAGTAGAGATTCAAAACGCGAATAAATATCATATGCAGAAGACTCTTCGTTTTCTTGTACTCTTACTCTTAATGTACTTGTATCTGCATCTCCATCTGATAACTGAAACTTTTGATTTTCAATGTCATTGTCCACTCTATATTTAAGAGATTTATAATACCCTTGAGCAATATCTACATCAGTAAATATATACTTTTTAGTTATTGGAGCTGAAGTCGTTTGTAAACTAGCAGTTTGAGTTTGTAATGTTACATACTGATATGGCTTTTGTGCTACCTGAGTTCCTAATTTAGTACCACGTGCCATTGTTAAATTATCAGGTAATATACCAATCTCATCTGTTACATCAATTTCAATATTAACTCTTGCTCTTGGTGCCAAGATCGAGCGAGGTACATAACCTAGAAGTTTTGCTCTTGTGACTACATTACCACGAATTTGTGCTGAGTCCAAGAATGCTTCATTCAATGAAAAATGAGCAGCAATAGCATTATAATGTGTATTATATGCAAGTACATCTAATAGAGTACTTAGACCTGAACCTTCAAAGTTATAATCATTAAACTCCGATTGTGTCTTTAAATAATTTTTTAGATTTTGTTTGATCTGATCAAAATCTAATTCCGTGACATTTAGGTTAGTCGCCATAGTTTACCTCAACCTTCTTAATACAATCTCGACTGATTCGTCGGTATCGAATTCTTTTATTTTAAATACTACTGTTATATTATAAGAGTTAGAATCATCCTGGTACTTAATATCTATACCTTTAATTGCTACCCTAGGCTCATACTTTCTTATAACTCTTCTTATATTATCTCTTAAAGCAATTCTAGTAATAGAATCTGCTGGTTCAAAAAGTAATGCTCTTAAATTTGCACCTATATCTTGATTAAATGGCCTTTCATAGAAATTAGTAATAAGTAGATTCTTTACTGAATTTTTAATAGCATTATCGTCTTTAAGAGGGACAATGTCCTTTCTAATGGGATGTAATGTTAAAGATAAGTCTAAGTCTCTCCAACCTTTTACTCTGGAGGTAATTCTTGCTTTCTTTACATCTCCGATTATACTTTTATCGGATAATATTTTAGGTGAACTTGCCATATTAGTATTTATACCTATATTCCAGATAGCTTAGAGTTTATCTCATCTATGGTAAAATTTAATTTAGCTGCATCAGATGATACAGTTTCCGTTGAAGTAACACTTGTATTAGATATTGCACTAGGGTTAAAAGTAATTAAAGGATCCAAATATGCAATATTACCAGAATACCCCATTAAAGATAATGGATCAGTGAAATATGTGGAATCACCAAAGTTTGAACTAGGTCTAGGTTCTGTGCCACTATCATATAATGTATCGTTACCTTTTGCATGCAGTCTAAAGTATTGTCTTAACTGTGCAGGAGTTGTTGTGGGATATTTACCCAATACCAAGGCCGCCATACCACCGACATTTGGTGATGCAAATGAAGTCCCCGTTGCTTCGTATTCACCATTTGTATATAGATCCATATAAATGTTTTCACCTGCAGCAGCAGTATCTACTCTATCACCACGATTACTAAAAGAAGATAGTGTTTCTTTACTACTTAAATGACTTTCTTCTGGGTCGTTAAAGTTAGGTGATATTGAAGCACAAACTATTGTATCTGTACTCATAGATGGCATTTCTCTGCACGATGGCGTGAAGTAACCAGGACGATGATGTTTTGCACTATCAGTTCCATACTCATATGGAAATATGTCAATCACACCAGTATTATAATCTATATTATCGGGAAGTGCTAATTTTGAACTATAATTACCTGCAGCACTAACATGATGTACTCCAGCTGCAGACATATCGTTTATAGCTTCATACCATTCATATCTTGAACCCTTTGATGGATCAGATATATGTGACATAATAGCAGCTTTATTAGCAGCGGTTAAATTTCTAATGTCCATTGCATTTCCGGTAATGCCGCCATTTGCAGGGGAACCGTATAGATCCCAATAGCCATTCTGTGGTTTAGAATAGTTGTTTCCATATGCTAAAGAAGATTGATGCTGCCAGAAACTTCGGAATCTATTCGGTTGTACTTCTGGTATACCGTTTGGTCTTAATCTATCATAAATTGCATCTCTAAATAATACCGCACCAGGCTTGGCCCTACCAGAGTCAACGTATTGTATAGCATCAACTACTATAGTTGGTCTACTGTTACCTTTATTTTGATGAAATAACCTAAATGCATCCCAACCATGCGTCGTTAAATATTTCTGTTGAGCTATCATTTGATCCCGAGGGAAGATATATAAATCTGCACCAGTTGCCCAACCATAAGTGTTTCCAGCTGTAAGTGCGGCAACGGCCTCGGCATGGCTATTAATGGTTGTTGCAGCATAGTCAACAGTAGGTAAATTTCCGTCTTCAGGTAAAGCCGATCCCATACCTGGCAGAGTATTCCATTGAAATTCTTTAAGCCTTGTTGTCCCACTGGTCATAAATTCCGGATCTGATCTATCTATTATTGATGCCAAATTTAAAATAATATCTACTCCAGTGCCAATGTAATTATTTGTGTAAGTGGCACTACTATCAGTATTAAATGTAGTATTGTTAATTAGACTTTGATGACGAATGAGTCCCCAGTTACCTTTTACCTTTGACTCCAGCGGGTTAATTCCTACTCTATGACTATAGTCTCTATTATATGTTACTGTCTTACTTACGGCATCTTCCTCTATAGGCATATCTTCAAGTAACTCACACGAAACAACTTTTTCATGTTGTTGCAAATTTATTACTTGTGCCTCTGTACAATCTGCAAAAAAGATTCCTGGCCTGTGATTAATAGCATCTGTTACATTAGTTACAAGAGGATATAAGTCAGTTTCAATACAGCCTTTTAATACTGTAATGCTATATGTTTTTGTCATAATTAAATATCTCCTAATTTTGTATTTATTACTGTAGATGAGAAAGTCATATTATCAGTAGTTAGTGGGATTCCATTAGAGTCTAGTAAATGCTTACCTTCACTGTCTAGTAGTATAGTATTATCATCTCCATTAAGTCCATCAGAATAGCTTGTATCTATATCTGATGGTGGTTCTACTGGATCTACTGGATCTACTGGATCTACTGGATCAACCGGGTCAACTGGATCAACTGGATCAACTACATCATCTGGGTCTATAATATCAATAGCAATAGGAGTAAGTGTGGGTAAAATATTTGAACCTTCTTCACCAGCCAGAATTATATCTCCATTTTCATCTAGTGCTGCAGCAGGTACATTCTTTAAGCCTAATGCGAGATTAAACACTCCTGGTTCAACTGCACTTTCTATAATATCTAATACATTAGAAACACTTATTGATGTAGGAAACCCTATTAGCTTTAAGAAATCACAAAATGTAAATGTAATCCATTCTATTATACTACCAAGTCCAATCGCGTTGAAAAAGGCTTGTACTTTCTGCATCCATTCTTGTATAAGATATTTAGGCCATTCTTCTCCAAAGTTTTTTAATCTTCTTTTAAACCTATCCATCTTTCTTTCTAAACTTTCTACAAAGTCGTTTGGTTCACCCCCAATTAAATCCAAAACACTAAACCCTGCAATATTTAAAGATTCCAATTGTGATATAGCCTGTTTTCTTAACTCGTCTTTTAAATCATCTGGCGCAGATTTTATTTGTTCCTCTAGTGATTCTATAGTAGAATTAATTAAACCTTCTACATTAAGTTCAGTTAATGTTGGTAATGAAGGTAATCCTAATGGTTCCCATATAGTATCAAATTTAGAAATAAGGTTTCCGAATAAACCATGTATAATACCCAGAGCGCCTTTATTTAATTGAGTAATTACATATTCCCATATGGCCTCTGCTTTCATATCAGGTGATTCTATTCCATATGTGCCATCAAATGATTTATAAATATCAGGTAACATTGGATAAAAAGTTTCTAGTTCATCAATAAACTGACTTTTAATTGTAGATTTATATTCTGGTTCCGAAAATAATTTTACAATGTCGACATTAATTCCGAAAGGTGGCACTGGAATAGCAAAGGAAATTGGTATTACAGTATTGATAATTTCTAAAAATTTAGCTTGAACAAAGAGATGGTACTCTTCTATCATAGCATTAATTCTTTTCTCCCATTCTACTTCGGGAATTTCTAATGTGGCAAATACAGGATCTGAAATAGAAATAGGATAATTACCTAGGGTATCTTTTATACCGTCTAGTATATCTCTAATTTTTTGTGCTTCATCCGGCAAACCTTGTAACTCTAATGTAGCAATAGAATTATTTATTTGATTAAATATATTAGTAAGGTCACCTGGTTTGGGCAGTAGAGCCGCTTCACATGGTATTGTTATAGTAGTCTGGGTCATTACGCATTTAATTTAATGCTAGAGGCAATGATTGAAATTGAGCCATCGGCATTCATTGTAATTCTTGAATTAGATTTATGCTTAATATTAACTCTTTCTTCTCCATCACTATTATCAATTTCAATTAAGTGGCCTGATTTGGATTTATATACTTTATTATCCACTGATGATTCAGTAGGAATATCTTGTACACCATCTGTTTGTGTCGCAACTGAACCTAATATCATAGGGTCTTGAGCACTAGGGCCATCTCTAAAGAAACCTACAACCCACGACCCAACCTCTAAATGATGGTTACCGCCGTTTCCTGTTATTGAAGCATTGGTAACCGGCATGACCACAGTAGCCCATGGTAAATTTTTAGTAGGGACATCATCATAGAATCCTAAACAGTGGACTTTCACCCTATTTAAATTCATATCATCATCAATGTCTTTTACAATACCTGTAAACCATTCAAACTGTCCACCTATAAATTCATCTGCCTTCATTCTGCTACCTCGGTGCCTTTACCATCACTATCTTCTAATACTAAATTATCTGCCAGATCTGATCCAAAAGAATTTGTTTTTACTTCCATCTGTAAAGTATATTCGTCTTCAAATTTATGTATAATAGAAGATATTAAATATCTACCTGACTGCATTTTATCAATAGGATCGGATTCATTATCTGCTGCAGATGTTTTATTCATTTTAATACGGATTGTTTGGCCACATTCTATATTAAAATTTCCAGCAACTGTAATATCATGTATTAAAGTCTCTTCTGTAGATATGTATGATTGTGACATTCCCATATAAATTGCAGACGGTGATTGAAAATTATTAGAGTTCTTATATGCATGTTTATTATTAGAAATAAAATAATTTTTACCATCAGAAATCCTGTCAAGAGGTTTACCATCATAGTGATCATTATTACTTCTATTGGCAGGAAATGGATTGTGCGAATTTAATTTTTTAATATTATTATAATTATATTTTTTAGGAGTATACGACTTAGTAGATATATCAATTGATCGAGTAGTAGAAGCAAAGGCTCCTTCTAAAGTGGCCACATATTTTGATAAATTTAAATCTGAAGAAAGCTTTCTAATTCGCCTTGAAGTTTCTTTAAAATACTCTTTACTACCTATAGTATTTCTTAGAACTGGTGTATGTATATATTCTGTTACTGGCTCGCTGTCAACAAAATCCTCATATGATTTATATTTTACTCCACTATTAAGTGTTTCAAAAAAATAAAATGGAGCACCAGTAGTAGTAAATGCATTAGTGTTCAACCATTTAATTGCAGCAAAAGGCCGCAGGGATGGTATAATACAATTAATACTCTGAGAGGTAGAAGTATTAACATCTAAATATTTATCTTTAATTTTTAAATCAGAGGTGCATATATTTTTTATAATAGTACCTATTGTACCACTTCTATTTTTAGTTAATATTTTAGTATTATTAATATATGCATGTTTTGATAAACATCTTAAAAGATAAGTGGAGGATCCATTTCTTTTTCTAGCAAAATCTAATATTTCTGAAATATAAAATGTGTGATTATGTTTTTCAGTGTCACCCGATTCAAGCTCTTTAATCTTAATAAGCATATCAATCTTCTCATCACCATTAAGTTTTAATTCTTCAAATAAATTAACACCATCCAGTATTACAATCTCAGCTTCTATAGAAGCCATGTAAATACTTTCAGTAATAGTAATACCAGTTACAAGCTGTTTAATATCAAACACCTGCCCTTTGGTAGTAGTTAAATCTAGCTTAGAAAGAATGTATGATCCGGGTACTACTCCGGAATTCCCTATAAGTTTAGTAGTATTTCTAGCCTTAGTCATTGTTTAATATTTCTTCAAATTTATCTACGAATTGGGATATGTACCTTGGTGATACTACTCTCATCTGCGACCTTTCTAAATTTGTCGATTCCAAATGAGCTCTATTACTTATAAAACTTAAATCACTTTCAGGAGTTGCTCCTTGGATAAAAACACCATTATCTGATATTCTTTGTTCTACATCATTCTCAACATAGTAATAATATGGAGCATCTATGTACTTATATACTCTATATGTATCCACGGAATCTTCACTTGTACCACCTGTCACAACTTCTGTAGTATTGGGTACAGCATCTGGGTCACCAATAAAACTACCTACGCAATCTTGTACTATCAACTGATTTAAATCACTAAGTTTTTTAGTAAGTTTACCTGTAGCATTATTTCCAGAACCAGTAATTGTTTCTCCTAACCTAAACCTACCCGATAAAGAATTTTCGTGGTCGGTAATAAGTTGGTCACTATTTCTTCTTATAACAGATTTGGTAGTAATTGCAAAGCCTTCATATTCTGTCTCAAAATATTTCATTAAAGCTTCCTGGGACATAGGCCATGATGCCAGGCCGTCATGTAAATATTCATTGACGATAAAAAACGTCCAGTAATAATCTGGAGTACCATATAATCTTTCGGAAACAATATCAGGACGTTCACCATTTTTAATTTCATATACATTATATGCAGCAACATTATCTACAAACTCTTGTAGTGGTCTTACCGATCTATAGATATTAACTACATTTTGTAATATACCGGATCTATTTAAGTCGTATCCAACTTTTGGAAATAATTTAAAAAATGCCATTATCCATTATCCTCAGGTTTTTCTTCTGTTGCTTCTGGTTCTTCTTCATATAAATCACCTCGTGTTAAAGCTTTTACTTCTTGGAATGTAACAGCAATATCAACTTCAACTGGTTGACCTTTATCATGAAAGGCATTAGATGTGGCATTATATGTTGTATTAAGAGATAGCAAGTAACACTCTTTTATTTTTGGCATGTATTTGTTTATACTAGCGCCATTATAGAATTCTATTTTAAATCTGTTGGGATACTTTAATGTAAAGTCTCCGCCTTCTTCGGGATACATATTTTCTCTAAAAAAGTTTTCAATGGCCAATGCAGTATCAGCCTCGGCCGCACTTTCTGAAACAAGTTTAAATGTAAAACCAAAGGATCGGATATTGGAACCAGTATACTGTGTCTCTGTATAAGGGTTAGACGCCACACCTGATCTTAATTGAGTTGTACCACCAGCTAAAGCACCTACACCAAGTGAGTCTCCAAATTTAGTAGCAGCAATACCACCAGCAGTTGCACCTGCAGCAATCATGTCTGATGATTGAACAGCAGCATCACCTGCGGCAGCTTTTTTAAGAAAACTTTCGCCACCACCCACAAGACCTAAGTCCATGGTAGTATATGCAGCAGCATCTGGTACATTCACACCCAGGGGCATGAATAAATGTACTGTCGGCCCTGTCTCGTTTTTATCAATTACTTTAAACCTAATATGAGCAGCACCATTATCTGTTTCTGCTCTTAATCGTGCTGGAAAGGTAAAAATGGTTGACTCTTCTTTGGCCTTATCACTATTCTCGGTTGTTGCTGCACCCTCGGTCATGTTTATTTCCCTTATAAATAATAATTTACTATAAAGGTATTTATAATGGCTTACAAAGGGAAATACACAATTAAAGATAAACGAAAGTATATGGGTGATGCCAGTAAAGTCGTTTATCGTTCGTTATGGGAAAGACAGGCATTTCGGTGGTGTGAATCAAACCCCAGAGTTAAGAAATGGAATAGTGAAGAGGTTGTCGTTCCATATAAGTGTAAAACAGACAATAAACTTCATAGGTACTATGTAGACTTATTAATCGAACTTGATAATAGAGAGATTATATTAATTGAGATTAAACCAAAGAGTCAAACTATGCCACCCAAGAAAGGTGCACGTAAAACCAAAAGATATATTAATGAGGTTACATCATACATTAAAAACACCTCTAAGTGGGAAGCTGCACAACAATATGCAGACCATAAAGGTTGGAAATTTCAAGTGTGGACCGAAGACACTTTAACCAATCTTGGTATAAAACTAATAAAGGGATAGTATAAATAGTAGTATGTCTATA
>Ga0102811_1001458_pt1 | contig 11254 bp, 19 predicted proteins | sample ColrivemetaGS705_FD_84507 | JGI IMG/M metagenome (GOLD analysis project Ga0102811, IMG submission 84507) | Estuarine microbial communities from the Columbia River estuary - Flood tide ETM metaG S.705 | ecosystem: Environmental > Aquatic > Marine > Intertidal zone > Estuary | place: USA: Columbia... | reverse complement strand
TGATGTATTAGTTATTGTTGTAGCTCACCCTACTAAAATGTACAAAGGCCAAGATGGTAAAATCGAAGAGCCTACGATGTACAACATTAAAGGCGGTGGTGAATGGTACGATGCTAGTTATCACGGTTTGTTGGTTCACAGAGACTATGAAGCTAAAACTGTTAAGGCTAAAGTCTTAAAAGTTAAGTTTCAAAACCTCGGTGAAAACGGTGCTGAAGCGCATTTCCGATGGGAACCAAAGTCTGGTAGCTTTTTGCCTGCTCCTGATGCTGAAGCTGTTAACGAGCCTATGCCCTGGGAATAATGGCAAAGCGTATGCCTTTTAAAGCAGGGTTTTACCCTTGGACTAAAGAAGATTTTAATGTAATTTCATGGTGCATTAACAATGGCATAAAATGCTGCGTTGTACCAGCTAAAAGTTATTCTGCTGCAGGCGAAGACTTTTGTGTAGAAATTATTATAAAAGATAAATCTAACTTTAGTCCTAATTTTAAAAAAAATGATATATTAGCAAAACAGTTAGAATACTATAACTATTATTATAAAAAATATGCAAAACGTTAAATTTGATAACGCTAACCAAGCTTTTAAATTCTTTTATAAGAAAATATCAGAAGAAGGTTACGATTTCGACAACACAAAAGCTTTATTCAATGTAGGCTTTTACATCATGCAGCCAGATGATAATCATATTACTGATTATAACCGTGGTTGGAAACATGAGTATGCTGAAGCTGAATGGCAATGGTACTTATCTGGTGATCAGAGTATCGATAAACTAGGTGACATATACGGAAGTATACCTCCTATATGGGAGAAGATGGCAATTGATCGCAAGGTTAATTCCAATTACGGTTGGCAATGGAAACGAGACGGACAGCTTGAAGCTGTTATTGAAATGTTGAAGGACAATCCTCAGACACGTCAAGCAGCAATATCAATATACGATGGCAAAGAAATCGGCAATTATTCTAACGATACGCCTTGTACTTATGCTGTTCAGTTCTCAATAATAAACAGTACGTTAAACATAGCTGTTACGATGCGATCTAACGATCTCTGGTACGGCTTCTGTAACGATCAGTACTGTTTTTCAGAACTACAGAAATTAGTTGCAGAGAGACTGAATTTACCAGTTGGTAGATATTATCATTTCGCTCACAACTTACATATTTATAATCATCAACTTCCTAAAAAAGAACAAAGAAAATTTCACAAATGATGTATCACGTATACCACATACACGGTAAGAAAGTCGGGGTTACTCGCGACTTAAAAGAAAGAGTTGAAAATCAGCAAGGCTATGGGCCTGAAGAGTATACAGTTGTATATTCAACAGATGAAATAAGCGTTGCCTCAATTATGGAGAGAGAGTTACAAGAAGCTTATGGATATAAAGTAGACGAAACTCTTTACGAAAACTTGAGTATTAATCAAGAGAAAAACGAAGAAATGAATATTAATGTTACTGAGCAAACTACAACGTTTGCATGTCCTGTTAACAAGCTTAAAGGTCAATTAATGGATGATATTGGAATGCAGTGGAACACAAGCCACGGAACTTTTACAATAACAGGTCATTCTATTAACTGGATAATGGCTAATGCTTTAACATCTCAATACAACGATGAGAGATGCTTTATATATAACAAAGCTTTTGCTAGATATTGGGACACTGATCCTAATAGAAATATTATTCAAGGACCAACGCACTCGGCGACTATGGATTGTAATACAAACTTAGATCGCATAAATAAAAAGCTATTTTCTAGTCAAGATGAGCTTGTAGACTATCATGCCGATAAGCTTGACTGCGATACTACTGTTACTAAGTTTGATCTTATAAGAGATTGGGCCGATGAGCGTGGCATATACGCTAAAGGCGATGTTAAAACTCAATACGTAAAGTTAACTGAAGAGCTTGGCGAAACTGGTAAAGCAATACTTAATCAAGACACACCTGAGATTATCGACGGTATTGGTGATATGGTTGTAGTGTTGACTAATCTAGCTCACTTAGCAGGTACTACTATTGAACATTGTATTGATCAAGCTTATAAAGAAATATCTGAACGTAAAGGAAAAATGGTAAATGGAACATTTGTTAAACAAAGTAAATAATCTTGAAATGACTGAACGTGAAGACGTGACAGTCAAAAACATGAAGTATTTACGTACTAGAGATAAAAGAAGAATTAATGAGTGGGACACATACTTCCTTGTTACAGGTTGGGTAATCCCTAGAAAAGAAACAAAAAATGCGTAGCAAAGAAATTGAATTTAGAGATCCTGTTGTTGAACGTGTCGTTGACAAGTTCATAAGTAGATCAGACGAAGGCTTTAGTAAGTACGGCCGAACCTTACACGATGAAAGATCTGAAGGTTTAAAAGACTTATCTGGTTATCTTAACGATGTTCAAGAAGAGCTAATGGACGCCGTGCTATACATACAGTCAGCTCGCGAAGACATTCGTGATTGGCTAGAAGAGTTAGCACTGCGCGAAGCTTCTAATGGCGAAAGCTTGTATGATGAAGAGAACTAAAAGAAAAAAAGGCCCTGTTAGGGCAAAAAAAGTAATTGTCGATGGAATCCAGTTTGCTTCAGGGCTAGAAAAGTACATGTACTTAGCCTTGAAAGCAGCTGGAATCAAAAACGAATACGAAGGTAAAACTTATGTTTTGCTTGAAAGCTTTGAATTTGATACAGACTGTTACGAAAAGCAGGCTAATGGTAAAGGTGAATATAAAAATAGAGGTAATAAAAAGATACTTAATATTAAATACACTCCAGATTTTATATCTGAAGATTTTATTATTGAGTGTAAAGGTCGTGCAAACGAATCTTTTCCAATTAGATGGAAGTTATTTAAGAATTATGTTAAGCATAATCTACCTAATGTAACTCTATATAAACCTCAAAATCAGAAAGACTGCGACGAAACTATAAAATTAATCTTAAAAAACAAAAAATGAGCAATAAAACACAATGGGAATTGAGCTTTGGCACGTTCCCCGGATTATTATTTGGTATTAGAACATATCAAGAAGAGTTTAAAACTAACCACGTATTTTATTTAGGGTTTTTAGATATTTGTTTAACTATATTTAAAAACTAGGTAATGAAAAATAACATATTCGAGAAAAGAGTTAATATATTACCATATAAATATCCACAACTATTAGACTATAAAGATGCTATAAGACATTCATATTGGATCGATACAGAGTTTAATTTTACAGAAGATATACAAGACTTCAAAGTTAATTTAAACGACAAGGAAAGAGATATAATAAAAAAGACTATGCTTTCAATTGCGCAGATTGAAGTTAGTGTTAAAACGTTTTGGGCTGATATGTACAAACGCATGCCTATAGCTGAGGTTGGAGATGTCGGTATGACATTTGCTGAGTCTGAAGTTAGGCATAAAGATGCTTACGCTAGATTAATACGCATACTAGGTCTTGAAAAAGAGTTTGAAACAGTAGTTGAAGTACCTGCTATTGAAAAGCGAATTAAATACTTAACTAAATATTTAGACGGCACAAGATCAAGAGATGATAAGATGTATACTAAGTCTGTGCTCTTATTCTCTTTGTTTATTGAACATGTTAGTTTATTTAGTCAGTTTTTGATTATGATGTCTTTTAACAAAGAAAGCAACGTGCTTAAAGGTATTTCTAATGTTGTTGAGGCTACTTCTAAAGAAGAAGATATTCACGGTAACTTTGGAGCAGAAATAATTAATATTATTCGCAAAGAAAATCCTGAATGGTTTGATGAAGATTTCAAAAATTTAGTATATTCGGCCTGCAAGAAAGCTTACAAAGCTGAGTGTGAAGTTTTAGATTGGATATTTGAATCTGGAGAGCTATCGTTCTTACCTAAAAATGTTATTAAAGAATTTATTAAAAATAGATTTAATAATTCTTTGAAAAAGATAGGTTATGAAAGTTTGTTTGACGTAGATAAAGAGGCTATTGCTAAAACAAAATGGTTTGACGTAGAGATTACAGCAACTAAAGAAGGAGACTTCTTCTACAAGAAACAAATTGATTATAATAAGAAAAGTAAAAGTATAACTGAAGACGATTTATTTTAATGGAATATAAAAAATACTATTGGCTCAACGATGAGTCACGTCTGTTTTTATCAAGAGGATATATAACAGAGACGCCTGAGCAGCGTATTAAAGACATAGCTAACACTGCCGAAAAGATTTTAGGTATTGAAGGATTTGCTCAGAAGTTTGAAGACTATATGGCTAGAGGCTTTTACTCTATGTCTACACCAGTCTGGATCAACTTCGGAAAACAAAAAGGTTTACCAATAAGCTGTTACGGTAGTAACATTGACGATAACCTTGACAGTATACTAAACGCAGCGCGTGAAATTGGTATGATGTCTAAATACGGTGGTGGTACTAGTGCTTATCTTGGTAACATACGTCCAAGAGGTACTGATATATCTACCGGCGGTAAAGCTGATGGACCTGTCCATTATGCTCGCATGTACGATACAACTGTCGATGTGTGTAAACAATCAGAGGCAAGACGTGGCGCTTGTGCTGTTTATTTACCAGTTGAACACAATGACATCCTTGAGTTCTTAGAAATAGGTACTGAAGGAAATTCTATCCAAAATCTACAGTATGGCATTACTGTTACAGATGAATGGATGCAAAGTATGAAAGACGGAGATAAAGACAAGCGTAAAATCTGGGCTAAGGTTATACAACGTCGTAGTGAGTTTGGTTATCCATATATTATGTTTAAAGATGCATCAAACAGAAATACGCCGTATAAAGATCTAGGCCTTGAGATTACAGCGTCTAATCTCTGCTCTGAAATACAATTACCAACAGATAGTTTTAACTCTTTCGTTTGTTGTTTAGGTTCTATAAACCTATTACACTGGGACGAAATAGAAAAGACTGACGCTGTTGAAGTATATACACAGTTTTTAAATGCGGTCATGGATGAGTTTATATTAAAATCTCAAACAATGCCTGGTTTAGCTAGAGCTCATAGGTTTGCTTCGCAGCACAGAGCTATAGGTATTGGTGTTTTAGGCTATCATACGCTTTTTCAATCGAAGCTTATAAACTTTGATTCTATGGAAGCTAAACGTCTTAACAACGTGATATTCAAAACTATTAAAGAACGCTCAGAGAACGCGTCTAAATGGCTCTATGAATACAAAGGGTATTCGTGTCTACGTGAAGGCTTTGCAAACACAACTTTAATGGCTATCGCACCAACAAAATCTAGCTCATTTATACACGGAGCTGTTAGTATGGGTATTGAACCTATTAAGTCTAACTACTTTGTAAAAGATCTAGCTAAGACTAAAACTGTATATAAAAATTCTTTTCTCGAATGTGAACTTGACAAGTATGATTTAAACACTGAAGAAGTTTGGGAAGATATTCTAAATAAAGACGGATCAGTCCAACATTTAGATTTTCCAACTAAAGAAGTGTTTAAGTCTTTTGTCGAGATAGCACCTAAAGAATTAGTGCTTCAAGCAGCACAAAGGCAAAAATATATCGATCAGTCACAGAGCTTGAATCTAATGATCGATCCTAGCATACCAGCTAAAGATATTAATAAACTTTATTTATACGCGTGGGAAGAAGGAGTTAAAACACTGTACTATCAGTTTAGTCAGAGTTCAGCTCAAGCTTTCAGTAGAAACATCCTCGAGTGCGCGTCTTGCGAGGGTTAACCAAATCAATTAAACCAATTAAATTAAATTATTATGGAAATGACTAAATTAGAAAACCTTTACCACACAATGTTAGAAGCTTTAAAAGACGGTATACCTGATCTTGAAAAGTTTGAAGCTGGAAATAATTCAGCCGGAACGAGAGTTCGTAAGACAATGCAGACTGTTAAAGGTTTAGCTCAAGACATCAGAACTGAAGTTCAAGAGCAGAAGAACGCTGTAACTGCCTAGTGGATTTAATATCTACACATGCAGTCAAGAAGTCTGATCTAGGATTTCACGGCAATTTGTTTGGTGGTAAACTACTCTCGTGGCTTGATGCTGCGGGAGCAGCTTACGCCATGCAAGTCTGCGACACTCCAAGAGTTGTTACAGTGTCAATTGATAAGTGTGAATTTAAGAAGCCAGCAAGAGAAGGTCAACTGTTGAAAATATACGGTGGCGTTAACCTCGTTGGTAACTCATCTTTAGAGTTGAGTCTTGAAGCTAGAAGCCATAACGTTTATACTGGCGAACAGATAATAGTTCTAGGAACTAATGTTACGTTTGTTAGAATAGATGAAGGTGGTAACCCAATACCGATCTCTGATCGAGTTCGAGATAAGGTTATGATAAAGCTAGTAGATACACAGTGATCATAATGAATATGTAGCAAGCTTTGCTAATGTCAATTTTACGGTCCATAGGGTAATTATTACCTTGTGGGCCGTTTTTTATATTAAGTAATTGTTAAGTTTATGCTACGTTACTGCTAGATGATCTACGTCTACCCATACCAACTTTCTTTTTAGCACGAACAACTTTAGACTTTTCAGCTTTTGTCATCTCACCCCAAGGCTTTGGCGAACTACCACTAACACGTTTAGATGGTCTACAAACCTTAGTATTTTTATTCTTACTAGATCCGCAGACATTACCTTTTTCGTCTTTCCACTCTTCCTTAAACCAACGTCTAAGGCTAGCGCCTTTGGCAGTTTTCCTAACTTTGAATGGATTACCTTTTTGAGTGTAGCCCATATTATTTATTTTTTCTACATTTAGCGATCATACCACTAGCGTAAGCTGAAGGAAATACTTTGTGTGCTTTTTTAGCTTTGTAGTAGCAAGCGTCTTTTAACTTTATAGGCGACTTTTTAGGAGACTCATGAGTATACCCCATTTTATCCATACGCTTATGGTCAGCTAATTTCTTAGCTCTAAACTTCTCGCCTGTTTTAGAATTAAACATATCGTGGGCTTTAAACCCTTTCATTTTAAATGCCATATCTATTTATTTAACAGTTCCACCTTCTTCTAGCAGCTCTACCTCTTTCGCCTGTCCAGCTTTTTGATCTAGCACAAAAAGACTTTCTACGTTTAGCGTCTTTGCTACCTGGCTTTAGCTTTGAAGGTTTAGTAGTTACTGCTGTTTTTAATTTACTTCCAGGATTATTTCTTTTATACTCATTAACACCTTTCTGGGTCATACCACCACCAGCGGCAGCTCCAGTACCTGTTTTATTAGCTTTGTTAAAGTTCTTACCACGACCAATTGTTCTACGTGGATCAGCTTTTTTAAACGGATTATTTACTTGATTATATCCCATCGTAATCTATATATCTAATTGTTACCGATTCTTTTTGTTCCAAAGCATTAGCAATGCTAGGGTAAATTGTTTTGTAAGCTGCCGTAGACTGACCAATGAATCCGTCTTTTTGTTCCAGGTTACTAACTTGGGTGTTCCCAACAAGGAGACAACCAGCGGTATGCTCGTCTGTGTTTCCGCAATGAATAAGAATATAATCAAAGCCAGGAACATTATTAATCTGTAACATTCCTTTGTGGATGTCAGCAAACCTTTTCTGGTACTTAGCGTGAAAACCACCCTCTTTACGAAAGCCAATCTGATAAAGGCCAGCAGGAATACGAGTCTCACTACGAACTTTACTGTCTCTGTACTCATCTTCTAGTGTATAGCATAGAAACTTTCTGTAATCAGGGTTGCTTACATCGAACAATATACCTGATGTTGAATCTTTTCCACTACTTATTCTTAATACTTCTAATTTCATTACGATGCTGTATATACTACTCCTAATCCTGAAGCAGTGTCTGTTCTAACTCTCATTTTAGCATTAGCTATTTTAAATTCAGTATCTTCAAACACAACTTGAGTTGTGCCTGGATATATCTTTAAATTGTGAACTAAGTAAACGTCTGCTCCAGTAGTAAGCTCTAGTTGTAAGTCTACCTCTATAATAGTGCCATCATCCATAACGTTAGCTAAAAATATATTCGATATACTACTGTTGATTACAAATGGTTGGAACTGATTTGCTGCAAAATTACCTAATGTTTTAGTTACACCTACTGCCATGACTAGTTATCTATTAATATTCCCTGAAACGATCCAGCTATCTCGTTGTTCGTAGTATCTGTAACAGCTTTTAAACATATATCTGACTTTTCTAAAACCTTAAATGGATACTCAAACTTAGATATAAGTTGACCACTTTGAAGTACATTTATATATCTTGTTCTAGCCGCTCCTCCAAAGTCTGTAATAACAGTTCTTACCTGAACCTTTTTATTTCCCTGACTCATAACGGAGGTAAAGTTTATGTCATCTATATATAAAGTTTTACCGTTAGGAACCGTATATATAGCTTGTTGAGTCTGAGACATTTCCTCGGCTATAGTAGCTACAGTGTATGTTCCAGTTCCTTGATGTTGAATAGTGATCAAGCCTGCGTTGTAGCCTAACGAACCAACTGTTTTAACAAACGCTCTATTAACTCTGGTAAATGTTTGAGTCGTGTTTACGCCGTTGGTGCCATCCATAGTTACGTCAACCGAAACCTCGTTGTAGCTAGCGTCTAAACCTTCTATTGTAATAACTCTAGCGCCAGTTGAACCATCATCATCTTCTGCTGCAGCACTAGATACTCTTAGTATAGCCGCGTCTGACGGGAAATTATAAACGCCACCGGCCATCCAAATAGCCTCTTCAGTACCGTCTATGTCGTCGTTAAAACCAAACTTATATAGTGTTTTTTGACCAGCAACATTACCGCGAGACACCTCTGTACGATATTCATACATTGGCAAACCTATTATCCTGCTGTTATTTACACCCATCTAACTTAGCTAATTGTATTTCTAATTTATTAATCTTCTCATCAAGCTGATTGATGATTTTTATTTTCTTTTCTAATCTCTGCTCTAATACTACGATGTCTTCATCTAATTGGCCTATCTGACTGTAAGCAATACCCATAGTAAATATTATACCTATAATCCATATAATATTACCTATTGATATTTCTAAGTTCTTACTTATCACTTTTTACGATCCAAAAAACACTTTAGCTAAAGCGGCAGCTACAATACCATATAACACCCATATAGCTTTAACAAGAACCTTTCTAGCCGCAGTGTTTTTGTTAACGCGCGCCGTAACACCATTATCTGGGTCTAGTAGTTGTTTAACTAAGTCGTCAAGTTTCCCATCCATCTTGTCCAATTTCTTGTCCATCTGATCCATTCTCTGTTGCATTAGTGCTATTTCTTGTGCTGTTGACATTTCTATAGTATTATTACATATTAATCATGAACGTAACACTTACCGCTAGCGTTAGTAGTGTAGTTTTTACAAAAACCTCCGCTAGACTTTCTAGCTGAACATCTTTTACCTTTTTTAGGTTTTTCTTTTCTTTCTTTAGCAGCTTTCTTTTTACCTTTCTTTTTAGCTTCCTCTATTTCTTTGTCTTTACCTAGACCAATATCCCAGCGGTTCCAACCTAACAATAACGCCGTTCTTTGCCAAGCTGCAGTGTCTTCGTCTAAAGCAGCTCTTACGTTGTTTATTTTCTTAACCATACGGTATAAAGGCACGTTAGTAGTACCTTCAACAACACTACCAACAGACTCCCATATAGGGTTTTTAGTATCGTACAGAGGCATTTCACCTATAGCGTCTTTACCCCAGTCGTAGCTTTCCATAGATTTCTCTATTTTATCTAACTTAGAGTTAATTGGAGGTGAGATTGAAGTTAACTCTAACACAGCTTTTGAAAAGTTTTTTCTCCAACCTAAATCTTTTGTTGACTGATACTTTTGGTAAGACCTTAAAACAGTGTCAAGCATACGACCTTTTATACCAGATCCACCTACAAGAGTACTTACCATACCGTTGGTAATTCTTTCTACTTTTCTATCGATAAGCTCTTCATCTTCTTCATCATCAAACGCTAAAGCAAACACTGCGTTTTGCAAAGCAGAAAATATTAAACTTTGTGCTGTGCCGTAATAAATTATTCTACTTACATTCGATCTCCAATCGCCTCTATTATTTATTAGATCGCTACCAGCTTTTTTAATAATCCTATTATACTGCATTGGCGTGTTTTGGAACGCTAGTATAAGTCTACCAAATGTAGTTCGTTGCTGTTGCGATATACGATCAGGCCTACTAGACTGTTGAGTTTCTTCAGCTATTTCCTGAAAGTTTTCAAATGCTTTAATTTCAGCTTCTGCAACAGGCATACCTTGCTTTACGTAGTAGTTAACTTGATTTCTATAATAAGTCGCGCCACCAGTAGCAATAGCTACACTATCTGCTATTTGAGTAGGTGTAAATCCAATTTGTAGTAATTTAGCTAACACAGCTTTCATACCACCTTTTTTAGCCAGTAATTCTAGTTCTGAAGCGTTAAGGTCTTGCTGTATTCCAGATCGTCTAACTTTTAACATCGGAGAGTTAAATAAGAAGTGCCAGTCTTTCCAGTATTGTTTTTGATTAGCGAAAGCTTTAGCGGCAGCAAATATATTATTGTTCTCAAAGTTTAAAAAGTTTACAGTAGATAAAGTCTGTAATACAGCAGATCTAGCATTAAAGAACATTATTGCACCAACAGAACCATTGACCCAATTTAAAAACGCGTTTTCTAACTTTGACTTTCCAGACTGTCTATTCTTACCAGTCTTCATTGCAGCTAGCATGTCTCTAAGCGCGCTTACGTAATCAGTTCCGTAAAGAGCTTCTAGCTTATTTAAGTTTTCTTTGTCAAATATTTCGTCAGCATTAGCTTGCCATTCCTCTAAAAATAAATCTCTAGTTTGATCAACAGCATCTTTTAAATCGGATTTTATACTACCAGCTTCCCAACCTTCATCAGGCTTTATATATCCATCTTTCTGTTTGGTTATTCTACCTAAATTTACTGCGAACGTGGCCAAATCTTTATCTAACGCTACTTTAGATGCTAGTTGAACAACCTGCATCTCAGTCATACCAGGAACGCTTATATTGTTTCGACTCCACAAATAAACTCTTATAGCTTGCTCGTAAGTATATATTGTTCCTGGAACCTTTTTAGCTAGCTTCTTTTTTACACTAGGCATGTTCTTATTAAGATTAGTATAATCTTGAACAATGTTATAAGTCATTTCGTTTATTTCACGATATGCTCTGTTATATGGATCTATTAAAGCTTTTTTAAAGAACTCTTTGTGTTGATCTCCTTTTTTACCTTTACCAGCTAGTCTTA
>Ga0102811_1001456_pt1 | contig 11258 bp, 10 predicted proteins | sample ColrivemetaGS705_FD_84507 | JGI IMG/M metagenome (GOLD analysis project Ga0102811, IMG submission 84507) | Estuarine microbial communities from the Columbia River estuary - Flood tide ETM metaG S.705 | ecosystem: Environmental > Aquatic > Marine > Intertidal zone > Estuary | place: USA: Columbia... | reverse complement strand
TTTCCTACACGCTGAACGTTTTGAAGCTGTACCGTGATGGCTGTCTGGAGATTGGCGCCGCGGTCGATGAGTTGGTCCGCACACATCAGCTAAAGACGACTACTCAAAATGGTGAGGGCTGCTATTATGGTTTTCCAGATAAAGCAGATTTGCACAAATTTTTTGCCCAAAATTTACGGCTATTTGACTCCGCTGAAATCCCTTTGATCAATAAGTTATATACCCAAACGTAGACAAACAGTGAATCCAAACGCCGGTTCAGGTAAAATCCGCGATCTTTACTATCCATACAAGGTTGAAATCAGGTGTCATCAGTTAACAAAGTAGTTTTAGCATACTCAGGTGGGTTAGATACTTCGGTTATTGTGAAGTGGCTGCAAGAAGAATATCAGTGCGAAGTCGTCACTTTTACCGCGGACATTGGTCAGGGTGAAGAAGTTGAGCCAGCTCGCGCAAAAGCTGAAGCCCTTGGGGTCCAGGAGATCTATATAGAAGACCTTCGTGAAGAGTATGCCCGAGATTATGTATTCCCCATGTTTCGCGCGAACACTATTTACGAGGGCGAGTATCTATTGGGCACCTCTATTGCTCGACCCCTAATAGCTAAGCGGATGATCGAAATCGCTAATGAAACCGGGGCTGAGGCAATTTCCCACGGGGCAACGGGAAAAGGTAATGATCAAGTTCGTTTTGAACTGGGAGCCTATGCGCTTAAGCCAGGTATTACAGTCATCGCTCCATGGCGTGAATGGGATCTAAATTCGCGGGATAAATTGATGGAGTACTGTGAGACTCATAACATCCCCGTAGAAATGAAGCGCGGTAAAAAATCACCTTTTTCCATGGATGCGAACTTACTTCACATCTCCTACGAGGGTGGTAATTTAGAGGATCCTTGGTCAGAGGCTGAACAGGATATGTGGCGCTGGACTGTTTCGCCAGAAAATGCACCTGATGAAGCAACTTTCATGACCATTAGCTATGAGAAGGGCGATATAGTCGCTATTGATGGTGTATCAATGTCACCGGCAACAGTTATCGAGTACTTAAACCAGATTGCTGGTGCTAATGGTGTTGGTCGATTAGACATCGTTGAGAATCGTTATGTAGGTATGAAATCACGGGGGTGCTACGAGACTCCAGCGGGTACCGTAATGATGAAAGCCCATCGTGCCATCGAATCCCTTACCCTGGATCGAGAGGTTGCTCACCTTAAAGATGAGTTGATGCCACGTTATGCCAAACTTATATACAACGGATACTGGTGGGCTCCAGAGCGTTTGATGCTGCAAACTGCAATTGATCAAAGTCAGGCGGCAGTAAACGGCGATGTGCGAGTAAAGCTCTATAAGGGTAGTGTTAGTGTGGTTGGCCGCCAATCTGCGTCTGACAGCCTTTTTGATGAGACTATTGCCACTTTTGATGATGATGGTGGGGCCTACAATCAAGCGGATGCTGAAGGCTTTATTAAACTTAATGCGCTGCGCTTAAGGATTGCTGCCAACCGCGGTCGTGATCTTCAGAAATAGACTCTGTTGCCAATAAAAAAGCCGCTTCCAGTGAGCGGCTTTTTTATGGATGCAGGATTAACTAGTCTCGCATATGCACGTCCATCTGCGGGAAGGGGATTTCCACTCCGTGAGCGGCAAGGCTGTTGTAAATAGATGTTAGATAGGTGGAAGTGACTAGCCCTGGTCGCTTAACTAGGTCACCTTCGGTCCATACTGATAGTGAACACTCTATGCCCGAATTAGCCAATTCACGTATTAAGATATCTGGCATAAGGTTGTCTCGGTGAATGGTGAGTGGGACCTGATCTGCGGCCTCAAGCCCAGCCTTCCGCACCAGTTCTAGATCGCTGCCATAGGCAACACTAAAGTGGATATTAAAGCGTCTAACATCATCATTGAGGGTCCAATTGTTGACTTGATTAGTAATAAAGTCTGAATTGGGGACGAGAATATCAGCGTTATCCAAAGTACGAATCAGCGTGCTGCGAATATTGACCTCGCGTACCTCTCCCAATAAACCATTGGGTAGCTCAATGAAATCTCCAACTCGCAGAGATTTTTCGAACAGAATGATAATACCGCTAACAAAATTATTAACAATAGACTGAAGGCCAAACCCAATACCAACACCTAATGCTCCTACGATAATGGCTAACTTATCAAAGCTAAACCCCAGCTCTGACAGAGCCATCACTGTACCTAAGGCATAGACTAAATATTTAAGGACCCTATTAACAACATAAATATTTTGATCTTGAGCGCGAGTGCGCTCACCCGCAAGCGTGGCTGCTCGAGTCAGAATTTTTGAAATAATGACTGTAAGAACAATAATACCCATTGCTGATGCAAGGTCTGCAAGCCGAAGCGTAAAGTCTCCGACCTGAATGATCGGCAGGGTTAACCAGTATTCGATTTTATCCATTACAACTCTCTACTCCTTGGCAAACATTAGGTCGATGTGCGATAAACATAACCTAAGTATATGGCAAATTACCTATTCGCCTATCAATAGTTTTAGTCGCTAGTGACCCTGCAACTGCGCTAAACTGCTCCTATGAAATTAACTATCGAAGATATCCAGCAAGCCCATGAGCGGATAGTGCCCTACATCCACTGCACACCTATTTTGCAGAGTGCCCAACTCAATAAAATATTTGGTTGTGAGCTATTCTTCAAAGCTGATAATTTTCAGAAAGTAGGAGCATTTAAAGCTCGCGGAGCCTGCAATGCAGTGTTCTCCATGGACCAAGATAGTCTCAGCAAAGGCGTGGTCACTCATTCTTCAGGCAATCATGGTGCTGCTCTGGCTTGGGCCGCTGCTATGCGACAAGCTCCTTGTACTGTGGTTATGCCTGATAATGCCCCTCAAGCTAAAAAAGATGCGGTAATTAGTTATGGTGCGACGGTGGTTTACTGTGAGCCGACGATGGCTGCCCGAGAAGCGACTGTAACCAACCTAATTGCTCAGTCTGGAGCTAGTTTGGTTCACGCCTATGATGATAATAGAATTATCGCAGGTCAGGGTACCGCCGCTCTGGAAACCTTGTCTCAAATTGGGCAGCCCATTGATATACTCATGGCGCCGGTTGGTGGCGGTGGTTTGCTCGGCGGCTCAGCGCTGGTGGTTAAGCAGACTAAAGGAAGTGGATCGACTCTGGTTATCGGAGCAGAACCTGAAATGGCTAATGATGCTTGGCAGGGATACAAGTCTGGAGTAAGGGTCACTAAATCTGCCCCTAACACTATCGCCGATGGCTTGCGTGCTACGCTGGGGGTGCATAATTTTGAGATTATAACCGAGCAGGTTGATGATATCTTATTGGCATCCGAGGCGCGGATTGTGGAGGCAATGAAACTCATTTGGAGTCGTTTAAAAATTATCGTTGAGCCTTCAGCAGCAGTTCCGCTCGCAGTTATTATGGATCAGCCGGAAGATTTTCATGGTAAACGAGTTGCTATTATACTTAGTGGCGGCAACCTAGATTTGGATGATCTGCCGTGGTAATCATTAGCAAAGATATCATTAGTACGAATGGTCAAAAATACTCATCTATTCACTGAAGAGAGACTGACTGCTTAACTGCAGAAGTGCGGTTGAAGTTTTTGTACCTGAACCGTAATATGCTCTGCGTTAATCGCGTAGCAAATAGACAAAAAAGAACCCGTACTGCCTACCAAAATATTAACTTTAATACTCAACTATAAGGAAGAAATATGTTCAGTCACGTAATGATCGGTGCGAACAACGTCGATGAATCCAAATCTTTTTACGACGCCGTTTTAGGTGCTATTGGCCACAAAAAAGGGGTTATGGACCCCAAGGGTCGTTGCTTTTATTTCGCTGATGGTAGTATTTTTATGCTGACCAAACCAATCGATGGTGAGCCGGCGACCCATGGCAACGGAAGTACTTTGGGCTTTGCTGTGGATAGCCCCGAAGCCGCTGATGCTTGGCATGCTGCTGGCATTGCCAATGGCGGAATCGCTTGCGAAGATCCTCCAGGAGTGCGCGAGGGGAGCCCAATGAGTGTGTATTTGGCTTATTTACGTGATCCCTCAGGTAATAAAATTTGTGCCTTGTACAGAATGCCTCAATAAGTAGGAACATCATTTGCACGCTCGATTTCAGTCCTCTTTTGATTCGAGCGTGCTACTCTGCGAACTAAATAATCACGACCTCTTACCATGACTACTCAGCCTCTTTTTCACTTAGCATTTCCCGTTGTCGATTTGGAAGAAGCACGAACTTTCTATATCGATATTCTTGGTTGCGTCTCAGGTCGAGAGTCTGACCGTTGGATTGATTTTGATTTCTTTGGACATCAGTTAGTTGCTCACCTGGTTGACCCAAAAGATCATCCCGCGACTGTGACTAACCCTGTAGATGATCATGCTGTGCCAGCTGCTCATTTTGGCTTGATTCTAGACTGGGAGTTATATCAAGAATTCGTTGATAGATTGAGAAAAGCTAATGTTGATTTTGTGATTGAGCCCTATTTAAGATTTGAGGGCCTCAGGGGAGAGCAGGCGACCTTGTTTATTCGGGATCCAAGTAACAATTATCTGGAGTTTAAAGCTTTTCGTGATATTAATATGTTGTTTGACAAGGATATAGATAGTCACTAAACACTAACTTATATGGCCTGTAGTCCTGACCCGCTTAGCGCCTTTGACCGGCTTAGATTTTTGGGAATCTGAGCGAGTTTTAGCCATATCATCAAGCATGTTTTTTAGGGCAATAAGCAAACCAGCGACGAGAAATGCACCTGGTGGTAAAACAAATATTAAAAAGCTATAACTTTCACCGAAGGGTTTTATAAGCCAGTTCATCGCACTGGGGCCGAACAAAAGATGCATATCAACTAAGAGTGTGCCCTGGCCAAGTAACTCTCTTACTGCACCTAAAGCTACTAATACCAGCAAGAACCCCAGTCCCATCATAAAACCATCTAGAGCAGCTAACCCCACTGAATTTTTACTAGCAAAACCCTCAGCTCTGCCAAGAATCGCACAATTGGTGACTATTAAGGGTACAAAAATACCAAGAATCTGGTACAACTCGTAAGTGTAAGCCTTCATGAGCATCTCGGTACAGGTCACAAATGAGGCTATAACCATGACAAATACAGGAAGACGCACGGCATCACTAACATGATTACGAATAAGCGAGACTATGGTATTTGAGCTAACCAAGACCAGAAGAGTGGCAAGGCCTAAACCCAGTGCGTTGGCGACAGTAGAGGTTACCGCAAGCAGCGGGCATAGACCTAGCAGTTGCACTAGCGCTGGATTGTTGTGCCATAATCCGTTGGTTGTTATTTCTTTGAACCCCTGACTCATTATTTGTCCTGTGTCTTAGGTGTCTGTTCTAAGGCGAAAAGTCTCTCGTTGTCTTGATCGAAATACATCAGTGTATTAACCAACTGATTAATGACGGCTCTAGGCGTAATGGTGGCTCCTGTAAATTGATCAAAATCACCGCCTGCTTTTTTAACCGCCCACTTTTGACGTGGTGTATTACTTAGAGATCGGCCGTTAAAATCTAGAATCCACAAATTTTTACGTAGTTCTATCTTATCGCCCAGACCTGGAGTTTCCCGATGATTTACAACTCGCACCCCAGCCACACTGCCATCAAGATTTACGCCAACAAGCATAGCAATATCACCACTATATCCCTCAGGACTAATGGTGGGAATAACGACTGCAATGGGTTCGTTGTTATATCGGGCAATATGGACATTACCACCATTCTCGAGTCCCAGTAGCGACCAAAATTGCGATGGGATAGGCTGAGTATCAAGCAACATGTCATTGTCGTGGAGCTCTGACGGCACTACTTCTAAAAGAGCACTTTGTGCTGCAAGTCTCTCCGCTTGTGCAATTCGATCACGAGTTAGGTTATTAACTAATGACAACAAAAGGGCTGTTATTAAAGCAAATAGGGCAAGAGCGAGGGCATTGTCTCGAATGGACGAAAGGATCATTCGTCTTCCTCCTTTGCTGTAGCTTTGCGGCGTTGATTATGGCCGTAAGTTCTCGGTACCGTGTAGTTATCGATAAAGGGTGCGGCAAAATTACCTAAAAGCACCGCAAATGCCACTGCATCAGGATAGCTTCCCCAGGCGCGTATTACATAAACTAGTAGCCCAATTAACGCACCATAAAAAAGTCTTCCACGATTGCTGACGGCCGAGGAAACAGGGTCAGTCACGATAAAAAAGGCGCCAAACATAGCGGCGCCACTAAATAGATGCATTAATGGAGAGCCGGGGCTGTTTGAGCTACCGCCATCCCAAAACAGCATAGACATAGTGGCCAATGTGACGAGCATAGCAACTGGGCCGTGCCAAGTGAAAATACGTGCTTTCAGCAAGCCTAAACCGCCGAGTAGAAACGCGACATTAACCCATTCCCAACCGACACCAGCGAAACTAGCACTGCTAAAGAGGGTATTGTTTTGATAAATCTGATCGACCAATAACCCATCACTATGTTTGAAAAGGTCAAGCGGTGTTGCACCGGTAACTCCGTCCAAGGGACTAAATCCGGCAAATACAATTGTCAGTGATTCAAAAAGCCCTGGGTGACTAATACCTTCAGGAAGTAGTGATACTGGTGTCACCCAGGTAGTCATCTCAATAGGGAAAGAAATCAATACAACAACATAACCAACCATCGCTGGATTAAAAGGATTAGAGCCAAGACCGCCATATAACTGCTTGGCAATTACTATTGAAAATACTGTTGCCACAACTACTAACCACCATGGCACCAAAGGCGGCAAGGACAGACCGAGCAGAACTCCAGTAACCACGGCGCTATAATCCCGTAAATATAATCCAATAGGTCGCTGTCGTATTTTAAGTATAAGAGCTTCTGCACTAATCGCTGCAAAGACTGCGAGGAACAGATTAATCAGAATACCCCAGCCAAATTGATAGCTGAGTACGAGAAGACCCGGTAGTGTGGCAATGAGCACTAGTTGCATTATTCGGCCAGTGCTCTGACGATTGTGTCCATGGGGTGAGGTTATTTGCTTAAAAGCCACTACTGAATTACCTCCTCAAGTCGCCGTTTTGTTTGCTCAACCTTTTGCCGAGCACCTTCGACACTAGCATGTTGCTGAGCCTGCTGTTCTGCGCTACCACTTTTATTAGCTTCCACTAATCGTTCTTGAGCCTCTTCAAGGCGCATTTTCGCAGCCATTAATGTGCGTTCTAATTTAGCTTTTTGCTGATCGGGTGAAGCCTGCCGGGCCTTAGCGCGTAGATTAGCTGCGTTAATAATGTCTGCTGCTGATGAGTTAGACGTCTTTGCTTTCTCAGTGGCGATACGCCGAGCTTTGCGTTTAACCTCTCGTGCTTGTTCCGCATTATCTAGTCTCACTTGACGGAATTCGAAGCGCTCGCGCGCTTTTGCGGCGCTAATTTTAGTGTTGCGCGAATTAATAATATTACCCTTACTACTGCGGTAGTATTGCACCAAAGGGATATTACTGGGACAAACATAGGAACAGGCGCCGCACTCTATACAGTCGAACAAATTATGCGCCTGCAGACGCTCGTGGTCTTCAGATTGCGCATACCAATAGAGTTGCTGCGGTAATAAAGACGCTGGACAGGCCTCCGCACAGAGACCACAACGTATACAAGGTTGTTGAGGATCTTCCTCAGGTATTTCGGAGTGACTTGGAGCGAGAATACAGGTAGTGGTTTTTACAACAGATAGATCACTGGAGCTGAGACTAAAGCCCATCATTGGGCCACCCATGATTAAACGACTGCAATTTTTTCGTATAAACTTATTTTCTTCTAGGAGATGGCTGACCGGAGTACCTATAAGGACTTCATAGTTACGATTAATTCTACAGGCACCTCCGGTAACTGTTGTTATTCTTGAAATCAATGGCTGACCGTCAATTACCGCGCGTTTGATGGCAAAAGCTGTCCCACTGTTCACGCATACCATGCCGATGTCTGATGGTAATTGGCCGCTGGGTATTTCTTGACCTGTAAGGATATAAATAAGTTGTTTTTCACCGCCCGATGGATACTTAGTTGGGATAGCTACAACTTCAATAGCCATGCTTTTGCATGCTTCACGAAGAGCATCTATCGCCTCTGGTTTATTATTTTCAATACCAATTAAAACCCTCCTTGGCATATCAAGCACGTGACTGATGACGTCAATCCCTTGAATGATCTCTGCTGCGCGCTCGCGAATTAGGATGTCATCGGCAGTAATATAAGGCTCACATTCAGTCGCATTGATAATCAGAGTGTCAATGGACCTAGTACGACTATTATCAAGCTTTGCTGCTGATGGGAAGCCTGCGCCGCCAAGCCCGGTAACTCCTGCATCAGCAATCAGGTGACTAACTTCTTGAGGGCTGAGTTGTTTATACTCAGCATGGCCATGTAGATCTATCCAATGTTCTTCGCCATCACTCGTAACTTCAATGCAGAGTGCTGACATTCCTGAAGGATGGGCTACAGGACGATCTTCAATAGCACTTATGACCCCTGACGTGGGAGCGTGCACAGGTGCGCTTAGGTCACCGCTAGCAGATGCAATTTTTTGACCTTTAAGAACCACATCTCCGATTGCTACGCAGGGTATAGCGGCATCACCTATATGTTGGACAAGCGGCAAAATCAGCTTCTGAGGAATGGTCAGGTGGCCGATGCCTAATTTGAGAGACTGTACTTTATTCTCTGGAGGATGGACGCCACCAGGAGTTTCCCATAGCTGTCTCATGTCAGTGTCTCATGGACAGCAGACGAGGATGTGGCTATTAAACGGCGTTGATTTTTGGGGATTGACCAACGCCATTGCTCAATGTCCTCTTCAATGGGCAGCATGTCGATACAATCAACAGGACAGGGTTCAACACAGAGGTCACAACCAGTGCATTCTCCTGCTATCACTGTGTGCATTAGTTTGGCAGCTCCTAATATTGCATCAACCGGACAGGCCTGAATACACTTGGTACAGCCAATACATTCATCTTCTCGGATAAATGCAACAGTCCTTATCTCTTCCTCTCCATGCTCCTCATCTAATGCCGGTGCAGCTACATCTAATAATTTTGCAATGGCGTTAATGGTCGATTGACCTCCAGGTGGACATTTATTAATAGCATCGCCATCGGCTATCGATTGGGCATAGGGCTTACAGCCGGGGAAACCGCACTGACCGCATTGAGTTTGAGGTAGTAATTCATCAAGCTGCTCCACAATAGGATCGCTCTCTACTTTAAATTTCTCGGCTGCGTAACCCAATAGACCGCCAAAAAAGACGCCTAGACCTACTAAAGAAACTAGCGCGGCAAGCATGATATTTTCAGTGAGTAACTCAATCATCTAGACCAACCCACTAAATCCCATGAATGCCAACGACATTAAACCTGCTGTAATCATAGCGATTGCAGCGCCTTCAAAAGGCTGTGGAATATCAGCGGCGGCGAGACGTTCACGCATTGCTGAAAAGAAAATCAAAACTAACGAGAATCCAACACCCGCACCAAAGCCATAGAGGGACGATTGCATAAAATTGAGGTCTTTATTGGCATTTTGTAAGGCCACTCCTAAGACAGCACAGTTGGTTGTGATAAGGGGCAGAAAGACACCGAGTACGCGATAAAGTAAAGGACTGGTTTTTTCGATGAACATTTTAGTAAATTGGACCACAGCAGCGATGACCAGAATAAATGCGATAGTGCGCAGATAGATCAACCCAAGTGGCATTAGTATAAGCTCGTTAACGATATAGCTAGCCATTGCAGTGAGAGTCAGTACAAAGGTGGTTGCTGCTGACATACCGATAGCAGATTCGAGTTTTTTGGATACACCCATAAATGGGCAGAGTCCGAGGAACTGCACGAGAACATAATTGTTGATCAGAATAGAGCTGACCAGAATGATAGCGAATTCTTGCATGCGCTTATTATAGTGGCTGAGACCAGCCACCATTATCAATTAATCATTCCACGCTATACAACCGTTATAACACCAGAAAGGATGAGTTTTACAATAAAGTTCTTAATGTTAAAGAAATGGACGCCTAGGCAAGCTCTTCTTTGCTAGCTTCTACCATTGCATCAACCTTTTCTTTATCAATGCGTTGCATTAAAGGTTGAAAAGAATTAATACGATGTCCAAGTAAGGGCGATCTAGCGCTGTCCCAGGTCAAAGAATCATTGAGGAATGATTCACCAGCCTCTGCCATTGCAGGCAATACTGGTTTCAGATAAGTCAATATTACTCTAAACAAATTAATACCAAGAGAGCAAATGTCTTGAACTCTCTGGGCTTGGCTTTCGTCTTTATTAAGCTTCCATGGTTCTTGAGCCGCTATGTATTCATTTGCTGCGTCGGCTTGGGCAATGATTTCACGAATCGCTTTACCAAAGTCACGATTTTCATAATGTGTCGCGATAGTATCCGCTGCGCTACTAACCTGATTCCAGAGCGCTTGATCGTCAATGTTGCTTGAGAGTACGCCATCATTTCCTTTGGTGATGAACTTGGCACATCGACTGGCGATATTAACCACTTTGCCCACTAAATCACTATTAACCTTTTGGACAAAATCTTCCAAATTAAGATCAATATCTTCAACCGTCCCAGATAGTTTAGAGGCATAGTAGTAACGTAAATACTCCGGATTTAAATAATCCAAATAACAACGAGCATTGATAAAAGTACCTCTAGATTTTGACATCTTTTTACCATTGACAGTCACAAAGCCATGAACACAGACTTTAGTGGGTCTGCGGTAGTTGGCACTTTTGAGCATTGCAGGCCAGAAAAGAGCATGGAAATTAACGATATCTTTACCAATGAAATGGTAAAGCTCAGTAGGGCTATCCTCCTTCCAAAAATAATCAAAATCTAGATCTGTTTTATCACAGAAATTCTTAAAGCTCGCCATATAGCCAATAGGGGCATCTAGCCAGACATAAAAGTATTTACCTGGCGCGTCCGGAATTTCGAAACCAAAGTAGGGGGCATCACGGCTAATATCCCACTCCTGCAGACCGCTGTCTAACCACTCCGACAACTTATTGGCGACTTCCTTTTGTACTGCGCTAGTATCAATCCAATCTTTAAGGAACTGAGTGAATTCTGGTAACTTAAAGAAGTAGTGGATTGACTCTTTTTCAATGGGAGTTGCCCCAGATATTACCGACACGGCGTCGACCAAATCAACGGGGGCATAGGTGGCTCCGCAGGCCTCACAATT
>Ga0102811_1001454_pt1 | contig 11264 bp, 5 predicted proteins | sample ColrivemetaGS705_FD_84507 | JGI IMG/M metagenome (GOLD analysis project Ga0102811, IMG submission 84507) | Estuarine microbial communities from the Columbia River estuary - Flood tide ETM metaG S.705 | ecosystem: Environmental > Aquatic > Marine > Intertidal zone > Estuary | place: USA: Columbia... | reverse complement strand
TTAAAATGTTAGGCCTTCGGTTTTAAGAGGGATCGAAAATAAACTATTTCTTGAAAATAGAAATATTAATTTTTTCACCTTCAATTTCAACACTTTCACCGGCATTACTGCCAAAGGTGACGTCATCAGCAAGTACCTCGTCTTTAATATACATCATAAATGGTTCAATGCCTAAACGAAGGGAATCGGATCCTTCAATACGCACCTCAATTCTATCGGTCACCTCTAGTCCGCTAGATTTTCTCAAATTCTGTAGGCGATTCACCATTTCACGTGCCAAACCTTCGTTGCGCAATTCATCGGTGAGTGCGGCATCGAGAGCAACGGTCAATCCATCACCAGCAGCAACCAACATGCCGGGTATGTCTTCGGTAACTACTTCGGCATCAATCAAATCAACGCGGACTGTTTGGCCTTGATCTTCGAATTCCACAAAACCTTGGGTTTCAAACGCATCAACCGCGGATGGGTCCATCGCTTGAAAATACGTCTTCACGGCCTTCATGTGCCGTCCTACCTTTGGGCCTAGCGCTTTAAAATTAGGCTTCACCTTTTTTACAAATACACCCGCATCCGGGGTGATGACTTCAAGCGCTTTTACATTTACCTCTGCGAGCAGGATGGATTGAATGCTTTCGAGCAAGTCTTTATCGCCATCATTAAGTGCCGGTACCAAAACGCGAGCAAGCGGCTGGCGTACTTTAATGTTCTCCTTCTTACGAATAGAGAGGACCATGGAAGTTAATTGGCGGGCAAGATTAATTTTCTTCTCTAATGGTGCATTAATGGTTGGTGCGTCTACAGTAGGGAAGTTGGTGAGGTGAACGCTAGTTTCTCCTGATTTTGCCACTCCTGCATAGAGGTCAGTATACAATTGGTCCGCATAGAAAGGTGCCAGCGGCGCCATTAATCTACTTAACGTTTCCAAACAGGTCCAAAGCGTCTGATAGGCACTAATCTTATCCGACTCATAAGCCCCTTTCCAGAAACGGCGACGGCCTAAACGAACGTACCAATTCGAGAGTTTCTCCGTAGTAAATTCTTGTATGGGACGGAACGCACGAGTCGGTTCAAAAGCCTCCATACCGTCTTCCACTTTTGCAATGAGGCTATGGAGTTCGGATAAAATCCATTGGTCCATTTCTGGACGCTCTTTCAGTGGAATTTCGGCTTCTTCGTAGCGGAAACTATCCACATTCGCATAAAGCGCGAAGAATGCATACGTATTGTGCAAGGTGCCAAAGAACTTTCTGCGTACTTCCTGCAGGCCTTCCATATCGAAGCGGAGGTTGTCCCAAGGCGCAGCATTCGTCAATAAGTACCAGCGCAACGCATCTGCACCATATTCATCCATTGTGGTGAATGGATCTACCGCATTGCCCAAACGCTTCGACATCTTCATTCCGTTCTTGTCCAAGACAAGCCCGTTGGAGATGACATTCTTAAAGGCAACGCTTTCAAAGACCATGGATGAAATGGCATGTAGGGTAAAGAACCAGCCCCGGGTTTGGTCAACCCCTTCTGCGATGAAATTTGCAGGGAAGGCTCCACCGCCCTCCACTTTATCTTTATTCTCAAAAGGATAATGCCATTGTGCATACGGCATCGAGCCACTATCAAACCACACGTCAATAAGATCACTTTCGCGCTTCATAGCCTTACCTGAAGGACTCACCAAAACAACGGTGTCCATGATGTGACGGTGCAAATCGATTTTTGCGTAGTTCTCGTCGCTCATATCTGCGGGATCAAAATCGCCCATTGGATTTGTGTGCATGAAACCAGCGGTAACGGCTTTTTCAATTTCAGCGTGCAATTCCGCAGCGCTTTCAATACAAATATGCTCGTCGCCTTCTTCTGTGCTCCAGATGGGTAATGGAATTCCCCAAAAACGCGAACGGCTAAGGTTCCAATCGTTGAGGTTTTCCAACCAATTCCCAAAGCGCCCTGTTCCCGTCGAAGCCGGTTTCCAATTGATCGTCTTATTTAACGCAATCATTTGGTCCTTTTTCTCCGTCGACTTAATGAACCAGCTGTCTAGTGGATAATACAACACGGGTTTGTCCGTACGCCAACAATGTGGATAGCTGTGTTCGTACTTTTCAATTTTGAACGCCTTGTTCTCTAGTTTTAATTTCAGAGCGATGCGCTCATCCACGCTGAGGTAGGCTTTTAATTCAGGAATGATAGGTTTCAACAGCATTTGCTGCTTCGCCAGTTCTGCCTCTTTTTCCTCGTCGGTAAGGTATTCCGCTTTGATGTATTCTTCACCGAATCCAAACATAGGGTCGGCCAATTCTGGGCGGAATTTCCCTCTTAAATCTACCAACGGAACTAGATTGCCTTGCTCGTCTTTTACCAACAAAGGAGGTACGCCGGCATCGGCTGCAACTTTTGCATCGTCCGCACCGAAAGTAGGCGCTGTGTGTACGATTCCTGTTCCATCTTCAGTAGTTACAAAATCACCAGGAATGACGCGGAAGGCTTCTTCGGGGCGCTCGTCTGGTAAAGCATAAGGCAATAGTTGCTCGTATTTCAATCCGACCAAATCCGTTCCTAAAACGGTTTTTTCGATGTGGTAAGGAATTTTCTTTGCACCTGCTTCGTAGGTCGAAATATCTCCTTCTACGAACTTTTTGCCAAAGAGTTTTCCCAAAAGTGGCGTGGCCGCAATGATGCTTACCGGCTCGTAGGTGTATTGGTTAAACGTATGAACCAAGCTGTATTCGATTTTAGGCCCTACGGTTAAAGCTGTATTTGACGGCAATGTCCACGGTGTGGTCGTCCAGGCAAGAAAGTGTACTGTGGCAGCACCAAAGAGCGCTTCACTTTGCCCGTTATTTATCATTTTGAATTGAGCGACGACCGTATTGTCTTTGACATTCTGGTAACAACCCGGTTGGTTCAGCTCGTGCGAACTCAATCCCGTGCCCGCTTTCGGTGAATACGGCTGAATGGTATATCCCTTGTAGATCAACCCTTTTTTATAGAGTTGAGCAAGCAGCCACCACACACTTTCCATGTACTTTGGCTCATAGGTAACATAGGGTTTATCCATATCTACCCAATAGCCCATTTGGTCAGTCAAGTCCTTCCAAATACCGGTATAACGCATGACCGCGGTGCGGCACGCATCGTTGTATTCTTCAATAGTGATCGACTTTCCAATATCTTCTTTAGTAATGCCCAATTCTTTCTCAACACCTAATTCCACGGGTAAACCGTGCGTGTCCCAGCCCGCCTTGCGGTCTACGAGGAAGCCTTTTTGCGTTTTGTAGCGACAAAACACATCTTTTAAAGAGCGTCCCATCACGTGGTGTATGCCCGGGAGACCGTTTGCGCTAGGAGGGCCTTCAAAGAATATCCAAGGTTCGGCATCCTTGCGCGCAACAAGCGTCTGTTCAAATAAATGCGATTGCTTCCATTTGGCTAAAACAGCTTTATGGATGCCCGCAAGGTCTAGGTTCGCGTATTCTGGAAATGTGCTCATGAGGTTATTCTACAGTAGCTATACACTTGAGTTCAATGGCGATGGGTGTCGGTAAACTATTGATTTCTATGGTTGTTCGGCAGGGTTGGTTCTCTTTAAAGTACTCTGCATAGATCCGATTAAACGTGTGAAAGTCGCGTTTCATGTCCACAAGAAAGACCTGAACGTCGACCAATTCCCCCCAAGAAGAACCGCTCGCCTCTAAAATTGCTTTCACGTTTGCAAAAACGCTGTGGACCTGTGCTTCGAAATCAAAAGCTTTGAAATTCCCGTTGTGATCCAGTTCCAATCCTGGAATTCCGCTATCATTTGCATCGCTGCCTGCAGTTCTAGGGCCTACTCCTGAAAGGAACAATAGGTTACCAACTTTTCTTGCGTGTGGATACAAACCCACTGGTTTTGGGGCGGTTGACGTAGAAATCTTGTTTGAATCGGCCATATCACTTTCGTATTAAGTCTGCAAAAATAGGGAATGCGCATGGGAAGCCCTTCATGAAATGGCACGAGGTTCAAATAAAACTTAGTGTTGTTTGTACACTTACTACAATTTGTTATATATTTGCCCTGTATGTGAAGATTGGTGGTTCTTTCTTTTCATGCTTCTGTGATAGGTTCTAGGGGCTATTTGGCAGAGTTTTCAGGGTGTTACTGAGCCGATTTTTAACACCAGAAAATCCTTCCAAATTCCCCTTTTTTTTGCCCTAAACTTTCGTTTAGCACGATTTCTTCTCTGCCAATGTGTCTATTTTCGGAGGAAAGTTTCGAATTGGCCCTTTTTTAGCAGTCATAAAAGTCTACCCTTCGGGTACAACCTATTATTTTTGTAGACTATTTATAAGAACTTGACAGCCTCATGCTGAAACTCATATCCAAACTCGTGGGATCCAAAAGTGTCCGCGATCTCAAAAAATTGCAGCCTTACGTTGAATCCGTAAATGCTTTCGAAGCCGCGCTCACGGGCATGAGCAATGATCAGTTGCGCGAGCGGACAGCTTCGTTCAAAGCAAGTATTGCGGAAGCGACTGCGGAAACAAAAGCGTCCAAAGACGCGCTTTATGCTCAAATAGAAAACACACCGGATTACGATGCTCGCGAACCTTTGTATGAGCAGATCGAGGAATTGGATGCGCAAGAGCTTGAGTTAATAGAAGATGTTTTACGTACTATTCACCCAGAAGCATTTGGTGTTATGCGCGAAACAGCGCGTCGTTTTAATGCCGGTGATGTTCGTGCGACTGCAACAGCCCTAGACCATGAGCTGGCAAAGAAGCACGCACACATTACCATAGAAGGTGATGCGGTGATTTATGCCAATTCTTGGAAGGCAGCCGGCGGCGATATCACTTGGAACATGGTGCATTATGATGTGCAATTGATTGGGGGTACGGTGTTGCATCAAGGAAAAATTGCAGAAATGGCCACGGGTGAGGGTAAGACCTTAGTCGCGACCCTACCGGTGTATCTAAATGCCCTTGCAGGACGCGGCGTACATGTCGTTACGGTGAACGACTACCTCGCAAAGCGGGATAGTGAATGGATGGCTCCCGTATTTAATTTTCACGGCTTGACCATTGATTGTATTGATAAGCACCCTTCAAATTCTGAAGAGCGCCGTGCCGCTTACTACAGCGATATCACCTACGGAACGAATAACGAATTTGGTTTTGACTATTTACGCGACAACATGGCGCGCCGCCAAGAAGATCGCGTTCAAACCCGCGGTCACCATTTCGCCATTGTGGATGAGGTCGATAGTGTATTGATTGACGACGCAAGAACACCACTCATTATCTCTGGACCTACCCCAAAGGGCGACCAGCATCAGTTTAATGAGTTGAAGCCTTTTGTTGAGGCGTTAATGACGGCGCAAAAAACATTGGTTCAAAAAGAATTGGCTGAAGCTAAGAAACTGATTAGCGAGGGGAACACTGAAGAAGGGGGTGTGAAATTACTTCGTGCGTACCGTGGACTGCCTAAATCAAAGCCACTGATCAAATTTTTATCACAAGACGGCATGAAGTCGCTACTCCAAAAGACGGAAGCGAATTACATGCAAGAGCAGGGCAAGAAAATGAAACTCATCGATGAAGAGATGTTCTTCACCATTGAGGAGAAAAATAATCAAATTGACTTGAGCGGTAAGGGGGTGGATCTCATTTCCAAAAATACGGCCAAGGACTTTTTTGTAATGCCGGACATCACTGCCGAGCTCAGTGCATTGGAAGACGCTGGACTGAGTGCGGAGGACAAAGCGGCTAAGAAAGATGTGGTCATGCGCGATTATGGTGTAAAATCAGAGCGCATTCATACGGTTAACCAATTGCTCAAAGCCTACGCCTTGTTCGAAAAGGATACGGAGTATGTGATCATGGACAACAAAGTAAAGATTGTCGACGAGCAAACGGGTCGTATTATGGAAGGTCGTCGTTATTCAGACGGTCTTCATCAAGCGATTGAGGCAAAGGAAAATGTCAAAATTGAGGCGGCAACGCAGACCTATGCCACCATCACTTTACAGAACTATTTCCGTATGTACCATAAACTGGCAGGAATGACAGGTACGGCAGAAACAGAGGCAGGGGAGTTTTGGGAAATCTACGAATTAGAAGTAGTGGTGATTCCAACCAACCGTCCTATTGCGCGTGACGATCGTGATGATTTAGTCTTTAAAACCAATCGCGAGAAGTACAATGCGGTGATAGATGAAATTGCTGCATTGCGCGATGCAGGAAGACCCATATTGGTGGGTACGACCTCAGTTGAAATTTCTGAATTGTTAAGCCGTGCGTTAAAGATTCGCAAGGTGCCACACCAGGTGTTGAACGCTAAGATGCACCAAAAGGAGGCTGAGGTTGTGGCTGAAGCAGGGAAACCCGGTATGGTGACTATTGCAACGAACATGGCTGGACGTGGTACGGATATTAAATTGAGCGATGAGGCGAAAGCTTCAGGCGGTCTTGCGATTATAGGTACTGAACGTCACGATAGCCGTCGTGTTGACCGCCAGTTGCGTGGTCGTGCCGGTCGTCAAGGGGATGTGGGTTCGTCCCAATTCTTCGTATCCCTAGAAGATAAACTCATGCGCCTGTTTAATTCCGAGCGAATTGCAGGTTTGATGGACCGATTAGGTCTTGAGGAAGGTGAGGTCATTCAGCACAGCATGGTAAGCAAATCTATCGAACGTGCGCAAAAGAAGGTTGAAGAGAACAACTTTGGAACGCGTAAGCGCTTGCTTGAATACGATGATGTGATGAACAGTCAACGTACGGTCATATATAAGCGACGTGGAAATGCATTGAGCGGCCAGCGTATAAAGGTGGACATCGCCAACATGATGTACGACACGTTAGCGGATTTAGTCGAGGGTTACCAACCAGCGAAAGACTTTGAGGGCTTTAAACTAGACTTCTTTAGAACCTTTGCTTTTGAGCCTTCAATGGATGCTGATACGTTCAACACCGGGGCCATTGACGATCTGGCTAATGCGTTATTCACTCAAGCCAGCAATTTCTACCGTGAAAAAGGAAACCGTATTTCTACCGCAGCACTACCGGTATTTAAACAAGTCGTTGAAGATCCAAAAAACAACTACGACAAAATTTTAGTACCAATCACTGATGGCCAAAAGGCATTACAAGTGACTTCAGTGCTCAAGGAAGTGATGGACACCAATGGTCAATCGCTCATTTCGGATATCGAAAAAGGGATATCTATTGCGATCATTGACGATCAATGGAAAGAGCACTTGCGTGCCATGGACGACTTGCGTCAAAGTGTTCAGGGAGCGGTTTATGAGCAGAAAGATCCCTTGTTGATTTACAAATTTGAGTCTTTTGAATTGTTCAAATCATTAGTTTCTCGCGTCAACCAAGAAATCGTAAGCTTCTTGTTCAGAGGTGATTTACCTGCGAACGATCCAAGCAGTGTTCGTCAAGCGCCGGCTTCACAACCTAAGCAACCAAAACTACAAGAGAGTCATCCCGGAACGGATGTGCCTTCGACTTCTTCTGGAAGAGCGCCGCAACAGCCGCGACCAAAACCCGCGCCAGTGGTGAATACAGGTAAAACCTACGGTCGAAACGATGCAGTGACCATTGTGAACATGCAATCGGGTGAAGAGCGTAATGTTAAATACAAAAAAGCCGAACCGCTGCTGCAACAGGGCTGGGTTATAAAAGAGTAATCTGATGTTCTGGACGGCATTGACGCGTATTCTTCTTCGCAACAGGTTTGCATGGTTAGTCACTGTGGCATTTGCTACTGCTTTCATGGCCTATCAAGGCACCTCTGTGGAGATGACCTACGAATTCGCAAAGTTGATGCCGGAGACAGATTCCGTTTCCATAGAATACAATCAATTGGTTGAGGAATTTGGACAGGCCTCAAATACCGTAGTCATTGCTATGGAAGACGCCGATTTCTTCCAGCGAGAACATCTTGAGCAGTGGCTTGAATTAATGGGAGACTTGAAAGCGGTGGACGGCATAGAACACGTTCAGAGTTTGACAGAAGCCTACGGATTATTCGTTGACAGCACTACAGAAAAATTGGCTCCGGATACGCTGTTCAAGGCATTACCAGTAAACGGTGAAGAAGAAATATCGCTTGAGGCACGAGTTAAAAGTTGGCCCTTCTACAAAGGGATTTTGTACAAAGGCGATACCTATATGGCAATTTTACGCATCGATGAGGAGCGTTTGTACAACAAACAGATAGTCCCGGTAATTGAAAATGCGAAGGCCATTATTTTAGCATGGGAGGCAAGTACAGGAAGGGACCTTCATATGTCTGGTTTGCCTTGGATCCGCATCGCTAATTCCAATGCGTTAAAAACAGAGATCTACCGCACTGTTGGCCTTACGCTTCTTGTAACCGTTGTCATTTTTTACCTTTTCTTAAAGAGTTTTAGAGCTACGGCCATCTCCATTATGATTGTCGCTTTAGGGGCTATATGGGCCTATGGAATCATGGGGCTTATGGGCTACGGATTGACGCTACTCTCCTCTTTGATTGCGCCTTTAATTATTGTCATTGGCGTTCCAAATTGCATTTACCTCATCAATAAATACCATCAAGAGTACAAGAAGCACGGAAAACAAATCAAGGCTATTCAACGCGTGGTCAGTAAGGTAGGGTACATCGCCTTAATCACAAATACGACTACGGCACTTGGTTTCGCAGCGTTCATTCTTACGAGTAGTGAAAATTTAGTCCAATTTGGTGTTGTGAGTTCGTTGAGTATTCTCGCGGTATTTGTGCTTTCGATTGTACTCGTTCCGATCATTTACAGTTATGTGAGTCCACCTAAAGAGCGACACCTCAACCATTTTGATGTGGCTTGGCTCATCTCGTTTTTGGACTTCCTGGACAATGCGGTAGAAAACAAGCGAAAGTGGGTCTATGGGATTACTAGCGTTGCGGTGATTGCTGCAGTATATGGCGTGACGTTGATCCAGACGGCGGGCAATCTCACCGCAGACTTCAATAAAAACAAGCAGATCTATAAGGACGTCAAATACTTTGAGCATGCTGTTGGTGGCGTCGTTCCATTAGACATTATTATTGATACGAAACGCGACGGTGGTGTAGAACGTCTGAGCACGCTTCGACGCATGGAGCAGTTGCAAGACAGTTTAAACGCCATGCCAGAACTGAGTCGGTCTGGTAGTATTGTTGACTTCGTGAAATTCGCAAAGCAGGGTGTCATGTTTGGTAACCCAGACCTTTACGAACTTCCATCACGTTCGGAGCAGCAGTGGTTGTTGACGTATTTGCCGCGCGGTTTGAAAGACGAATCAGGATTGGCAAATTCTTTAGTAACCCCAGACGGTCGCAAGGCACGGATTACCGTTCAAATGGCCGACCTTACAACCCCTGAAATGCGCGTTTTAACGGATAAAGTGAAGCGTCTCGTTGCACAAATATTCCCGGGAGAAAACTTTGACGTAAGCATTACTGGAGCCTCGATCAAATTCATTCGTTCGACGAGTTACCTCATCAATAACCTTATACTCTCATTGTTGCTAGCCGTCATTGCCATTTCAATTATTATGGCACTCTTGTTCATGAGTGCTCGAATGGTTTTGATTTCTCTAATTCCAAACCTCATACCCATGCTAATAACGGCAGGAATTATGGGCTATGCAGGAATTCCATTAAAACCGTCTACCATCTTAGTGTTTAGTATTGCCTTTGGCATATCTGTAGACGACAGCTTACACTTTTTAGCGAAATACAGGCAAGAATTGAAGGCAAATGGTTGGAACATCAGGTGGGCAGTGAAGAGTTCCATTCTAGAAACAGGTTTGAGCATGTTCTATACTTCTGTGGTTCTATTTTGTGGATTCTCCGTCTTCATGACGTCAAGTTTTGCAGGCAACCAAAGCTTAGGTCTGTTGACGGCCATTACGTTATTCGTTGCGATGTTGAGTAATCTATTGGTACTTCCTTCGTTTCTAATGTCCATGGAAAAATGGGTTACGAAGAAAGATTTAAGCGAAAACATTCTCGATATTTATGATTCTGAGGTAGGACCTGAGGACGAAGAATAAGCACTATGAAAGGAATACTACTCGCCGGAGGCTCCGGTACCCGACTACATCCACTGACCCTTGCGGTGAGCAAACAGTTGATGCCGGTTTACGACAAGCCGATGATTTATTACCCGCTGAGTACATTAATGCAAGCGGGCATTCGTGAGATTCTGATCATTACCACGCCACACGATGCGCCTTTGTTTCAGAAGCTATTGGGCGATGGCTCGAGCTTGGGCTGTGTGTTTGAATACACGGTTCAGGAACGTCCAGAAGGTCTTGCACAAGCGTTTATTTTAGCTGAGGAGTTTATTGGTAAGGATAGTGTCGCACTTATTCTAGGCGACAATATCTTTTACGGTTCGTCTATGGCGCAGGTTTTACAACAGAGCAAGGATCCTTCAGGCGGTATGGTTTTCGCCTACCGCGTAAGTGATCCTGAGCGTTACGGTGTGGTCGAATTTGACCGGCACATGAAGGCCCTTTCGATAGAAGAAAAACCGCAACACCCTAAAAGTGATTATGCTGTCCCTGGATTGTATTTCTACGACAATAGAGTGGTAGCGATTGCTAAGAATTTGAAGCCAAGCCCACGCAGCGAATTGGAAATCACGGACGTGAATAAGCGTTACCTTGAATGGGGTGAGCTGGAAGTTGGTGTACTGGACCGCGGAACGGCGTGGTTGGATACCGGTACTTTTGCCAGTTTACAGCAGGCAGGGCAGTTCGTAGAGGTTATTGAGGAGCGCCAAGGGTTGAAGGTTGGATGTATAGAAGAAATCGCCTACGAGCAAGGATTTATTGATGCGGCGCAGCTAGAACAATTGGCCCAACCGCTCGTTAAAAGTGGATACGGAAAATATTTGCTGAAATTGCTCAAATAACATGAAACACCTCACCGCCTTACAAGACCTTTTTCAAGCCGAAGTGGACCAGTTAAATTTGGGCAAAGCCCCAGCAAAACTGTACGATCCCATGCACTATATCATGGGATTGGGGGGCAAGCGTTTACGTCCAATCTTAAGTTTAATGGGTGCCGGGATTTATGGCGATCCAGCCAAGGCCATGCCGCAAGCTATGGCGGTAGAGCTTTTTCACAACTTCTCGCTCATTCATGACGACATTATGGATGCAGCGCCGTTGCGCCGCGGAAAAACAACCGTTCATAAAAAATGGGACGATAATGTAGGTATACTCTCGGGTGATGGTATGTTGGTCAAAGCTTACCAATTCCTAGCGCA
>Ga0102811_1001411_pt1 | contig 11403 bp, 13 predicted proteins | sample ColrivemetaGS705_FD_84507 | JGI IMG/M metagenome (GOLD analysis project Ga0102811, IMG submission 84507) | Estuarine microbial communities from the Columbia River estuary - Flood tide ETM metaG S.705 | ecosystem: Environmental > Aquatic > Marine > Intertidal zone > Estuary | place: USA: Columbia... | reverse complement strand
TATACCTGTTGGAAGATGATATTGAGTTATTGAGTTTTCCAAGTTTTTTAGCTTTGGCCGGTGGTGTACTTGTTGGCGCCACTAAAAGGATAACCACGTTCTACGATTCATCAGGTTCTGTTATTCAAACCGACGAAACAATATTAACGAGTCGGCCTGACTTAACAGGGACAGCCTATTGGAATATCAATATCAATCCTTTTTTTATCGAAGAAACTGCATACGTTAAGGTAAAAATTCAATATGACGATGGAGAATCTGCTGAATATTTTAGCGAAGAGATAACCATCTACCGAGCACAATGCAACCCAAAGCAAGGAAGATACCGTTTAAGATGGGCTAACAACGAAGATGGGGATGAATACCAAAACTTTACTTTAGCGACTGATAAGATTGTTCAAGTTCAAAAAGGCAAAAGGATTCTTTCTGATGGAATAGACTACGCAGCTACAACCTTTGCAGATTTGACGAATATCAATAGGCCAAACATTCGAGAGGTAGGAAACAAGACAACTAATCTAAGACGACTAAGAACTGACTATTTAAGGCAGGAAGAGTTAGACGCATTAGAAACTCTTTACAAGTCAGAGGCGGTTATAATGTTTGACCATGATAACAATATTCTACCTGTAATAGTTCGAGACACAAACTTCACAATTACAGACGTAAGAAACGAATTAGTGAAGATTGAAGTATTGGTTGAAATAGCAAACATAGAAAGATGACAGTTAGCTTAAGATTAAACATAGGTTCAGAGGTTGCAATAGTTCGGGTGTATGACAACACCTCTTTGCAAATATCAAAGTTCCTTACATCAGTTGACAATCTAAGCAAGTCGGGAACTATAACCGAAGAAAGATTTAGGGTTTACATAACCGACGAATTGATTGAATTGATTGGAGACTTAACCAACCCTTCACAAGATATAGCGATTGACATAAACAAAAGCGTACCGGGTGAAATATTGGTAGATGGTTTTCCAAGATTCAAAGGTTCGTTCTTTATCTTAGAAGCATTTGTTGATCCTGTAAGCAACCTTAAAGAAATGGAGTTGTTATTCCAAGGCGGTGAAACAAACGTTAAGGCTGAATTAACAGCGATTAGTATGGCAGAGTTGTTTGAGGGAGAAACGATAGATTATACTTTTTTGGAAATTAAAGAATACCTTGACAATCCATTACCATACGTTCTTAATAATGGTTACTTCTTCCCGCTAATCGACATCGGTCAAAGATGGTCAGGGATTACACCTCTAGCAACAGGTAGAACAGACTTTACTAGATTAGGACAAGCGGACTTTAGTGTTTGTGTAACTATTAAAAAGTGCTTAGAGTTAATGCCTATTCAAATAACAATTGATATTGATTTAGAATTTTTAGGGTCGGGAGGAATACTTTTAAGAAACGACAAAAAAGAGTTACTTACTTTAAATACTTCGCCTAAAAATTATACAGGAATTGCAACTACAACTCCTGACTATACAACAGTAAAGTCTACAACAGGAACAGAGTTTAGAGCTTTGAGGCTTGATGCGAAGAGTTTATACAATCCTGCACAAGACAACTTCAATTTAGCATTCAATTTTTATGAAGTGCCATTTACAGGTGATTATACTTTTAGGTTAGTTGGTGATTATAGCATAACCAACAATCAAGCATTTGGAGATTCAGATTCTTTTTACTTTAAGTTGATAGACGATACTACGCTAGCAACAATTCAAATACTAGGAAATTCTTACCCGGGAATTTCTGCGGGAATAACAGGTGATTATTCTATCGATGTTACTTTTAACGCTCGACTAAATAAAGGGCAAAATATAGCAGTTCAATTCTATATGTGGGGAACAACAGGAGACCGAGTTGTAATTAAAGATGGTTTTCAATTTATAGTTGTTGAGACTCCTGCTCTATCAACAGACAGCCAATTATTGGTTGATAAAAATTGCCCTAATTTATCTGCATGGGATATATTGACTCATTTATTAATTCAATGTAATGGGGTTTTAGAATCAAAATCAGACGGAACTTATAACATTATACCTTGGACTAAGTGGATTGATCAAGGAACAACAAGCTACTTCATCGAGAATATACTTGATGCTAATACAACTGTAAGTATGCAGCCTTATTCTTTAGAGGGTGCAAAAACTATTGAGTTAGGTTATAAGAAAGGAAAAGATTATTACAGTATAGCATACCAAGAACAACAGGAAGGAGTGTATGGCGATCTAATTATACAAGATACAGGAACAAGTTTCACGAAAAATAAAATAACCTTAAGAAGCCCATTAGGCAATTTCCCATCCGCATACGTAGAAGGTACGAGTACAGTAATTCAATTTCTATACGATAAGGACTTTAAGCTAATAAGTCCTGAACCAAAGTACATCCAATTTAATGCGCTACGATTTACTCCAATGATATTTCTATTAGAGGATTCAACAGGAATAAATACAAACCTCTATAATTATAGGCAAATACCATTCTTAGGAAATTGGAGCAATCAATCGGGAGGTTTTACAAATGAAAGGGATTATAACTTTGGGCAATCTTTAAACTTTTGGAGTGCGACAGGTTATCCAAATAACACCCTTTATGAGTTGTATTGGAGAAGGTACATAGAGAACACCTACACAAGAGACAGTAGAATTTTAAAGTGTAGTATAAGACTAACACAAAACGAATTTGACAACTTGCAATTCAACGAGAAATTCTATTATAAAGGTTCATTGTTTAGGCTTATCGAAATTTCAGGTTATGAGATGACCGAAAAGAACACAGTCAACGCTACCTTTATGAAATTATTTGATATTCCCAACATAGACAAAGCACCGTTTTATCCTTACAACGTGATCGGTGCAGTAGTTCAATGGAAAGATAGCAGCGACAACACAGACTTAGGAGATGCAAGCGGTGAAGCTCCTGCCGATGTAGAAGCGAGTGCCAACGCTTATGGATTCTTTTACGATTCAAATCAAAATATAGCAACCCAAATAGGACAAATACTTCAAACATAATGGAACAGATAAGAATTGAAGCAATAGCAGACACAAAAAAAGCTCAAGAGAATGTCGATAATCTTAGCGAAGAAGTAAAAGAAACCAATAAGGAAGGTCAAAGCCTAACTGAAACGCTCGACAACTTAACAGGCGGTGCAATTACGGGTTTCAAAAAGATGGTTTCAGGCGTTAAGCGTGGAATTGGTGCAATGAAAACTTTGAAGGGTGCAATTATTGCAACGGGAATCGGTGCGCTTGTGGTTGCCGTTGGAACTCTTTATACTTGGTTTACTAAGAATCAACAAGGAGCAGACAAACTCAATCAAATCTTTGCAACGGTTGGAGCAACTATTGACGTTTTAATTGATAGGATAGGAACGTTTGGAAGTGGACTTTGGGAAATACTCAACGGCAATTTTAGCGCAGGATTAGATATTCTTAAAGGTAGCTTTGCAGGAGTTGGAGATGAAATATTAAGAGAATCACAAGCCGCATTGGAACTAGAAAAGGCTTTCCAAAGATTAGAGAAAAGAAAGATTGACTTTATTGTTACTCAGGCAAAGTTAAACCAACAGATTAAAGAAGAACAACTACTTTCTGAAAGTGGTGAAACGATGGAGATAAGAGCGGCAGCCTTACAAAAAGCCATTGACTTGACCAAACAGTTATCGGATGAAAGAATAGCGGTTGCAAGAGAAGAACTGAGAATAAAAGCAGAGCAAAACGCATTAGGTGAATCTACAAATGATGACATAAGAGAAGAGAAACAACTAGAAGCAGAGCTGTTTAATATTGTAGCCCAAAGAGATTCTATGCTTAAGGAAATGGCAGCTAGGCAAAGAAGTATGCTACAAGCCAAAAAAGAAGAAGTAGGACTTGAAAGAGGTGGTGGAATGGAAAAGATGGAAAAGATGGATCCTTTAGGCTTTGTAAAAATTGAGGCGAAAGATGATCCTGACGTTAAACTAAACGAGCAAGTAAACGACTTGAAGGCAAAACAAAATGAAGCATTTAGACTAGAACAAGAAGCAGCGGATAAAGCCGCAGCAGAAGCAAAAGAAGAATTAGATAAATTAAAAGTTCAAGCTAACATAGCAACAATTGCTACGGGATTGGCAGTAGTTCAAGGATTATTTGAACAAGGTACAAACGGAGCAAAGTTCGCAGCAGCAGCACAAGCAACGTTCGATACTTACGCAGCAATAGCAGGTCAATTATCTTCAACTGCTAGAACTCCTGCGGGTGCAGTTCCGGGCTTTGCAATAGCCCAAGCAATAGCAACAGGAGCTTTCGGATTACTTCAAGTTAAGAAAATACTAAGCACAAACACAAAAAGACCATCAACCCCAACAATAAGCACAGGAGGTGGAACAGGTGGTGTATCAATACCAAGACAAGGTGAGCAAGATAACAGAGCGCCTAACTTTGAGTCATTGAACTTCGGAGTAGGTGGACAACAAGGTGCGGGATTTGGAAGCATTAGAGCTGTCGTGATTAACTCACAATTTAAGAACCAACAGAAAGTTGATGCAAGGGTTCAGGATTTGTTGACTAACGGTTAGCCTAAAGGAGTACGCACTTTATTTGTGTGTTGTGGGTGATGCTATTTTAGTTCATCACACCATACCCAACAGTCATCTTTTAGTTTGTAACCTTGTAAGTCATACCATCCTAATCCATCTTTATATTCTGCGAGTACTTTAAACCCGTCTTCGTGAGTTAATTCAAACATATCATTGTCCATTATAGAAACGTATATTTAGGCTGTATTTATCGTCAAATACTATTAAGCTGTTATCCTAATGCCGTTACATTTAAAACGGACAAGCTCACCTAAATACACATTTCGTGTTATCCTAAATATTTCTAATCATTGTTACTGCAAACGCTTAATAAGCCAACGCTATTATCTGAGCATTTACCCATTCGGAGTATGTTTTTGGGTTTTCTCTATTATTCAAATACTCTACGTATGCTTTTTTACATTCCGAAGTCCAATTTTCAAAACTCATATTTCCATATGCTTGTCTTGAATGCATGTAAAGTGCTTGTAAATCTTCTAAATCAATTTGAAAGTTTATATTCTTCATCTTAAATATCTCTAATCATTGTTACTGCAAACGTTTCTTCCCACCATTTATCTCGATGTTCCAACTTGGGCTTTATATCAACAATAAAAAGCCTTTTACTGCCAATCATATTTGTTAGTTCCCTGCCCTTTAATTCACTATTAAAAAAGTGTTGCAAAAAAAGTTCAATTACACCCCTACCTAATTTATGGTCAAAGTTTACGAAAACTAGTTCTACGTTAAAAAATTTCTGTGTGTTCATGATATTATGTTTTAAAATTACACTACAAATATACACATATATTTTATATATATAATAATTATATAAAGAAATTTTAAAAATATTTTCCCACCGATAAAAATGAAAGCATATATTATTAAATACTACATTCATCCCTCATAAAACCAATCCAAAACTTTCTGAGCATCAAAGATAACTCCAACACCTTTCTTCTTGATACATGGCATCCCTTGACGTCTGTACTTATCTACTGTTCTAACTGAACAGTTAAGCATTTCGGCAACCTCTTCTTTTCTTAAAAGTCCTGTCTGTACGAAATAACTTTGCGGCTTTCTCATATTTTACTATTTATTGACAAATATATTCATAAAATACTTACGGTCAAAATTTATTCTTTAATATGTTTAATTTTGAATACATGAAGGTTTACGAACTCACTAAAAAGGATTGGCTAGAGACATCTGTTTTCAGGATTGCATTAGTCGAAAACCCTGCTATTGAGGAGAACTTCATATACCTAAGCAAAGACAAGCCGGTCTTTCTTTCCGTTAACGAAGAGAAACGAATGATATATTCACCTGTTCTAATTCCTGACAAGGAGATAGCAAGAATGGGCGACGATGGAGAGCCTTACAATATTGTATTCAGAGCAAACACTATCCAAGAAATTGCTCAAGATTATATGAGTAAAAAAACAACTCTAAGCGAATGGAACTTAGAACACGATCCAAACATTCCACTTAAAGGAGTTACGGTTGTAGAAAATTGGATTATCAAAGATAAGAACAACGGCGACCATATTGCTTTGGGATTTAAAGGACTACCCAAAGGTACTTGGATGCAAGGCGTAAAAATAACCGATGACAACGTTTGGAAATTAGTCAAAGAAGGAAAAGTAAAAGGCGTATCGATAGAAGCCGACATGAATCACGTATTAATTAATCAAAAACAAATAGAAATGAGTGAAACTAACAAGAGGTTAGACAGCATTATGACTATGCTAAAAAAAGCGCTTCCCTCAAAAGAAGTAAAGTTGGCCTCTGTGGAGGTTGGCGAAGGACAAATGGTTTACGCTGAATCTTTCGAGGAAGGTAGCCGAGTATTTACAGACGAAGCAATGACCGTCCCTTTCGATGGTTCTTTTGAAAAAGATGGTATGACTTACACCGTTGAGGGTGGTGTTGTAGTATCTACTTCTGAAATGGAAGAAATGAAAAAGGACAAAGAAGAACTTGAAAAAACAGTTGAGTCTTTAACTGACATTGCAGAAAATCAAGCGGAAGCAACTAACCAATTAGGAAAAGAGCTAGAAGAATCAGCTAAAAAAATTGAAGAGTTAACCAACACTATTCAAGAGTTAAGCAAGGTAATGGAATCTCACAAGGTTTTACTTGCTAAAGTATCAAAGGCTGAACCAAAAAGCGCAATTCAATTAGGTGCTGAAGCTATCCAACCACCATCAAAATTCACAGAATTAATCAATAAAGCAAATTTAAAATAAAAGAAAATGGCATCAACTAATACAGTAACCCAAACGTCTGATAAAGTAGCAGGCTCGATAGACATTATGTCTAACACCATCCTAGAAACGGATGTATTTAATAAATTTACAGTAGTACCTGCTGTAAGAGATAAATTTAGAATGTGGAATGGAGACGTTTCTGATTCTATGATTCAAGATTATTCTGATAGTCCAACTGAAACAGGAACTACTACTTTAACGGATCAAGAGTTTACAATTGCTAAGAAATCAATTTTTCATGGCGTACCTTATGATTTGTTTAAAGACACAGAATTTAATGTTTCAATTGCAGATATGAAATCACAAGGTTTGCCTGAGCCATTTGTTAATATGGTAGCAGACTTAGTGGGAAAAAAAGCAGGTAAATTTGCAGCTCAAGATATTTACAACGGTGAAGGCGGTTTAACAGGCGACCCAACAGGCGGAGTAGATGGATTAGCAAAACTTATTAAAGATAAGTTAACTGCTGCATCTTTAACTAATAGAATCGTAACAAGTGCTACACTTGACCCAACAGACCCAACAGATATTAAGTCAGCTTTAGATGCAATGAAAGCTGAGTTTTCTGTTGATATGATTGAAATGAAAGATGAGTTTGTAATCTTACAAAACGGAGTTGTTAACGATGCTTGGTATGAGTACCTTTCAGGACAAGCTGCTTCTAACATTCCGCAATCAAGTTCTTTAAAATATCAAAATTACAACATTGAGGTAGCTAAAGGATTGTCAAGTAGAAGAATCATCATGTGTAAGAAAGAGAATATTAATGTTTCTCTAGCTGTTTCAGGTGATTTATTAAGCCTTGATGTAGTTGATCAATATGTTTTAGGACAAGGAAACAAAGCAAGAGCTGTTGGAAATTACGGTTATGGAGTTGGAATTGCAACTACTGACTTTGTGATTTTTGAGTTTACAGCATAATAATACGGGGAATGATTAAGTTCATTCCCCTTCATTTAAAAACTAGAACAAATGTGTGAATTAACACTATCAGCATTTAAGCGACCTTGTGCAACTCCTTCGGGAATTACATCGGTAATTATATCAGATGTATTTGCTAATGATGAAGCGGGTTTGTCTTTTACAGTTGCAGACGGCGCAGCTTCTATTGTTGGAACAGGTGGAACAGCCTACCGTATTAATCAAGATGACTTTGTTGCTACTTTAACTCAGCCAATAACAGCAGATAGAACTTCTAATTCATTTATGTATGAGTTAACTTTAGAGATGAAATTAGATGGAACTTCTGCCTCAATCAATACCCTAGTATCAGAAATGGTTAGAGGGCGTGTAGTTGCTTTTGCTGTTTATACTAATGGAGATATAAAAGCTATTGGAATTGAAAGAGGTGCTAGTGTAACTGGTGGAGATGCAGGAGCTTCAGGAACAGGAATGGGAGATGCTAAAGGAGCAACAATTACATTAACAGAATCTTCTACAATACCTGCACCTAACATTGCAATTGATGCAATTACAACAGCTTTTACAATTACAGAACCTGCTTAAATTTAAGACATGAAAATAGGAACTAGAATTGAAATAGATTACAAAGGCGAGATTCATAAGTTATTAGTAACTGAGAAAACTACCAAAACTGAAATTGATAATTTTTATAAAGGATTAGAGAAGAAGGTAGAGCCAAAAAAGAAACAAAGCAATAAGGCTAAGTAATGGCTTTGAGGTTAGGAAATTATTATTTTAAAGGGTTGAAGGTGGAAGTAACATCTTCAACCACTTTAGAACAGATCAAGTGGGTGTTTTCAATTGCGCCCGAATTAGAAAAGGTAATTAACTTGGATTATGATAACAATACAGAGGTCGACAACGACAGTAATAGTAAGATTGAACCAAGAAAACCTATCAAGCGAAGTAGTAAATCTTAGCTTTCAAAGTCCAAGTAGAGAAACTTTAGACTTTACTAAAACACTTACTACAATTCAAGAAGGGCTTTATAGCTTTACGCTTTCAGAGCAGGAGGTGTTAGAGTTCGTTGATGACACCTACGACTACATAATAAGCCAAGATAGTACAATTTTAAAAACGGGTAACGTTAGAGTTGAACCGTTAGGTGCTTCTACCTTGGTATTTGATTACACATTAGACTTTACTCTGTCATGATAGATAAGATACAACTTTCAAGGTATAATACCAAATCAATTCAAGGGCAAAGGAGACTAAGCACTTACTATCCTAATGCACAAGATAACCTATTAAGCAACTATCTCAATTCGTTATACAATAACAGCCCTACTCACCAATGTATTATTGATGACATAGCGCAACAAGTTACAGGATTAGGGTTAACAACTGATGACAAAGAAAAGGCTGCAAAGTTGAATGAGTTATTGGATAAGAAAAAGGTGCTTAACATTGTTAAGACATACCTAATTCAAGAAGCTGTTAATATTCAGATTAAGCGAAACCCGTTAAAGGATATAATTAAGTTAGACAATATCAACCCTGCTCAATTTAGAGTGGTTGAAATGACTGACGGAGTTCCAACGAGGTTGTCTTATAGAGCGGATTGGAATCCTAATAGTTCATTATACAATTCAAGGAACGCATACTTTAACACCTACAACAATGAGGATGAAATAAGTATTCTGTATTATTACGATTCAGGAACTTACTTTACGCCTTACGGTAGACCAAGTTACTTATCGGCAGCAGATGCTATCGAATTGGAGATTGCTATTTACATGATGCACAACCACGGAGCGCAGAATGGTATGTTTCCGAGTATGGTTATTAGCAAGGAGACTAGCGGCAATGATGATACGGATAGAGAGGATTCAGAAAGAACGCAAAGCCAAACAGCAGGAGCAGCAAATGCAGGAAAAATAATAACTACTTACTACCCTAAAGGCGGCAATGCTCCAACCTTCTCAACGCCTAACTTAACAGGACTTGATAAGATTTATTCAGAACAGTATTTAAGTGCTGAAATAGGAATCTTAAAGGCGTGGAGAATACCATCGGCAAACCTAATTAGTGGGTTAAATTCTAAGAGTTCAGGATTCACTTCTGAAACGCAAGAACTAGAATACGCTAAGAATGAGCTAAAGGAAAAAATCATAACTCCAAACAGAGAATCAATATTAGACATTCTTGATCCAATCTTTAAGGAATTGGAAATGGAAGATGTTTACTTTAAAGAAGTAGAAGAGGAAATAACTACTACGGTTGATAATGTTGTAGGTATTGATTCAGCGGCAGGAGCAGATAAAGTAAATGCACCTAACGCACCAATTACGGAAGAAGATTTAAGAACGGTTAACGAATCGGTAAAAAATCTTACAGGACGTCAAATGCAAGGCATTGAAAGGATTGTTAGAAAGTACGACCAAGGCAAGTTAACAGAAGCCCAGGCTAAGTTAATGCTGCAAAGCGGATACGGGTTTAGTGAGGCAGAAGCGTTAGTATGGTTGCAGACAGAAGAGGAGTTGAGTAAGTTAAAACTAAGTTCTGACTTCGACGATGACAATATGCTAGAAGCGTTGGCCGAAGGTGAGGTAATCGACTTAGAAGAATGGGAATTAGTAGACGTAAGAGAAGCTAACAACGAGGACTGCGAAGAGTGGGCCAATAGATTAATCAAGCCTAAATTAACAAGGTTAGAATCTATTAAAATTAAGTTAGCAGGATTTGTAAAGTCTGCACCTAACAAAAAGAGCGCACTAGTTAAAGATATTTATAAAGTTCGGTATAGTTATGCAGAAGTAGCAGGAACTAACAGAGCAAAGTCTAGAAAGTTTTGCAAGAACATGATGAGTAGAACTGATAGAGGTGTAGTCTATCGGAAAGAAGATATTGATGAAGCTAGTTTTAGAGGTGTGAATAATAAGTTTGGCCATAAGGGAATGAATTACTCTTTATGGCTTTACGCAGGAGGTAAATATTGCCACCACTATTGGAAAGAAAACCTTTATAGATTAAAGACTAAGACAGACGGAACTCCTTATAAAGATAAAGCATTGTCAAGTAGTGAAGAGGTAGAAAAAATTCAAGGCTATAACCCAAATCCTAACGGTTGGGATAAAGCTCAAACAGCACCAATAAATAGACCGGGTAGAGGTGAATATAGATAATATCTAAAAGATGGAAAATTTAATTATAGGAATAGACAGGTTTAAATTCTTTACCGGAGTATCACAATCATTCGATGCCAAGTACATTGAGCCATTAATTATTCAAGCTACTGACTTAGCAGCGCAAAACGTACTAGGAACTGCATTAATGGTTAAGTTAAGAACTGACTATAACGAAGGAACTTTAACGGGTGTTTATCAAGAGCTTTACAATTCAGATAAAGCAAGCGTTGAAAAAATGGTAATTTACCAAGCCTTAATTTTGGGATTGCCTAGAATGCTGTATAAAATAGGAGCTGAAACAATTAGCACAGGCGATACTGACGAGGTTAGTTCTATTGGAACGGATGAACTATCGCTGCTTCAAAGACAGGCATCAGCAAGTAAAGCCTTTTACGAAAATCAAGTAATTGATTACCTAAGAAACAATAAAGAAAGTTTCCCTGAATTGGAAAACAATGAGCCTGACTACTTAAAGGCAAATT
>Ga0102811_1001408_pt1 | contig 11417 bp, 7 predicted proteins | sample ColrivemetaGS705_FD_84507 | JGI IMG/M metagenome (GOLD analysis project Ga0102811, IMG submission 84507) | Estuarine microbial communities from the Columbia River estuary - Flood tide ETM metaG S.705 | ecosystem: Environmental > Aquatic > Marine > Intertidal zone > Estuary | place: USA: Columbia... | reverse complement strand
TTCGGCGAAGGAAGTTTCCGTTTCTTGAAGTTTTAAGGAATGTAAAGTAATATTTTGAGGTAGTCGGTTTGAGATTTTATTTGCAAAATCAATTACCATATTTTCACTTGTAGGTTGGTAATCTACTAAAATCACATGATGCCCTCTGTTTTGAAGTTCATGTGCCAATTCAATATGAGGTGTATTTTGGTTAAAAACAGTAGCGTGATCAAATACATCAACAACTTCTTCTTTTACAATTTTTTTTAAATCACCAAAATCAATCACCATTCCATATTTTACATTGGAAGTATCCGTTATGGGTTTTCCAATTACGGTTACTGATAATTTGTAGCTGTGTCCGTGGACATTTTTACATTTTCCGTCATAACCATATAAAGCATGACCTGTTTCAAAAGAAAATTGTTTGGTGATTCTAATATTGCTCATTATAATTGAATTTCAATACAAAGGTAATAAATAATCATCACTTAAAAGAAGTTGAATTTTACAGTATATTTGCATGTTATTATTCCAAAATACATGAGTGATTTTAATTTGAATCCTAAATACGAAAAGATTATAGAAGATCTTTTAAATCAACAATTTAGTATTATTGATGATTTTTTTTCAGAAATTGAAACAACAAGTTTAAGGGATTCATTATTTTTAAAATACCAAGAAGATGAATTCAAAAAAGCAGCGATTGGGAATCAATTCAATGAACAAATTATAAAATCGATTCGAGGTGATTTTATTTCTTGGATAGACGAGAATAATGCAAATGAAGCAGAAATTTTGTTTTTTAGAAAAGTTGAGGATTTTATTCAATATATGAATCGCACCTGTTTTTTGGGGATTCAAGATAAAGAATTTCATTACGCTCTTTATCCTGAAGGGACTTTTTATAAAAAACATTTGGACACTTTCCAAAATGATTCAAGTAGAAAACTTTCAATAGTTTGTTATTTAAATCATGAAGATTGGAAAGAAGAATTTGGTGGGGAATTAGTCATATATAAAGAAAACGAAGAAATAGCAATTTTACCAATGAAAGGTAGAGTAGTTATTTTCGAAAGTCAAGTATTAGAACACGAAGTTAAGCCAGTTAAAAAAGAAAGACTGAGTATTACAGGTTGGCTAAAAACTAGAAAAATATAAATTACTTTTGGCTTTTATTTCTTTTTTAGCATTATAATAGAGCAAGTAAGCCAAAATAATTAAGATAACAAAGGGCAAATAACTTCCAATAACTAGGCCGATTTCGTAGTTGTTGTCAGGAGCATTTTTTACTTTTTCTTCAATGTTTACAGTTTGAAGAGCTATAATTAAATTCATAAATTAATATCAAAAGAAACGAAGCTTAAATTAATTTAAGCTTCGTTTTTGTTATCTAATTAAACTGAAATGAGCTTTAAACTCTTTAGCAATTCCGTTTTCTTTGTATTCTATTTTAAACCAATAATCTGTAGCAGGAAGTTGTTGTCCTGCAAAAGTTCCATCCCAGCCTTCGCCTTCTGGATTGACTTGATTAATTAATTTACCATAACGATCGTAGATGAAGATTTTTGCTTCATAGCTTGGGCTCAAGTTGGCAATATTCCAAGTATCATGATATCCATCTCCATTTGGAGTGAAAAAATTCGGATATGTTAATGCAAAAAGATCACCAGAATTAAGTAGTCCACAACCTTGAATATCTCTTACATAAACTACATAAGTACCATTAGGTAAGTCTGTGAATGTGTTACTTGATTGCCAATCCACAAGATTTAAACTATATTCGTATTGACCAAAACCTCCTGAAGCCATTGCTACAATTGTTGTACTGCCTGATGAAAAAGCAGGTGTTACCACTTCAGCACTAAAAATTGCTGGTTCAGAAGAGAAGGTAGCTGTAACTGAATCTGTATTCTCGCAACCTGTAATGTTATTAGTAACAACAACTGAATATGTTCCTCCTTGTGTAACATCGTAAATTGGTGAATTACCATTTGGGTTTATTGGATTCCAAGTATAACTATAACTTCCAGAAGTATTTGGAGTTGCATCAATTATTTGTGAACCTAATCCTGTTATTGGATCTAAACATAAAGTAAAGTTCTCACCTAAATTCAATTCTGGAATTGGATTAACAACAAGTCTAACATAAGGGCCAATTCCAAAGCATTCGTTATTGTTTTCACTATCTATTCGTGCCCAAATGATTTGAGAATTTTGGTTTATATTTCTATAGTTAGAAATTGAGGTAATTGCATTCTCTTCACTTAAAGCATCTGTCTCATTCTCGTAAAATGTAACAGATAATTGCTGTGTATTTGAAAAAAATGACAACAAATTTGATACTGCGTTTTCAGTAGTTGTGGTATCTATAAAGTTGAAATACTCAAAGCCATCATTATCAGGATCATTTGAGTCAATAAATTCATCACACTCTTCTATAACAAAAACATGATTGCTTGGAATGATAGTTGTTGAAACTTCAAGGTTAACTCTTGCAGTTCTAAAACAACCAAATGCATTTACAATTCTAACCCATACAATATTGCCATCTGCAGCCGTATATTGGGTGTCATCAGTTATTATTGAAGTGTTATTAATAGCTCCGTTTTCATTAAAATGATAAGTAAATGTGTACAATTCAGGATTTTGTATTAAAATCTGATTGGCTTCAGTTAAATTGAAATCAGTAATTGCATCAGTATCAGTATCACACTGTTTTAAAGTTACTATTGAAACAGAATCAGGTAGAGGCTCAACAATTAGCAGAAATGAACCTACACTGTAACAACCAAATTGATTAGTAACTCTGTAATAGATTACTTTATTACTAATTGCTCTAATATTTGAAATGTTATTTGTTGCATTTGTAATTGCATCATTTTCTATTTCATAATATTTTACAGTAAGATTTGAGTCTCCATTAATTATCTCATTTGTTTTATCTAATAAGTTAAAAAGGGTTTCGCCATCTATGTCAGATGGGCTGTTGTCATCACAAACTCTAAAGTCGCTTACTGCATTTATTGAAGGCGAGTTTTGAATGGTTACTGTTACACTAGCACTAGAAAAAGGACAAGTTAGTGTTCCTAAAACCGTATAAGTGTAAACACCAGAGCTGTCAATAGATGGATCAATTATTCCATTTGTTCTTGATACTCCATCAACAGACCAAAATCCTCCCGGAGTTACATTATTGCCTAATAAATCTAATAAATTTTCAGGAGCATCTGTACTGCAATAACTTTTAGCTGTTGAAACACCAGCGTTAAGCGCTTGTTCAATAGTTACTGTTATAGCAACTGATTCTGTAACTGTTGTCCCATCACATGTAATGTCAAAAGTGTAATTATATGTTCCTGGAGCATCTATTTGTGGGTCAAATATATCATTTCCACTTGCTAAGGCAGGGCTCCAAGTTCCACCAAGAACAGGGTTTCCTTCAATTGCTTCAAATAAATTTATGGTAGAATTAGAACAAACAGCAGCAAATGAATCTCTTGGTTTGCTACCAAAACCAGAATAATAGCCGCCAAAACCAGCTGAGTTATTGTCTGAACCAAAAACACCCACTGCTAAAGCGCCTGTTGATTCTACAACAACATTTCCGTTTAATCCTGCAATTCGATAAGTTTCCCAACCTGCATTTCCTTGTACAGCTTGAGGAACTGCTGCTGTAGGATTTCCGTTAATTGTTATGGTTGAGCCAATTTCTGTTACTAAAATAATTTCACTATCATTATAAACGAAACCACCTATGCTATTAAATTGCGGTATCATATCAACACTTTTTTGCCAATAACAACTTAATGGTGGTATAAAATTCAATCCGGATGTTGCATCATTAATATTTCCAGCAAGAATTTGGTAAACATATGTTGGTTTTGTTGTATTGATATAAATGTTTCGATTATTACCTGCTCCGGTATAACTAGCTGATGGTACTATGTAAAAATCACCAGCATTAAGTGTGATATTAGGAAGTAGACCTCCATTTATAAATACATCGGTATTATCTTCAGTAGCTATTACTATTGGTGTTTCACTATTCGGACTTCCGTCACCTCGTACAACTATGTATTCAGTTCCAATATTATCATAACCAACAATTTGATCTAAATTAAAATCTTGTCCAGAACTTCCATTTAAAGGATCTGGACCCGCACCACCCGTAGCATTTCCAGTATTAACAACTATAGGATTATTAGATGTTACTAAAGCTCCAATAAATCCAGACCAATTTGCTGGAAATGTTGTATAGCCTGACACAACAACACTTTGTCCTTCATTCAGAATAAAAGTTTGTGAGTCTAAGTCAATGTTGCCTGAAGCACTTGTGAATACAACATTTGTATCATAATCTGAAATTGTTATAGTTGTATTGTTTTCAGTAGCCATAAAACTCGAAACAAAATTCCTGATTGTACTATCATATTGTTGAGGAACACTACCTAAACGAAATGATGTGCCTAAAGCTGTTTCTCCCTTTGATACTAAAATTTCAGCATGATTAGTTGATCTAACCCTGAAACTAGCGTAAAAATCTTCACTTGCATTTAAAATTAAACCTTTATTATTTAAAACAACATTTACATCATTAATACCAACAAACATATCTGAAGGTTGAGAATTACCTATTAAAATTGTTGCAGGATTACCTCTTGAAATTGTAAAAGGCGAGCCAGGTATTTGAATTCCGTTACCTGCTGTTACGGTTACAGCAAATGGCGTGTCAACAGGTGTTGACAAATAAAGTAAGTGTTGATTAACTAAATTATCTGTTCTTGCATGTAAAGGCGGTATCCAATGTCTATTGCTCAATTGCGCAAACAAATTTGATGATAAACTTAAAAAGGTAATAATAATTAAAAATTTCTTCATTGTTTTTCTTTGGGGTAAAAAATAGCTCGTAAAAATAGGTATTTAGCTTGTTATAAATAAATAATTAACTAAAAAAATGCTCTTAACTGAATATTCCCTGTATGAATTGTTTGACTGGTTTCTGATTTTCGACCTTGATAGTTGATGTTGATGTCTAAATATTGGGTAATATTTTTTTGTACCAACAAGCGCCAAACGGAATTCTTGCCCACTTGCAATCCTTGTAACATTTGAAAACCAACAGGCGATGCCGCATCTCCAGAAAATTGATTATCTACCAATGAAAACTCGCCATTTGCCGTAAATCCTTTTTCACTATTGAAAGTGAATGTAGCTCCAAAACGATTTTGCTTCAAAACTTCCAAGGCATTAATTGTGTTTTCTTGATTTTTGTATTGGTAGAAAATTCCTAAACTGGCATTTTTTGAAAATAAATACGACAACTTCGGACTAATTTCTGAGGATTGAATATCGAAATTTCTTTGGGAATAATTCTCGGATTCACTCGTGGTGTTTCCAATGACTTGAAGCGCTTCAAACAACCAACTTTTTTGAAACAAATGCACATATTGCAATTGGTGTGAAGTAATCGTATTTTCTTGAAAACCTACGTTCAATAAATTCCGAATTTCGTTTTTTATAAACGTATAAGTCGTGGAATGTTTCTGTTTGCCTCGATTGTAAAACAAACTGTTTCTGAAACTGTTATTTAATCCCAAACTGTTATCACTTTTTGAAAACGGATTCAAATCGAAATTATTAGAATCTCGCAAATTTCTTCTTTCTACCAATAACGTCATTTGGTTGTAAAAATGAGAGAAAAACTTCTTGATTCCTTTTTCATTTTGCCAAGCCAATCCGTTAAAATTAATCGCTTGCGAAAACTTATTTTGGTGCGTTCCGACAAATATTTGGTTAGGCAAAAACACTCGAACATATCTTGCCAAATCAGGAAACGGCGCAATTTCAAATTCCTGCAATTCTTGAATGCCATTGTTGTTGTAATCGTTCCACATGTAAACGCCAAGTCCAGGTTCTACTTCCAAATAGGTGAATTCTTGTTGGGCAATAGTTCCTGATGACGTTTCATAAGCGGTTGACGTTTGGATCAAGCTATTGAAAAAGTTGTCATTGTATAAAATTCGTGAATTTAAAGACGATTCATCTTTTCGGTTTTGGTCTTCAAATTGTAAATTTCTGTAATTGACAAAAACACTCAAATTTCTTTTTTCCGATTTAATCAATTGCGATTTCACATAATACGAATCCGAACGATTGACACGCTGTAACACCGAATTTTGAATACTATCATTCACTCGATGGAAATAACCCAATTCCACAAAAACTTTAGTAGAATCACCTCTTCCTATGAATCCGCCAAATTCTGAAAACCGTTGACTAATCGCACTCAATTGGTTAGTTGCTGCCAATGTTTCTTGGTTGTTTTCATTACGAAAAGTGCCGCCAATCCAATTTTTATCAATATGTTGTCGCACCATCGATTGATTTCTGATGAAAGTGGAATTTGCCAAAGTTCCATCGCTGTTCATCGCACTAAAATCTGTCGAAAATGTGGTTTTTTTGTGCTTCAATTGGGTCAAAAATAAATGTCGGGTTCCAGTGAAATTTTCGGAGAAATCGAGTTTTTCTAATTGGTATTTGGCAAAACCGTTTTTTTGGAAGTTAACATCCAAACCTGTTGTCAATAAACTCTGATTTCCCAATGGCTGATTCAAATTCCAATCGCGATTAAATTCAATGGTAAACAAACGTTCAATCGTTCTGAAATCATCTTGCACAAATTGGAAATTCGCAAAAGCATCGGCAAAAAACTTTCCTGAATACACGCGTTGTTTCGCATTGATTTTGGCAGCAATTCCTTGGTTGTCATCATCGTCGAGATTCGAATATAGATTTCTATCGTTGTTGCTTAACCCAAATTCAAAATCAATCGTAGTTTTTTCGCTCGGCAAATAATTTCCTAAAACCGTAGCAATTTGAATTTTATTGGGCGCAATTAATGGAATGTTAGGTTCAAAATTGCCTTGAAGTGGCCCAACATATTCATAAATTTTACCAATGGCATTGTTGTTTGCCAAAACATAACTTCCTTGATTTTGCCCTACGAATGAAAAACGAACGTTGTACAATTCTTCATCAGGATTGTTTGAAAATTCAAAAACTTCTGTGGTTCCAATGATGACTTTGCGATACAAAATCTTATTTTCAGAAAACGAATCCAAAAATGCAGATGGCGCATTCATCAAGTTAGGATCATCGCCAGCATTTTGCAAAATCGCTACTTGTTCTTCGGTTAAGTTTTGTTGTAACGGTTGGTTTTTTACATCATTTTCAGAATAAATAAACGTACCAATTTTAAACTTTTCTCGTTCGTGCATCACACCGCCGTAAGCTAAAAATCTGGTGAAATTTCTATCAGTATATTGGTATTCAATGCTAATTCGCATTTCGGAAGTTATTGGAAATAAAGAAGTAAAAATGATTTCACCTGCGTTATAATCGATGATATAATCGTTGTTTTCGCCACGTTTGAGCAAAATGCCATTCACAAAAACCCGTTCCGAACCCGAAATGACCAAAACAAACAATTCGCCGTTGTTTCCTCGTAATTTATATGGTCCTTGATTGCCTTCTTGACCTACAAAGTTACTTCTTGCATATTGTCCACGAACCAAAGCCGCTGAAGCAAAAACTTCGGTTTTTTTCTCGGGTGTTCCAAAGGTAAAATGCGTGGATAATCCTTGTACTTTTTTGTTGAAATTCAAGAATTGCGACTGTCGATTTTCAAGAAACAAATCGCCCGCTCGAATGTTCCAATTGTCGGAGAAAAGTTCGATGAAAATTTGGTCAAATTCATCCAATCGCTGCGAATAACCGCCTTCTTGTAACGGAATATTACTGTCTTGAATGGAAGCACGAATCCCAACTTTATCCGAGATTTTCCCAGTGATTTGCAAATCTAAATTGGAATTCACTACGGTATTTTGGTTGTTTCCCACGGTAATTCCTCTAGAAATACTTCCCGAAGTGTTCAATCCGTCGAAAGGTTTGAAATTTTGTCGGCTTTCGTTTTTAATAGCGAATAATTGTCCAGCTTCATTGGGAACGACTTTGGAATCATCGTAAATGCTATAAACTTTGGTTAAATAATCAGGAAATTTCAAATATTTCACTTCCAAAGTATCTGAAGTAGTAAAATTATTTTTGAAAAGTAGTGTTCCTTTTTTAAAATCGACTTGGTAAAAAGAAGTATCGATAGCTACGCCATTTTTGTCTAAAATTTTGAAGAAGGACTTGTTAATACTCACTTTTTCAATGGCAATCGTATCTTTTGAAATCGTGATTTTTTTGGAATGATACGGTGTTGTTATTTCCTGAGCCGAAACGCCAGCAAATAGCAATAGAAAAAACCAAACCAACCACTTTTTCTTCATACGTATAATAACTCCGAATCTTCAAAAGTAGTATTAATTGTTGGAAAAAAGGAAGGATTTTGTTTGAACCGCTGATTCTTGGATTAATATTTGAAAAAATCTGCGAATCAGCGGTTCATAAATTATTCTTTCGTCACAATTTGCAACGTTTCTCTTGAAATTTGTTTCAATAAAACCGTTTTATTGGTTTCAACTACTTGCACGGAATTTTCATCGAAATGACGAATCGTGTAAAGCGACACATTTTCATTATACGTTACTTTGAATTTTTTGGACAAGATTTTTACCAATTCTTGAAACGTTTGGTATTTATCTTCCAAACAAACGGAGAAACTAATAGCGGTATTTTGGATTAAATTCACTTTGATTTTATGTTTGGCAAATAAACCAAAAATTTCGCTGATGTGATTTTCCATAATGAAATCGAAATCAATCGAAGAAAGTGACAACAACAATTGGTTTTTCTTCACAATGAAGCACGAAGTTTTTGGCTCTAAATCGGCGCCTTTGGAAACACTTGTTCCGGCTAATGTTGGGTTTAAAAACGACTTAACAAACAATGGAATTTCCTTTTTCTGTAACGGTTGCAACGTTTTTGGATGAATAACCGAAGCGCCATAAAACGCTAATTCAATCGCTTCACGATAGGAAATTTGGTTTAATAAAATTGCATTTTCAAAATATCTTGGATCGGCATTTAGAACTCCTGGAACATCTTTCCAAATGGTTACACTTTCTGCGCCCAAACAATACGCGAAAATAGCCGCAGTATAATCCGAACCTTCACGGCCTAAAGTTGTGGTGAAGTTGTTTTCATCGGAACCTAAGAATCCTTGTGTAATTTGTAAGGTTTTCTTTTTGGCTGCTTTTATGATGTTTTTTTGAGTGATTTCCCAATTTACTTGTCCGTCTCGATACGTATTATCAGTTTTGATTAACGGTCGCACATCTATCCAAGTGTTTTCTAATCCTTGCGAATTGAAAAAATGACTAACAATAGTCGTAGAAACCAATTCCCCAAAACTCACCACTTGATCATACACAAAGTTGTAGTTAGGCGATTTATTACTACGAATGAAATATTCCAAATCATCAAAATGTGCATTCACATCAAAAAACACGGGATGCTCTTCGTCTTCAAACAAATCAAGGACAATTTGGTTGTGGTATTTACGAACTTCTTGCATGGAAGCGTGTAATTCTTTCGACTTTTCGAAGTAATTTTTTATCACTACTTCCAAAGCATTCGTAGTTTTTCCCATGGCAGAAATTACTACCAAAACATCTTCATGACCAACCGTTTGTAATACATGCAATACGTTTCTAACACCAGCCGCATCTTTTACCGAAGCGCCACCAAACTTAAAAATTTTCATATTTTTAAAATTCCAATAATTATGTAAATTCCAAATTCCAAAACTTAGATTAATGAAGAACTTTTGGGATTTGGGTTTTGATTTTTTTAGTTTTATTTTTCTGAAAGAAAAATTTCAATTCCGTTTTCATCCATATGAACCACGCGCCAATCAGGTAATACTTTTGCTCCTGATTTTTCGTAGAAGTGAATGGCATTGGTATTCCAATCCAAAACATTCCATTCTATTCTTCGTACGTTGTCATTTTTTCCTTGCTCGATGATGGCGCTGTACAAAGCAAATCCAGCTCCGGTGCCACGTTTGTTTTCTCTTACTACCAAATCTTCTAAGTGAATGGTTTTGCCTTTCCAAGTCGAATAGCGGTAATAATATAAAGCCATACCAATGATTTCGTCGTTTTCTTCAGACACAAACGTGTGAAACAACGGGTTTTCTCCAAAGCCATCACGAATCAAATCCGCTTCGGTAATAACCACAGCATCAGGTTCTTTTTCAAAAATGGCTAACTCTTGAATGAGACTTAAAACGGCTTTCATGTCGGCTTTTGTGCCTTGTCGAACTTGCATGAGAATGAAATTTGACACAAATGTAAGATTAAGTAAAACATCTTGGTAAATAATTTAATCTTTTCACAAAAAAACCGATATTTGTGCCACAAAACACAACTACATTTTTAACATGGAAGAAAGAAATAAAACCTTAGGCGAATTTATTATCGAAAATCAGAATGCTTTTCAATATTCCTCAGGAGAATTATCCCGAATTTTGAATTCGATTCGATTAGCGGCTAAAGTGGTAAATTACAAAGTAAACAAAGCTGGATTGGTTGACATCGTAGGTGCAGCAGGCGAACAAAACGTTCAAGGCGAAGACCAACAAAAATTAGATGTTTATGCCAATGAAGTTTTCATTCAAACTTTAATTAATCGTGAAATTGTTTGTGGTATTGGTTCTGAAGAAAACGACGATTTCATTACCGTTGCCGGCGCTGATAATAGTCACAACAATAAATATGTGGTTTTGATGGATCCATTAGATGGCTCTTCAAATATTGATGTGAATGTTTCTGTGGGAACGATTTTTTCTGTTTACAGACGAATTACTCCAGTCGGAACTCCAGTGCAATTGGAAGATTTTTTACAACCTGGAACCCAACAAGTAGCCGCAGGTTATGTGATTTACGGAACATCAACTATGTTGGTTTACACAACAGGTCACGGTGTAAACGGATTTACTTTGAATCCAGCCATTGGAACGTTTTATTTGTCGCATCCTAATATGAAATATTCTGAAGATGGAAAAATCTACTCGATTAACGAAGGAAATTACATCCATTTCCCGCAAGGTGTGAAAGATTATTTGAAATACTGCCAAATGGAAGAAGGAGACAGACCCTATACGTCGCGTTATATTGGAAGTTTAGTTTCAGATTTTCACCGCAACATGATTAAAGGTGGTATTTATATTTATCCAACGAGTTCAAAAGCGCCAAATGGGAAATTACGTTTATTATACGAATGTAATCCAATGGCATTTTTAGCAGAACAAGCTGGCGGAAAAGCTTCAGATGGTTACCAAAGAATCATGGAAATTCAACCAACTGAATTACACCAGCGTGTGCCGATTTTCTGCGGAAGTAAAAACATGGTTGAAAAAGCCGAAGAATTTATGGCGAAAGCGAAATAATAACAACTCCTGAAAAGGAGTTTTTTTGTGGTTTTTCACA
>Ga0102811_1001403_pt1 | contig 11429 bp, 5 predicted proteins | sample ColrivemetaGS705_FD_84507 | JGI IMG/M metagenome (GOLD analysis project Ga0102811, IMG submission 84507) | Estuarine microbial communities from the Columbia River estuary - Flood tide ETM metaG S.705 | ecosystem: Environmental > Aquatic > Marine > Intertidal zone > Estuary | place: USA: Columbia... | reverse complement strand
TAGGATTGTGCTCTTTTACTAAATTCAAGATACGTTTTTGAATCGTTTTGCGCTTTGGCAAACTTTGAAATACACCAATCATCATAAGCATATTCTAAAGTTTTTGAAACAGATTCAGATTCATCACCAGCTCTAATATATCCATATTTTTTATAAGACTCTAATCCGAAATGATTTAAATTGGCACTATAAATCATCGCTTCCAAAGCTTTTTTTGAATCGAAATTTGTAATTCCTTTAGTGTATGCATCAGCAATTACAGAAACGGAATGATAGCCAATCATACAATCGGTTTCGTTGCTGCTTAATTCCCAAACAGGCAATCTTTCTCCCTGCTTATAATGTTTTAAAAAAGTATTAATAAATTCATTTGTACGGTCTTGTTCAATAATTGTATAGAGTGGATGTGCAGCTCTAAAAGTATCCCAAAGAGAGAAGACTGTATGAGTAGTATTTATAGTGTCTTTGTAAATTTTCTGATCCATTCCTCTGTAACTTCCATCAACATCAGAAAAGGTATTTGGAGCAATCATAGTGTGGTATAATGCAGAATAAAAAACAGCTAATTGATCTTCATCAGCACTTTTAACTTCAATTTTATTTAATGCTTTTGACCACATTTCTTCTGCATTTTTTTTGTAATAATTAAAATCCCAACTTTTTGCTTCTGCATTTAAATTAGCTTTTGCACCTTCAATACTTACAGCTGAAATACCAACTTTAATTACTAAGTTTTTTACATCATTTTTAAATGAAAGTATTTTATAAAGTACTGCTTTGTTGTTTATATTTTTAGTTGGATTTGAAGCTGAAAATTCTTCAGAAAATTCCATATAAAAATAAACATGTTGGTTGTTTGCCCAAGCTTTTGATTGCCTAAAGCCTGAAATAGTTTTGTTATTTTCAATATTGATTTCAAAATCTAAAACCTTATCTCTATGCTTTAAATCCATTAAAATTTTATTATTTTCCTTTTTATTGAATTTGTAGTTGTGAATTCCAACACGTGTGGTTGCCGATAATTCTACATCTACTTGAGGTTTTTCTAAATAAACTTTGTAATAACCAGGATTAGCACTTTCGGTTTCTTTTTTAAATTCAGAAGGTATAATAATTTGATTTTCAACGTTTTCTAAGGTAATTTCTTCCGAAAAATTAAATGGCATTAACAAAATATCAGCATAATCTGAAATTCCTGTCCCACTTAAATGGGTATGTGAAAAACCATAAATAATAGCATCAGTATTGTGATATCCTGAACAACCATCCCAACCATCTAAACGAGTATCAGGACTTAACTGAACCATTCCAAAAGGTAATGTTGCGCCAGGGAAAGTATGACCGTGTCCTCCTGTACCAATAAATGGGTTTACTAAGGAATAGGGAGATTTGATACTAAAATCTTCTGTAGGATTTTGATTACAAGCAATTACTAAAAATGAACTTAAAAGAATATTTAGATACTTTATTTTCATTTCCTATTTAATTTAATCAGTTGCTATTTCTTTTGTTTTATATCCAGAAATCCCATAATAAATTAAATATAACATCCCTATTATAGGAATAATAAATGAAGTTTGGACATTCACTTTTTCAATAATTACACTTTGTATCATTGGTAAAATTGCTCCACCAACAACTGCCATAACTAATAAGGAAGATCCTTGTGAAGTATATTTCCCCAAATTATTAATTGCCAATGAAAAAATATTTGTCCAACCAATAGAAAAGAACAATCCAGTACTAATAATTACAATAAATGCTAATTGACCTTTTGCTAATAATGCAATTGTAAGTAGAACAAAATTAATTACTGAAAAAATTACTAAAGATTTTGAAGGTTTTCCATCGCCAATAATAAATGCAACAAAACACAATGCTATAAATACTAAATACATAGCTATATTTCCAAAAGGAATTGGACTAAAAGCAAAAGAACCTTCGTGCATTTTTATTCCTGTTACTAAATAAATTCCAAAAAAGACAACCAAACCAACAATTGCCATTGAAATATATTTTTTGTTTTTTGTAAGTTCAGCATTTAAAGCATAGCTCGCCATTAATCTACCAATCATAAGTCCACCCCAAAAGAAGGATAAAAAATAACTTGCGTTTTCTTCGGTCAGTCCAACAATAGAATCATCTTTTAAATATTCTACAATCCAGCTTCCAATTGCAACTTCAGAACCTACATAAAAGAAAATTGCTAAAATCCCCAATGTTAATTGTCTGTGTTTAAAAACGCCTCCTCCAGAACTAATTTTTTCAGTATTTTGGAAAGCGGGCATTTTACTTAACTTTACAATAAAAGCCAAAATAATAAAAATAATTCCATAAGCTAAATAGGTTTTACTAATAGAAAAAGCAGTTAATTCACCTGTTGAAAAAACTTTATAAATTAAAATAGTTCCTACAATTGGTCCGAGCGTTGTTCCTAATGAATTAAAACCTTGTGCCAAATTTAGCCTACTACTTTCTGAGCCTTTTTTACCTAAAATAGTTGCATATGGATTTGCACAAATTTGAAGCAAAGTAACACCTGAAGCTAAAATAAATAAAGAGCCTAAAAATGCATTGTAAGAATTTAAATGAGCTGAACCAAAGAAACTAACACAGCCAATTCCACAAATTAATAGACTAATAGCCATTCCATTTTTATAACCAATTTTATTAATAGGATCTTTTCCGCTTGAAGATGATACTAAATAATAAATTAATGAAATTATAAAAAAAGCACCAAAAAAGGAAAATTGAATTAATGCCCTTTGTGTTGGGGATAAATCGAAAACACCTTTAAAAGTATTTATTAAAATATCATTCATTACAGTAATAAATCCCCACATAAAAAAAAGTGATGTAAGTAGGGAAAATGATTTACTGTAGTTTTTTGATGAATTCATTAGAATATAGTTTATAATTAGAAATTTGAAAGATAATTAAATAAACTTCAATTTTTGTTCAAAATCAATTTTAGAATTACCAAAACTTAATACTATATTTGCACCGCTAAAAATGATATTATGAAAGCAGGAATTGTAGGATTACCAAATGTTGGAAAATCAACCTTATTTAATTGTTTATCAAATGCAAAAGCACAAAGTGCAAACTTTCCATTTTGTACAATTGAGCCAAATATTGGAGTTGTAAATGTGCCAGATAACCGATTAGCAAGGTTAGAAGAGTTGGTAAATCCGGAGCGTGTTATGCCTGCAACAGTTGATATTGTTGATATTGCTGGTTTGGTGAGAGGAGCAAGTAAAGGTGAGGGGTTAGGAAATCAATTTTTAGCAAATATTAGAGAAACCGATGCAATTATTCACGTATTGCGTTGTTTTGATAATGATAATATTATACACGTTGATACTACAGTAGATGCAGTTAGAGATAAAGAAACTATAGACATAGAGCTTCAGTTAAAGGATTATGAAACTTTAGAAAAGAGATTAGAGCGTGTTAAAAAAACAGCTCGTACTGGAAATAAAGATGCTCAAAAAGAATTAGATGTTTTAGAAAAAGTTAAAAAAGGTTTAGAAGCCGCAATTTCAGTTAGAGCAATAGAATTATCAGAAAAAGAAAGAGAAGAATATATAAAGCCACTACAATTTATTACAGATAAACCAGTTTTATATGTGTGTAATGTTGATGAAAAATCAGCAGTAGGTGGTAATAGTTATGTAGATGCTGTTAAGGAAGCCGTAAAAGATGAAAACGCTGAAATTATTATTTTAGCTGTAGGTACCGAAGCTGATATAACAGAATTAGAATCTTTTGAAGAACGTCAGCTATTTTTAGAAGATTTAGGATTGGAAGAACCAGGCTCTTCGGTACTGATTAGAGCTGCCTACAAATTATTAAACTTACAAACATATTTTACAGCTGGTGTTAAAGAAGTTCGAGCTTGGACTATACATATTGGAGATACTGCACCTCAGGCTGCTGGAGTAATTCATACCGATTTTGAAAAAGGATTTATTAGAGCTGAAGTTATTGCTTATAATGATTTTTCTAGCTACGGAAGCGAAGCTAAAGTAAAAGAAGCTGGTAAAATGCGTGTTGAAGGTAAAGAATACATTGTAAAGGATGGGGATGTTATGCACTTCCGTTTTAATGTATAATTTACAATTGAACTTTGTAAAAAGTTTGTATTAAAATCTACTTTTTTGGTTTTACTTGAAGTGGTTTTTAACTATAATTTTGCATATCTTTTTTTAATAAAATAATTTCATTTTTAAAGCTTGTAGTTGCATTTAGTGTAATAGCTGTTGATTCTTCAAAAAAGAAAAAAATAATAAAATTAAAGTTTTAATTGTTTAATAGCTGTTAATAACTATTTCATCAGACTTTTTTGCCTTTTTTAAGTCAAAATGGTACATTAGCACTTCTTCAAGAATTTTGCAAATTAAATGGCTGAACAAACAAATTACACAGAGGATAATATCCGATCATTAGACTGGAAAGAGCATATTAGAATGCGTCCTGGAATGTATATAGGGAAATTAGGTGATGGTTCGTCACCTGATGATGGTATTTATATTTTAATAAAGGAAGTGTTAGATAACTCTATTGATGAGTATGTAATGGGTGCTGGAAAAACTATTGAAGTTTCTGTAAAAGATGAAACTGTAACCGTACGAGATTTTGGGCGGGGGATTCCTCTAGGAAAGGTTGTAGATGTAGTTTCTAAAATGAATACCGGAGGAAAGTATGATTCTCGCGCATTTAAAAAATCTGTTGGATTAAATGGTGTAGGTACAAAAGCCGTAAATGCATTGTCTTCATATTTTAAGGTACAATCTATTAGAGAAGGGCAAACAGCTTTCGCTGAATTTTCAGCAGGAAATATTACATTAAATGAAAAACCTCAAAATTCTTCGGCTCGAAAAGGAACCAAAGTAACTTTTGTGCCAGATAGAAGTATTTTTCCAAAGTTTAAATACCGAAGCGAATACATTGTAAAAATGATTAAAAACTATGTGTATTTAAACACTGGTTTAACTATTCTTTTTAACGGAGAAAAATACTTTTCTGAAAATGGTTTAAAAGATTTATTAGAAGAAAATATAGCAGATGAATTTATGTTGTTTCCAATTATTCATTTAATTGGAGAAGATATTGAAGTTGCAATAACTTATAGTAAAGCGCAGTATAGTGAGGAATACCATTCTTTTGTTAACGGTCAGCATACAACACAAGGAGGAACACACCAAAATGCATTTAGAGAAGCCATAGTAAAAACAGTACGCGAGTATTTTGGCAAAAATTATGAAGCTTCTGATATTCGAAAATCTATTGTTTCTGCAATTAGTGTAAAAGTAATGGAACCTATTTTTGAAAGCCAGACAAAGACAAAATTGGGTTCTACAGAAATGGGTGGAGATTTACCTACTGTACGTACTTTTATTACTGATTTTGTTAAAACAAAATTGGATAATTATTTACATAAAAACCCGGATGCTGCTGAAAAAATTCAAAAGAAAATTTTACAGGCTGAAAAAGAACGTAAAGATTTATCGGGGATTAGAAAACTAGCGCGAGAACGTGCAAAAAAAGCAAGTTTGCACAATAAAAAATTGCGTGATTGTCGAGTACATTTAAACGATTTAAAGAAAGAGAATCGTTTAGAAAGCACCTTATTTATTACGGAAGGTGATTCTGCAAGTGGTTCTATAACAAAATCAAGGGATGTTAATACACAAGCAGTTTTTAGTTTGCGTGGTAAACCTTTAAATTCATACAATATGAGTAAAAAAATTGTGTATGAAAATGAAGAGTTTAATTTGTTGCAAGCTGCTTTAGATATTGAAGATGGTTTAGAAAATTTACGATATAATAATATAGTAATTGCTACAGATGCCGATGTGGATGGTATGCACATTCGTTTATTGTTAATTACTTTCTTTTTACAGTTTTTTCCAGAATTAATTAAAGAAGGACATTTGTATATTTTAGATACACCATTGTTTAGAGTACGTGATAAAAAACAAACCTTTTATTGCTATTCTCCAGAAGAAAAACAAGATGCAATAAATACATTGAAAGGAAAACCAGAAATTACTCGTTTTAAAGGACTTGGAGAAATATCACCAGATGAATTTGTACATTTTATTGGAGATGATATTCGCTTGGATCCAGTAATGCTAGATAAAGAAATGCCAATTGATAAAATGTTGGAGTTTTATATGGGGAAAAATACACCAGATCGTCAAAAGTTTATAATTAAAAATTTAAAAGTTGAATTAGATATAGTTGAGGAGTAAGTTTGGAGTTCCAAAATTTGGAATGTCTAGATTTAAAAAATTGATTCCTGTTACCTAATACCATAAAAATAAGAATGCAAGAAGATAACCAAGAAGAAATCAACGAAGAATTTGGAACTCAGGATACCATAACAAAGGTAACTGGGATGTATAAAGATTGGTTTTTAGATTATGCCTCATATGTAATTTTAGAGCGTGCAGTTCCTGGAATTAAGGATGGTTTTAAACCGGTTCAGCGAAGAATTATGCATTCAATGAAAGATTTGGACGATGGACGTTACAATAAAGTAGCAAACATTGTTGGACACACAATGCAATATCATCCTCATGGAGACGCTTCTATTGCAGATGCAATGGTTCAAATTGGTCAGAAAGATTTGTTGATTGATATGCAAGGAAACTGGGGTAATATTTTAACCGGTGACCGTGCTGCAGCTTCTCGTTATATTGAAGCACGTTTATCTAAATTTGCCCTAGATGTTGTTTTTAATGCTAAAACTACCGATTGGCAAGCTTCTTATGATGGTAGAAGAAAAGAACCAATTGATTTACCCGTAAAATTTCCAATGCTTTTAGCACAAGGAGCTGAAGGGATTGCTGTTGGTCTTTCAACAAAAATTTTACCTCATAATTTTAATGAACTTATTGATGCTTCCATAAAACATTTAAAAGGAAAAAGTTTTACATTAATTCCTGATTTTTTAACTGGTGGAATTGCGGATGTTTCAAATTATAATGATGGAAAACGCGGAGGAAAAATAAGAGTTCGAGCCAAAATATCTCAATTAGATAAAAAAACATTGGTTATTAACGAAATTCCTTTTGGAACAACAACTTCAAGCTTAATAGATTCCATTTTAAAAGCAAATGATAAAGGCACAATTAAAATAAAGCAAATTGAAGATAATACTGCTGCAAATGTGGAAATTTTGGTGCATTTACCAAATGGAATTTCTCCTGATAAAACTATAGATGCGCTATATGCTTTTACCATTTGTGAAAATTCAATTTCCCCTTTATGTTGTGTAATTGATAATAATAAACCTGTATTTATTGGTGTTTCTGAAATACTGAGATTATCAACCAATCATACTGTTGCTTTATTGAAAAAAGAACTTGAAATTCAATTAAATGAATTAGAGGAACAGTGGCATTTTGCTTCATTAGAAAGAATTTTTATAGAAAATAGAATTTATCGCGATATTGAAGAAGAAGAAACATGGGAAGGTGTAATTAAGTCAATCGATGAAGGATTAAAACCACATATAAAGCATTTAAAGCGTGCTATTACAGAAGAAGATATTGTACGATTAACTGAAATTAGAATTAAAAAAATATCAAAGTTTGATATAGATAAAGCAAAACAATTTATAGAAAGTTTAGAAGAAAAAATTGCTGAAGTAAAACACCATTTAGCAAATTTAATAGACTTTGCAATTGATTATTTTAAAAACCTAAAAACAAAATACGGAAAAGGAAAAGAACGCTTAACTGAAATTCGCTTATTTGATGATATTGTCGCTACAAAAGTTGTAATGCGTAACACAAAATTATATGTAAATAGAGAAGAAGGTTTTGTTGGAACTTCCTTAAAACGTGATGAATATGTAGATGATTGTGCAGATATTGATAATGTAATTGTTTTTAGAAAAGATGGAGTAATGATGGTAACAAAAGTGGATGCTAAAACTTTTGTTGGTAAAGATATAATTCATATTGCAGTGTTTAAAAAGAACGATAAACGAACAGTTTACAATATGATTTATCGTGATGGAAGAAGTGGTTCAAGTTATATGAAACGTTTTAATGTTACAGGTGTTACACGTGATAAAGAATATGATTTAACAGCTGGAAATAAAGCTTCAGTTGTATTGTATTTTACAGCAAACCCGAATGGAGAAGCAGAAACTGTAAGTGTTAATTTACGTGCTGTTGGAAGTGTTAAAAAATTAAAATGGGATATTGACTTTTCTGATTTAGCAATTAAAGGAAGAAGCTCTAAAGGAAATACTGTTACCAAATATTCAATTAAAAAAATTGAATTAAAATCTGAAGGAGTTTCTACGTTGAAACCTCGTAAAATTTGGTTTGATGAAACTGTGCAGCGACTAAATGTTGATAATCGAGGAGAATTATTGGGTGAGTTTAAAGCTGAAGATAGATTATTAATTATCAATCAAAAAGGGGTGGTAAAAACTGTTAAACCAGAATTGACTACACATTTTGATAACGATATGATTGTACTTGAGAAATGGATTCCAGAAAAACCTATTTCTGCAATTTATTTTGATGGTGAAAAAGAGCGTTATTATATTAAACGTTTCATGATTGACAATCCTAATAAGGATGAAACCTTTATTTCAGAACATCCAAAATCTCAATTAGAGATTGTTTTAACAGATTATAGACCAATGGCTGAAATTGTATTTTCTAAACGCAGCCTAGAAAATATGGAGGTAAATTTAGAAGAGTTTATAGCTGTAAAAGGTATAAAAGCTCAGGGAAATCAGTTAACTACCGATAAGATTAAAACAATTAATATGCTGGAATCTCTGCCTTATGAAGCAATTGTTATTGAAGACGTTGAAGTAAATGAAGAAGAAGTGATTGATAATCAATCAGATGAGACTATTACAAAATCTGATGATTCGAATAAAAGTGATGAAGGGCAAACAAAGCTTTTTTAGTTTAATTTTTCGAAAAAAGTAAACTCGTAATCTATAAGTAACTCAGGATGTGCAATTTTAATTAGATCTTTTAACACTAAATCAGGTCGGGCAGGGGCTAATTCAAAATAGGTAATTCCTCCTTTTTCACCTTTTTTATTGACAAAAGAATAGACTTGTTTATTTTTAAAAGCTTTAAATTTTGAATATAGATCATTTGCCTTTTCAATATTAAATATACTTGTGTAAAAACTTGGTGAAATCCAGATATCAGCGTTTTTTCCTTTTTCAAAAACATTTTCAATGTTTAACGAAAGACTTCCTTTTCCTTCAGAATTTGCCCATAAATAGTTGGTATTAGCATCTTTTAAAAAAGTAGCTTCAAAGCTATCTCCCGCAGGTAAATTCCAAATATCTTTAAACAATCCACCAGAAATTATTGTTGGTTTTAATTCAGATTTTAAGGCAACATTTTTGGCGCTTAAATAATTATTTTCAATTTCATTAAAAATACTATCAGCTAATTTTTCTTTATCAAATAAAACTCCAAAAAATTTAATCCATTCTGCCCTTCCAAGGGGAGTTTCTTCCAACCAATCTCCATTTAAAACAACAGGAATACCTAAATTTTCAATGGTTGCAAACATTTTGTTATTACTACTAATTGAAAATCCAACAACAACTTCAGGATTTAAATCAAGTAACAATTCTGTATTTATATTTTCTTCATTTCCCAATTCCTTGATAGTGCCTGTATTTATTAAACTTCTAGTTTTTTTAGAAGAAATGTAATCGGTATTAGGATACCCAATTAGTTTATTTTCTACCTCTAATAATTCTAACATTGGAATATGTGTAGTACTTGTAACAACTATTGAATTTATTGGTGTTTTAATACCTTTTTTAGTACTATTCTTATCTATTAATATAAATTCAAAAGTTTCATTTGAATTTTGATATGGAGCATTAACAATAAGTTTTTTATAAGTTTCAAAATATTCAATATTAAAACCTTTCGCATACTTAATGCTACTTTTAGTAGAGACTTTTAAATTTATAGATTCTTTTTCTTTAATATTCTTACAAGAAATAAAAATTGAAAAAAATAGTAATATTGTTAGTAATCTGATAATTATAAATTTCATTCGAAAAAAAATTTTCACAAATGTAATATTTTAGAAAATTAATAGTACTAATTACTCTTAAATAATTATTTTTGCATAAGATTTATGGTTCTTAAATTATACTTAAGTATAAAAGTAAGTGAAAAGGGAAGTTGGTTAAAATCCAACGCTGTACCCGCAACTGTAAGCTTAGCCAATTAATTGGTGGTTGTTATTAAAACTTTTGCCACTGTTCTTAAAGAATGGGAAGGTAAATAACAATACGCAAGCCAGGAGACCTGCCAAAATCGGAATAGTTCAAACTTTCGGGCGAAAGGTTTGAGTATAGTTTTTCCTGTACTTAAAAAATTTACCTGATTTATTTTATTAATTAAATCAAACAAAAGTAAAAATGAAAAAATCATTTTATTTAGGTTGGTTATGCCTTTTTATGGTATTTACCAATTTATTTGCTCAAGAAAAAAACGAAAAAATTGAGCAATTAGACGAAGTTGTAGTTACGGCAACAAAATTTGCAATTAAAAAAGAACTTGTAGGTAAAATTATTTATCAGATTAATGCTAAAGAAATTGCAAATTTAAAAGGAAAATCTGTAGTTGATGTTTTAGATAATATTGCAGGAATTCAAATTAATGGAGTAAACAGTTCTGCTGGTAAAAACAAAAGTACATACATAAGAGGTGGGAGAGATCGCCAAGTTCTTGTGTTAATTGATGGAGTTCCTGTTAGTGATCCATCAGGTGTAAACACTACTTTTGATTTGCGTTTATTAACATTGAGTCAAATAGAATCTATTGAAGTGATGAATGGTGCGGCGAGTACATTATATGGTTCAGGAGCGGCAACCGGAGTTATAAATATAAAGCTTAAAAAATCGAATGAAAAACCAATTTCATTAAACTATCAAGCTTCAATAGGAACAAATAACTCACAAAACGATTCTAAACTTAATGGAAATGATATTAATCAAAATATTTCAATTAATGGAACTGTAGATAAATTTAGTTATTTGACCTCTTTTAATACTTCAAAAATAGATGGTTTATCTGAAGCTCTTAATAGTAATAGTGGTGTAAAGTTTGAAAATGATGCGCTTAAAGCAACAAATACATTTGTTAGAATTGGATACGCTTTTAATGATAAGTTTAATATCCAATTATTTAATAATTACGATAAAGATACGTACGATTATGACGCAGGCGCAAATGCTGATTCTGATATAAATAATGGAGAAAATAAACAAGTTAGGTTTGGGATTACTTCAAATTTTAACTATATAAAAGGGAGTTTATTACTAACAGCTTCTTATAATAAAATAGATAGAATGTTTGATAGTTTTAACAGTTGGGCTAATACTACAGATCATTATGAGTATACTGGTA
>Ga0102811_1001396_pt1 | contig 11445 bp, 9 predicted proteins | sample ColrivemetaGS705_FD_84507 | JGI IMG/M metagenome (GOLD analysis project Ga0102811, IMG submission 84507) | Estuarine microbial communities from the Columbia River estuary - Flood tide ETM metaG S.705 | ecosystem: Environmental > Aquatic > Marine > Intertidal zone > Estuary | place: USA: Columbia... | reverse complement strand
TATGAGTCTGCCCTGTTGAGTGAATTTTAAATTTCTGACCTGTCTTAATTGAGCCATCCTTTATTCTTATTAAAGAAACTACGCCTAAATAAGGGTCAAACCAAGAATCTATAATTAAAGCTTTTAAGGAGCCATGCAAGTCACCCTCAGGCGATGGAATATCAGCAATTAGCATGTCTAACAAAGACTCTATTCCAACACCCGTCTTTGCACTAACATGAGGTGCATTGGTTGCATTAATACCTATCATATCTTCAATTTCTTTTTCAACTCTTTCTGGTTCGGCCTGCGGCAGGTCAATTTTGTTAATTACAGGTACTACTTCGAGGCCTTGATCTACCGCTGTGTAACAATTTGCTAAAGTTTGCGCCTCAACACCTTGTGATCCATCCACCACCAGCAAGGCACCTTCACATGCTGAAAGTGATCTTGATACTTCATAGGAAAAGTCCACATGCCCTGGTGTGTCAATAAAATTAAGTTGATATTTTTCGCCATCCTTCTCGTAGTCCAATGTAACAGCTTGAGCTTTGATTGTAATGCCTCTTTCCCTTTCTATATCCATTGAATCAAGGATTTGCTCAGACATCTCTCTTGCTGTAAGCCCGCCACAATACTCTATCAATCTGTCAGATAGGGTAGATTTTCCATGATCAATATGGGCAATTACTGAAAAGTTTCTTATGTTCTTCATAGGTTAAACATATTTTACAGCCAAACAGGCTTTGGATGGTGGATTCAAGCCAAGTATGTGACTAAAAATTAATTTATTTTTACAGAAGTGATAAATTTAGAGCCATTTCTATTTAAATGTATTGCTACCCTTTTTCCAGTTTCAAAGCTTTTCAAAGCATCGGTAAAGTCTTCAACTTCAAAAATTTCGTATTTTTCACCACGATATTGAAGCATTGTTATTACATCGCCTCTATAAACTCTGCCGGATGCAGGAGAGTTTGGGCTGACCCTTGAAACAATAACCCCGTCAGGAAGTTTTTCCATTCTAGGATTTTCTCGATCAATTTCTGCAACTTTGAGCCCAATTGGGTCTTTTGATTTATTTGATTTAGCAGGAACAAAAGAATCTTTATCAGTAGGAAGCTCGCCAAGAATAAAGTCCATAGAGATCTCATCTCCATCTCTTATTACTTTTGCTATTGCTTCTGTTTTTGGTCTAAGTTGTCCTACGACATGAGGAAGGTCAGAGCTAAATTTAATTTCTTCATTATTAAACTCTATAATTACATCACCAGGCATTAGGCCTGCTAAGGCTGCAGATTGTCCAGACTCAACATCATTAATTAAAGCTCCATATGGTTTCTTCATCCCTAAGGCTTCAGCTAAATCATTATCAACTTCGCTCATTCTTACTCCAAGATAGCCCCTTGAAACAAAACCGTTATCTATAATTTGGTCAGCAACATCTACCGCTACATTTATAGGTATAGCGAATGCAAGACCTTGGTAGCCTCCACTCCTTGAATAAATCTGCGAATTGATGCCTACAACTCTTCCATCAAGATCAAATAATGGGCCTCCAGAATTTCCAGGATTAATAGCAACATCTGTTTGAAGAAAAGGAACATAGTTACCTATATTGTTATTTTGAATACTTCTACCTTTTGCACTTACTATTCCTGCAGTTACAGAGAAATCAAAACTAAAAGGTGAGCCAATTGCGACAACCCAATCTCCAACTTTGAGAGAGGAACTATTTCCAACATCAACCTTAGGAAGATTCTTGCCATCTACCTTTAAAACTGCAAGATCTGAAAGAGGATCAACACCTATAATCTCTGCAGTGAATTCACGCCTATCAGAAAGTGAAACTATAACTTCTGTGGCATCCTCTACAACGTGGAAGTTAGTAAGAATAAAGTTTTCCTTTAAAATAAAACCTGAACCGTATGATAGAGATTCCCTTTTTTGCTGAGGCATTTCGCCGTATTGACGAGGCATTCCAAATCTTTCAAGTATTTCATCAGGGATTCCACCATAACCACCGGCTTGCCTCTGTGTCACTTCTTTTTTAGATGTAATATTAACAACAGCCGGCGCTGAGTTTTCAACTAAAGATGATATGTCGTCGGGAAGACCTGCTGCATTCAAGGCAGCTGATAATGTGAACAAAACTACAATAAATAGATGCTGAAATAATTTAATCATTTTTTCCTTTTTTTACTTTATATTTTTTAATATTTCTTGGACGGTTTTTTGATCTAAATTTCCATAAAGAGTTAAGGTTCTTCCATCTTTAAGTGGAACTAAATAAATATCTTTTTTGCCGTGTTTCCAATACCTTACCTTCTTAAGGTTAAATTTCTTTTTTTCAACTTGCATTATAAAATTATGCTTACCATTCGAGTAAACTCTTTTGGGTTTTTCTGAAAGATTGAAACTAACATTTCTTAATTCTACAGGCTGTAAATCAGCCACATTGGAGCTATTATTCACAAGGTCAAGGACATGACTGATCAAAGTATCTTCTTTTAGGCTAGCAATTTCTTGAGCTTCAGGGCTATTGACTGCTAAATTAATAATATCTTGTGCATCCTTATCAATACCGAGTCTTGAGAAATCTGGTTGATTAATAAAAAATACTGTAAGAAGTATGGATGCTGCGGCTGTTATGCCATTAGATAGCCATAAAGTTTTATTTCTGTAAATTTTGGTATTTGTGAAAGGTACAACATTTGCCTGTTCTTGCTGCATGGCTGCTGAAATCACTCCATAGAGTGCAATCTTTTTTGAAACATTCTTGTTTTTGCTGAACTGCTCAATAGCCTTGGCGGTTTGATCGGCATCAAGCTCACCGTCGTATAGAGATGAAATAACCTCGTCATAATTATCCATTTAATATTTCTCCATTAATAAAATTCAAAATTGTTTCTCTAGCTCTAAAGATTCTAGATCTAACTGTTCCTATAGGTGTTTCAGTAATTTTCGATATATCCTCATAGCTTTTTCCCTCAACCTCTCTAAGCACAAATGAAGTTCTTAGACTTTCTGGAAGAGTTTGTATAAATTTGTTGATCATTTTAAGGGCATCTTGTTGAAGTAATTCATCTTCAATATTTAGGGGGTCTTCTGCTTCATACAATCGATCGTCTTCAGATATATTTAATTTTTGCTTTTTGTATGCAGAGCTTTGAAAATGATTTTTTGCTAAATTTATAGCTATTCTATAGAGCCAGGTGAAGAAAGCAGAATCGCCACGAAAAGATTCAAGAGCCTTCCAAGCTTTTATAAAAGTTGCTTGAGCAAGGTCTTCTGAGTCTTCTTTTGACTTGGTATATGCATAAAGTGATGAATATACTCTAGGATAATATTTAGTCATTAAAAAATTGAGTGCCTCCTCATTTCCTGCTTTCGCTTTGTCAATTAATTGTGAATCTTCTGTATGATTATTTTTCATTTGCATTGATTCCTATTTCTATATGACAGGCTTTTAATTTAAAAGTTTCCTAAAATAGAAAAACTTTTTAAGTTTTTTACTATAAATTTTTCATGTAATGGATTGCCCAAGCTTATATCTTTAAAGATAAAATCAAAAAGTGTTTGATCATCATAATCTAAAATTTCATCCAGAACTTTAATGTCCTCTGAGCCTAAATTATTTAAATTATTTGATGAAAATTCTCTCAGAAGAAGATCGAGCTCTCTCATTCCTCTTCTGCATTTCCATTTGATTCTGTTTATTTCTGCATTCATTAGTTAAAATATATTTTTTACTATACATATTTTACTTGAAATTATTAGAAGTACAGAAATTAAAAACAAATGGGTGCGTTGACCTAGAAAATTTATGTGTAATAAATATTAAAGGTGAGGCCGATAAAGTAATACAATTTCTTCAAGGCCAAATAACTTCTGATATTAATAAGCTCAAGCTTAATTCTTGCGCCCTCTCCAGCGTTTGCAACCAAAAAGGTCAAATAGTCTCTGATTTTATTATCTCAAGTCAAGAGGATGGTTTAAAAATTCTAGTTAGCAAGGAATCTGCAAGATTATTTGTAAATGATTTGGAGCCTTATGCTAAATTTTTTGGTGTTTTATTTGAGCCATCAAACAGCAAGGCAGTTGGTTTTATTAATATGAGATCAAAAAAATCTATGAGTTTTGTAAGTAACGATGATTATGTTTTATCTATAGGGATAGATGAAAGTATTGATAAGAATACTATTTCTTTAGAAGATTGGGAGGCTGCAAATATCATGATGGGAAATCTAATGCTAGAAAAACATGAGCTAGGGATTTATAGACCGTCAGATATTAACTATGACCACCTAAGGACTTCTTTTGAAAAAGGGTGTTTCAGGGGTCAAGAGATAGTGGCTAGAATGAAATATCTCGGCAAAGAGAAATCAGTATTTAAGATTTTTGTTTCTAAAGAAAAAATTGATAAATTGCATAATACGAAGAAAGTAAAGGTTTTAAGAGAGATCCATTCTAAGGATGAATTTATATATATGTGTATTATTAATAAAGTTACGTTAGAAACCTTGGAAAAAGAAAATAGTATTTACTTTATTAAGTAGCCCAATCTATCTCTGTTAAGTTATTTTTTTTGAGATAACTATTTGCCTTTGAAAAATGCTTACACCCATCAAACCCCCTATAAAATGATAAGGGAGACGGATGAGATGACTTCAATATTAAATTTTCTTTGTCGTTAATCTTTGTTTGTAATTTTTGAGAATTATTGCCCCATAAAATAAAAACAATATTTTTCTTTTCAGCAGCTAATAGCTTGAGTGTTCCATCAATAATTACAGACCAGCCTATTGACGAGTGGGAAAGAGGAATACCCTCTTCAACACTAAGGCATGTGTTTAAAAGCAGAACTCCTTGGTTGGCCCATGATGTTAGATCTGGATTATGGTTTTCTATACCAATATCTGATGAAATTTCATTAAAAATATTACACAATGATTTGGGTATTTTATGGTCTTCGTTTGATGAAAATGATAGTCCATTTGCCTGATCTTTTTTTGGGTAAGGATCTTGTCCAAAAATTACAATTTTTATATTGCTTAGTGAGCATTTATTATATGCATTGAATAGTAAATGATTTGGAGGATAGATAGTTTTACCTTTTCTTCTTAGCGCCTCTACTTCTTCGACAGCGCTCAAAATACTATAGGGATCAAGGTATTTTGAGAGAGAGTTTAACCAATTTTTGTCGATTGCTAGTTTATCTAAATCACTCATTTTTTAATTAAAATCTTATCCACAGAATCTGTGGATAAAGTTATGGATAACTTTATTTATAACACACTGAGCCCTTATTTATAAGGCTTTAAGTCAAGTTGATCAATTTTTGTACAAATTTATTATAAAATACCTTATATCAGGTACTTATAAAAATTTTGGCAATTAAGGCATCAATAAAAATCAAAACGATGAAACGTACTGTTACCATTATTTTTCACTGTTGACAAGTTTTACAGATTGTAAATTAATTACACCGAGCGGCATTGTTATGATTTATTAAAAAAAGTATAGATTTTGATAATAATTAAATGCTACTTAGCACAAAGCCTAACGCTTAGAACATGCTCGATAGATTCAATATCTTTGATGATTTCCTCAGATGGACTTTGGTCTAGATCAATTAGGTTAATGGCGAGGTCGTCTCTACTTTTGTTTGTCATATCCATTATATTTAGCTTAGAAGACGCAATTTTATCAGCAATCTTTCCTATCATTCCAGGTTCATTTTTATTGATAATTACTACTCTGAAATTAGCTGTTCTTCCAAGCTTTATTGAGGGGAAATTAACAGAGTTTACAATGGTGCCATTTACCAAGAAATTTGATACTTGTTCTGCCGCCATTAAAGCACAGTTTACTTCAGCCTCTTTTGTGCTAGCACCCAAGTGTGGCATTAAAATTATGTCACCTTGCATTGAAGCTCTTTCAATGAGTTCTGGAGTTGGGAAATCAGTAACGTACCTAGAAATGTGTTGAGATTCAAGTGATGAAATCACATCATTGTTGTTAACAATCCCTCCCCTTGATAGGTTAATTATTTTTGCTCCTTTTTTCATTACAGCTAAAGTTTTTGATGATATCAAGTCTTTTGTTGAGTCTAGCAAAGGTACATGAAGAGATATGTAATCAGAACTTGATAAAAGTGCCTCAAGAGTGTCAGCCTTTTCAACTTCTTTTGGCAATCTCCAGGCTGCATCAACAGATATATATGGGTCAAATCCAATAATCTTCATACCCATAATACTTGCAGTTTGCGCTAACAGTGAGCCTATAGCACCCAAGCCTACAATCCCAAGTGTTTTTCCTTTTAGTTCTGAGCCTTTAAAGTTTTTCTTTTCAGACTCCATGGACTTATTAAGCTGAGAACCATCGAGACCCTTTAGAGTCATTGCAAAAGAGCTTCCTTGAAGAATACCTCTGGAGGATAAAAGCATACCGCAAACAACGAGTTCTTTTACTGCATTAGCGTTCGCTCCAGGAGTATTAAATACGACCACTCCTTTTTTTGATGCCTCGTCTAAAGGTATATTATTTGTCCCAGCACCAGCTCTGCCAACACACTTAAGGTTGCTATTGAAATCTTCTGAAGTTAATTGCTGACTCCTTAATAGAAGCGCATCAGGATTGTTATTATCCTCCTGCATATTTTGATTAAGGATATCTATTCCATCTTGTGCAATATTATTAAATATTTTGTATTTGTACATTTCTATATGTTTTGTTTATAAAGTCTAAATTATATACAAAAGTTTTTTTATAGTTAGGCAAAATTCAATAAAAAAAATTTATACCAAGGATTTGTTTATATAATCTTTCCAAATTTGATATTTTTCATGCAATTGGGTGACTCCCGCCTCGCTTGCAATAAATGTTTTTTCCGTTTCAGCATTATTAAAGTCCCTTTCATCACCGGAACCGATCATCGCAACTATGCAAGCACCTAAAGCTGTAGATTCGATGTTTTTTGGTGATATTATTTTCTTATCAAGCGTGTTTGCTAAAAGTTGGCAAAAAGTATTATTTGCAATCATGCCGCCATCAACATTCAGCTCTACGGATAATATGTCATACCTATTAAGTATCCTTGTTATATCTTGCACTTGAAAGCATATTGATTCAAATGCGGCAGTAACTAAATCTTCCTTTGATGTATCTTGAGTAATTCCATAATAACCACCCCTTACATTTGAATCCCAGTATGGCGCACCCAAGCCATTAAAAGCAGGAAGAAAAAGAGTTTTGCTTGTTTTTGAATCCAAATTTATCATTTCTTCACTTTCTGATGATTTATTAAAGAAATGCATTTTGTCTCTCATCCACTTAACAATATTACCGCATGAATAAATGCTGCCTTCTATTGCATATGCAGTTTCTCCTCTTATCTTATATGCAATTGTTGAGAGCAATCCTTCTTCGACATCAAGAATTTTGCTCTTTGTATTAACCATTAGGAAACAACCTGTTCCGAAGGTTGATTTCATCTGCCCTGACTCAAAGCATCTTTGACCCACTAAGGCGCTCTGTTGATCTCCTATCACTCCAGTAATTGCAATCATCTGCGATCCTATCTTGATTGTTCCAAAGTTTGCGTCACAATCACAAACAGTTGGCAGTATTTGCTTGGGTATATTAAATAATTCTAGCAACTCTTCATCCCATGCTTCTTCTTTAATATTGTAAAGTGATGTTCTTGACGCGTTGGTTATGTCTGTCAAATGATTTCTTTCTTTGGTCAAATTATAAATCAGGTATGTATCAACAGTACCAAACATAATCTCACCCTTAACTGCTTTTTCTCTGGAGCCAGGAACATTATCTAAAATCCACTTTATTTTTGTTGCAGAAAAGTATGGATCTAGAACTAAGCCGGTTTTTTTTCTTATTAAAGGTTCATGACCAAGATTTTTTAAATCAGTACACAAATCAATAGTCCTTCTGTCTTGCCATACTATCCCTGGATATATAGGTAATCCTGTTTCTTTTTCCCAGAGTATGGTTGTTTCACGCTGATTTGTAATCCCGCAACTTTCTAAGACTATTTCTTTGTTAATATCTAGATTTTCTATTGATCTCTTTACAGTATCTAAAATATTTCTTGGGTCAACCTCAACCCAGCCACTTTCAGGGTACGTTAAGTCATATTCTTCTTGTGAGCTCAACACGCTTTGTAAATTACCATCAAAGATAACAACTCTTGAGCTAGTTGTACCTTGATCTATCGATAAATAATGCTTCATTTAAACCTCCAAATTCAATAATTATCCACAATTTATTAACTGATTACCAACAGAAAAAAAACAGCTTATATACACTATATAGTGAAAAAAAAGTAAATTGTCACAATATATAGTGTTTTTTTACTTGATTCTTTATCCACAACTTGTAATATTAGCTACAAGAAGGAAAAAAAGTTAATGTAAATGCAGGCACATAAACTTCTTCCAAAAATACATTTAAAACTCTTGAAAGGGAAGTATATTTTTTGAGAAAAAATTAGGGAAAAAATTTAGTAAACATGGAAATAACAACACAAACAGAAACAACCACAAGCCTTAATCAAGAAAGAGGTGTAAATGAAATTGAGCTTACTGCTCCAGGCAGACTGAGAGTAATAAAAAGAAATGGTAAAGTTGTTGCATTCGAAGAAGATAAAATAAAAGTAGCTGTAACGAAAGCATTTCTCGCAATAGAGTCCGGCAATGCTGCAGCAAGCGACAGAATACACAAGAAAGTTAATCAAATTACAGAAAGTGTGATTGAGGTCTTTGAAAGAAGAATGCCTTCAGGAGGTACGCTTCATATAGAAGAAATACAAGACCAAGTAGAGCTTCAGCTAATGAGATCTGAAGAGCTTGAGGTCGCAAGAAGCTATATTTTATACAGAGCTGGTAGAACGCAAGAAAGAAAGAAAGTTGCCCCAATTATAGATATACCTGATGTTCCTAAAATTAACATAACAAAAAGTGATGGAACTAAAGTGCCCCTTGATGCTGAAAGACTTGCGTCATTGATAGCTGATGCATGTGAAGGGCTGAAAGATGTATCAATAAACGAAGTATTAGAAGAAGCACTCAAGAATTTGTATGACGGTGTTTCTGTTTCTGATATGAGATCAAGCTTAATAATGTCTGCAAGAACAAAAGTAGAAAAAGAGCCAAATTATTCTTTTGTTACCGCCAGAATATTAATGGATCAAATAAGAAATGAAGCATTGGGGTTTTTAGGAATAGCAGAAGATGCAACATACGAGCAAATGGAAGCATATTATCCAAAAGCGCTTAGTGCATACATAGACAAAGGTATTGAGTTGGATATCCTCGATGAGGAGCTCAGAAATTATGATCTCGTAAAGCTTGGTGATGCAATAGATCATACAAGAGATAATCAATTTACATATCTAGGACTGCAAACCTTATACGATAGATACTTTATTCATTGCGACGAAGTTAGGTATGAACTGCCACAAGTATTTTTTATGAGAGTGGCAATGGGTTTGGCGATAGAAGAGGAAAATAGAGAAGAAAGAACAATAGAATTTTACAGGCTACTTTCGAGCTTTGATTATATGAGCTCAACACCCACCCTCTTCAATTCAGGAACAAGGAGACCGCAACTGTCTTCTTGCTACCTAACAACAGTACCTGATGATCTTGATGGTATATTTGGTGCAATCAAAGATGATGCTCTTTTATCAAAATGGGCAGGAGGTCTAGGTAATGACTGGACGCCAGTAAGAGCTATGAACTCATACATCAAAGGAACAAATGGAAAAAGCCAAGGTGTCGTTCCTTTTTTAAAAGTTGCTAATGATACAGCAGTTGCCGTAAACCAAGGTGGAAAAAGAAAAGGGGCTATGTGTGCATACCTTGAAACATGGCATCTAGACATAGAAGAATTTCTTGATCTCAGAAAGAATACTGGCGATGACAGAAGAAGAACACATGATATGAACACAGCAAACTGGGTTCCTGACTTATTTATGAAAAGAGTAGAAGAAGGAGCAAATTGGACTTTATTTTCTCCAGGAGAGACACCGGAATTGCATGACCTAACAGGCAAAGCATTTGAAGAAAAATATGCTGAGTACGAAGCAAAGGCTGCTTCTGGTGAAATGGATCAAGCTAAATCTATACCAGCAAAAGAACTATGGAGAAAAATGCTTACAATGTTATTTGAAACAGGACACCCGTGGATAACATTCAAAGATGCATGCAACCTTAGATCACCTCAACAACATGCTGGTGTAATTCACTCTTCTAACCTTTGCACAGAAATTACACTAAACACTTCAGCTGATGAAATTGCTGTTTGCAACCTTGGTTCTGTTAACTTATCAAGACATATGAAAGATGGAAAGCTTAATGAAGAAAAGGTAAAGCAGACAGTGGCAACAGCTATAAGAATGCTTGATAACGTTATCGATATTAATTACTACTCGGTAGATACAGCAAAAAACTCAAATATGAAACATAGACCTATTGGTTTGGGATTAATGGGCTTTCAAGATGCACTATACAAACAAAATATACCATATTGTAGCAATGAGGCTGTGGAATTTGCTGACAAAAGCATGGAGCTTATTAGCTATCATGCAATCCATGCATCAACAGAACTTGCAAAAGAACGCGGGGCATATCAAACCTTTGATGGCTCTCTTTGGAGTCAAGGAATACTTCCAAAAGACTCCCTTAAGATTCTCATAGAAAACAGAGGAAGCCAGTATATAAACGTTGATGAATCCGAAACCTTAGATTGGGCAACGCTAAGAGAAAAAGTAAAGAATGATGGAATGAGAAACTCAAATGTAATGGCAATTGCACCTACCGCTACGATTTCAAATATTACAGGAGTAACCCAGTCTATAGAGCCAACGTATCAAAATCTTTATGTGAAATCTAATCTATCAGGAGAATTTACAATTGTTAACCCACATCTTGTTGATAAACTAAAGAGCCTAAATCTTTGGGATGACGTGATGATAAATGATCTCAAATACTTTGAAGGTAGTTTGTCACAAATCTCAAGAATACCAGATGATGTAAAAAAATTATTCTCAACTGCTTTTGAAGTTGAGCCTAAATACATAGTTGAGGCGGCAAGTAGAAGGCAGAAATGGATTGATCAAGCACAGTCTCTAAATCTTTATATAAATAATGCGGATGGGAAAAAACTAGACATCACATATAGGATGGCTTGGTACTCAGGATTAAAAACGACTTACTACCTAAGGTCACTTGCCGCAACAACAACAGAAAAATCAACAGTGAAACAAGGAAACCTAAATGCTGTTAGCTCTGAGGTAAAAGAAACACCACAACAAGAACTAGGAGCACCAGCTCCAGTTCCTACTGCTTGCTCTCTGGATGATCCAGATTGTGATGCTTGTCAATAATAATAGGAGAATAGAATGTTAAATTGGGATGAATATAATACAGAAGAAACAAATCAAGCTGC
>Ga0102811_1001386_pt1 | contig 11491 bp, 8 predicted proteins | sample ColrivemetaGS705_FD_84507 | JGI IMG/M metagenome (GOLD analysis project Ga0102811, IMG submission 84507) | Estuarine microbial communities from the Columbia River estuary - Flood tide ETM metaG S.705 | ecosystem: Environmental > Aquatic > Marine > Intertidal zone > Estuary | place: USA: Columbia... | reverse complement strand
GGCACGATCAAGATCGCATCGGTTGATGCAGCTTCAGGCCGTGAAGCCCGCAGGCGCGTTGACCTGATCACTGCTGAAGTGGAAGTGGGAACCATTTACGAAGGCCGCGTCCAGCGCCTGATGGACTTCGGCGCTTTCGTCGAAATCCTGCCTGGCAAGGATGGCCTCGTGCACATTTCCCAGATTTCGCACCAGCGGGTCGAGAAAGTCAGCGACGCCCTGAAAGAAGGTGACGTGGTTCGCGTGAAGGTCCTGGAAGTGGATCGTCAGGGCCGTGTCCGCCTGAGCATGAAGGAACTGGAAGAAGCCCCTGCTGCTGAGTAAGGGCTGCTGCCGGGAGTAGCTTAAAGCTGCTCGCCGAAATGCTGCAAAATACGCCGTGGCAACCACATCATTGGTTGCCACGGTTTTTTTTGTGCTATGAAACCGACATGTCCACCGTGATCGCTGAATTCCACCCTCGTCGAAGCTGAAATCTGCTCTTCGGTGGGTAAATAACGCGGATGCAAAAATGGGTCGTCTCTGGAATGAAGAACCAGGGTGGGTACTCCAATGTCTTTCAGGAATCCGATACTGCTACAGCGATTGTAATAATCCCTGTGTCCTTCAAAGCCGTGGAGCGGGGCTGTGACGTATTCATCGAACTCGATGAAATTTCGACTGTTAAGGGCTTTCTCCAGATCGATAAGGCCTTCTACCTGGTGACTCTTTGAGCGAACCCTGCCTAGCATTTTTCTCATCAGGTAGGCTTGGTAGCGTTGTGAAAAGCCCTGTTCAACGGTCAGCGCCGCTCCGTAAAGGTCAAACGGAACGGAAATCGCAGCCGCGGCGTCTATCGCCGAAGAGCTTCCCTGTTCACCCAGGTACTTCAGTAAAAGATTTCCGCCTAGCGAGTAGCCTGTCGCGAAGATTTTATTTTCGCCGACACCGGTTTTTCGAAGATGCTTCAGTACCGAGGCCAGATCTGCTGTGTCGCCGGCATGGTAGCTACGGGGTAGTCGGTTTGGTTCGCCGCTACATCCTCGGAAATGCATGACGACGGCGTTCCATCCAGCTTTTTCCGCCTCGGCAATCAGGTCCCCGGCGTAATTTGACCGGCTGGAGCCCTCCAATCCGTGCAAGCACAGCAAAAGTGGCTGCTCCGGGTTTTTCTGGTCTTGCTTTAACCAGTCCAGGTGCAGGAAATCCCCATCCGGCAGTTCAAGTGTCTCCCGCTCCAGCACCCCCCGATAGGCCCTCCGGAAGCCCAGGTTAGGCAAAATGGTTTGCAAGTGCCTGTTCTTGAGCCATGGGACAGGGCGAAAGTTGCTGCTGACTATCATGAGGATGTGCTGGGTTGATGCAGAAAGAAAAAGGGGGCCGCGAGGCCCCCTGGATACTATTTGGTCTTCTTAGCCGCTGTCCGAATCTTCTTTTTGGCACGTGGCTTAACTTTGCGTTTAGGTGCTGGCTTGGCTAGCTTGGCTTCCACGGGCTCCGGTTCTTCGTGGCTCGTGCTTCCGCCAAAGGTACGCAGTAACTCTTCCTGTACGCTTTTGTAGCGCTGGTAGTTTTTCTGTGCCAGTCCGGCTACTACGCCCAGGGGGTCGATTCCCACCACGCTCTTGACCCTGTCTCTGAAGTGCTGCTGCTGATCCAGGAACAGTTTTAAGCTCTGTTCCAGGTAGCTGCCCACCATGGATTGCATTGTATCGCCGTAAGAGCGGATTACATGGGCCAGGAATTCCCGGCTCATGATGGGGTCTCCCAGTTGCTCTTGCTCGCTGATTACCTGGAGCAAAATACTGCGGGTAATGTCTGCCTGGCTCTTCTTGTCGATGACCACAAAGTCGATTTTATGCATCACCAGCCCTCTGATATCGGCGAGTGTGATATAGCGACTCTCTTCTGTGTCGTACAAACGACGATTGGGATATTTCTTGATGATACGTGATTTGCTCATGGATACATCCAGCATTTCAGTTGTTGTTAGGGCGCCTTCGCCGGGCTTGTCACCGGTCTCCGGATACCGCTCCGTGATCGTCGCTTTCGAGCCTTAGCGGCACTGCACAAAATTGTACACTAAACTTCATAGACTAATAACTTAGAAATTTACTCGCTGGGATTCGATGCCTTTGGTCGCATCCAGGCTGAAATTGGTGATAGCCCAATCGATAATTTCGCTGACTGGCATGCGTGACATTTCGTTTTCCACCGGGAGTCGCAGGAAGCGTAGGGCGGCTACCAGGTTCTGTGCTGGCCTGCTGTCGTCCAGGGCCTTGGCGCCATGTTGCTTGCTTAGTTTTTGACCAGCGGGATTAAGGGCTACACCGACATGGGCATATTCCGGGATTGTAAATCCTAATTTTTGGCTCAAATATATGTGGCGCGGGGTTTCAGTGAGCAGGTCTGCGCCCCTGATAACCTCTGTTATCCCTTGCAGGGCATCGTCGACGGTGACCGCGAGAGCATACCCAAAGAGGCCGTCCCGGCGCCGTATCAGGAAGTCTCCCGAGGCTTTGGATAGATTCTGTTCCTGGGGCCCCTGGAGTAAATCATCGAAGCGGATAACTTCATCGTTTACGCGTATTCGAATGCCTGGAGAATCGCTTTGGGTCGGGGGCGCGTGTCGGCAGGTTCCGGGGTAGATGAGGCCGAGTCCGTCTTTTCCTTCCTTGGCCCCCGCGTCCTTGATTTGCTTGCGGCTGCAGGTACAGGGATAGACCAGTCCGTCCAGGCGCAGTTGTTCAATTGCCTGCTGGTAGTGAGCACTGCGTTTACTCTGAAAGCTTAGATCACCATCCCAGTCCAGGCCATGTGCGATCAGGGACCCCAGGATGATCTCGGTTGCGCCCCGGGGTTCTCTTGGGGGATCAAGGTCTTCAATCCTGACCAACCATCGCCCCTTTTTCTGGCGGGCGCGCAAAAAGCTCGCCAGTGCGGTGACTAGCGATCCAAAGTGCAGGGGACCAGTTGGGGAGGGGGCGAATCGGCCTGTATACATCTGCTAGCAGGCCGAAGAACCAGGCCCGTCAGGATGACGGGCCGGTTGTATATGTCGTATGGGCCTAGCGGTAGCGATCGTCTCGGTCCCGGAACTGGCGCTCGGCAAGTTCACGGCGTTCCTGGGCTTCCAGGGAAAGAGTCGCCACAGGTCTGGCTTCCAGTCTCTTGAGCCCAATCTCGTCGCCGGTTTCTTCGCAGTAACCGTAGCTTCCATCCTCGACACGCTTCAGGGCAGAGTCAATTTTCTTGAGAAGTTTGCGTTCCCGGTCGCGGGTGCGAAGTTCCAGGCCAAATTCAGATTCCTGAGTAGCGCGATCATTCGGATCGGGGAAGTTTGCTGCCTCATCCTGCATGTGGTGCACGGTACGATCGACTTCTTCCATGAGTTCCCGCTTCCAATTCAGCAGAATCTGGCGGAAGTGCTCAAGTTGATCTTCGCCCATGTACATTTCGCCACGTTTAGTGGCGTAGGGCTTTACTCCGTGGATAGGGCCGCTGAATGCATCACCGGATTTTCGTGCGGTAGGGGCTTTTTTCGCCACAGGTTTTTTCGCCACAGTCTTCTTCGCTGGCGCTTTCTTGGCAGCAGCCTTCTTGACTGGTGCTTTCTTGGCAGCAGCTTTCTTGACTGGAGCTTTTTTCGCCACAGTCTTCTTGGCTGGCGCTTTCTTGGCGGCAGCTTTCTTGACTGGAGCTTTTTTCGCCACAGTCTTCTTGGCTGGTGCTTTCTTGGCAGCAGCTTTCTTGACTGGAGCTTTAGTTGCAGCTTTCTTGGCGGTCGCCTTCTTGGCAACTACCTTCTTGCTTTGCTTTTTATTGGCGGTCTTCTTTACTGCCATTCGAACTCTCCGACACCCGGAATAAACCCGACATTATATATCCGAAAACCGGTCAACGTAACAAGGTATTTCGTCTAATTTTGACGGATTAGTGGCTAATTTCCTTGCTTAGGGGAGTTTGACCAGTTCCGGGGCTTGCCAGCCGGGCATGCGATATTCCGCAACAACGGCCGTGTAAATTCCGCCCCGAACATTGAAGTCGGCGGTAAGGCGCATAAATCGAGGGCTGGTGGCAGCCACCAGGTCGCCCAGGATGTGATTGGTTACGGCCTCGTGGAAGGCGCCTTCCTCTCGGAATGACCACATATACAGCTTAAGAGACTTAAGCTCCACGCAGGCCTGATCGGCAACATATTCCAGTTTAAGCGTTGCGAAATCTGGCTGGCCGGTCTTGGGACACAGGCAGGTGAACTCCGGTATGCTGATCCGAATCGTGAAGTCACGCTCGGGATTCGGGTTGGGGAAGGTTTCCAGATCCCTGTTAGGACCCTGGGTGGTGTTTTTTGCGTCGTTCTGGCTCATTTTATCTCTGGGACGGCCCTTTCAGGCCTCCTTTTTTGTAATCGTCTTGGGACGGGGATTACTTTACACTACGCGGATTGTTCCGACCATTGAGAATAGAGGTTTCATGCGTCTCGCAAAGATAAAGATTGCTGGATTTAAGTCATTCGTTGATCCGACCACCATTAATTTGCCTAGCAACCTGATGGGAATCGTTGGCCCCAATGGCTGCGGAAAGTCCAATGTCATCGACGCCGTGCGCTGGGTGATGGGGGAGAGCTCTGCGAAGCACTTGCGCGGCGAGTCCATGGCAGATGTAATTTTCAATGGCTCCAGCGCTCGCAAGCCGGTGGGTACGGCAACCATTGAACTGAATTTTGATAATTCTGACGGGTCTGTGGGCGGGCAGTACGCAAATTTCACGGAGATTTCAGTCAAGCGCGTTCTCTCCCGAGACGGGACATCAAATTATTACCTGAATGGCACCAAGTGCCGGCGAAAGGATATTACCCATCTCTTCCTGGGTACCGGGCTGGGGCCACGTAGCTACGCAATCATTGAGCAGGGCATGATTTCCCGCCTGATCGAGGCGCGGCCAGAAGAAATGCGGGTCTACCTGGAGGAGGCGGCCGGGATATCCAAGTACAAGGATCGTCGGCGCGAGACAGAAAATCGCATTTCTCATACCCGTGAGAATCTGGAGCGCTTGCGCGACCTGCGGGACGAGGTTGAAAAGCAGATCAAGCATTTGCAGAGGCAGGCGCGGGTCGCGGAACGTTTCAAGGACCTGAAGGAAGAAGAACGGCATACCACGGCTGAGCTGCTGGCCTTGAAGTTAAAAGTCATGGATCAGACTATTAGACAGCGCTCACAGGCGGTCAGCGAGCGGCAGACGCGCCTGGAAGCAGGAATTTCGTCGCAGCGCAGCACTGAAAGTGAAATTGAGACGACCCGTGAAAGCCATATTGAGCTGACTGATAAGTTCAATCAGGTTCAAGGGGGGTTTTACGGCATTGGATCCGAGATTGCCCGACTGGAGCAGTCGATTCATCACGCTGAGGAAATGCGCCAACGGCAGGCGATTGACCTGGAGCAGGCGGCCCAGGGTCTGAAAGATATTCAGGAACATATCTCCAAGGATCAGAGTCAGATCGTGGAGTTGGAAGAAGCACTTAACGACCTGGAACCCACCTTTGACCATGCTCAGCAGAGTCTCCAGGCATCGGCTGTAGGTTTGCAGCAGGCCCAGGCCGAAATGCAGCATTTGCAGCAGAGCTGGGATGAGAATAGCCAGCAGGTAAATGACGCTCAGCAAAACGCCAGCGTTGAACGCGCCAAACTCGAACAACTGGATTCGCAGATTGGCCGTGCCCAGTCTCGCAGCGAAAGAATCCAGGCGGAACTGGGTCAGTCAGACGTTAACCCGTTGCAGGAAAAGTTTGAGCTCCTGCAGAAGGAGTTACAGGCCCATCGCAGCGAACTGGACGAACTGGAAAGCAATAGAGAGAGCCTGGGCGCCCAAATTGCCAAATTACGTTCGGATGAGCACGTCGCCTCCGAGCAAAAAGATAAATTACGCGGGGAAATTCGCGCCGCTGGCGGGCGGCTGGCCTCCCTTGAGGCGCTTCAGCAGGCCGCGCTGGGACAGAACGAAGCTGCCACCAGGAGTTTGCTGGAGAAGCATGGCCTGGGCTCGAGCAAGCGTCTTGCCCAGTGCCTGACTGTTGACGGCGGCTGGGAACGCGCAGTTGAAACTGTGCTGGGTGAATACCTTGAAGCGGTCCTCGTGGATGACCTTGGAGAAGCCACCGCATTGCTTGGTGAACTGGAGAAGGGTCATATTTCCCTGTTCGATGGGGCGGAGAGTTCCGGTGCAGTGCAGGGTCTTGCCTCCTCATTGGCTGAAAAAGTTTCGGGTCATCCCCGGATCAAGTCGTTGCTGGGCAGCATCAAAGTCTCCGAAAACCTGGATCAGGCATTGGCAATGCGCTCCAGTCTTGCCGCCAATGAGTCGGTGATAAGCCGTGACGGCGTTTGGGTAGGACCTAACTGGTTGCGGGTTACCCGTGGCGAAGACGTGCATGCGGGGGTGTTCGAGCGTGAGTCGGAAATGCGTTCCCTGCGTGAGCAGGTAGCCCAGAAGCAGGATGATGATACAAAGCTGGAAACCCAGCTTGCTGAAATTCGGGAAAACCTCGAGGCCCAGGAAAAGCTCAGAGAGGAAGCCCAGGCGAAGCAGGCGGTTTTGTATCGCGAGCAGTCCCGTGTGAACGGCGAACTGGAGTCCCATCGTTCGCGTATCGAGCAGATGACTCGTCAGCAGGAACGCTTGGGATCGGAACACGAGGAAGTTACCGGCCAGATAGGCGAGTTCAAGCAATTGGTAAACGAGGCGAGGGATCGTCAGGAAAAAGCTATCGAACTGCTGGCTGATTTGAACAACAAGCGTAATGCCTTGCAGGCTGACAGGGAGCAGTTGACCCGCCGTTTGCTTGAGGCTGAACGCGCAGCGAATGATGACCGGGTGAAAGCTCAAGAGATCCAGTTGAAGATCCAGTCACGAAAGAGTACTCGTGAAAATGCCCTGGCTGGTCTTGAGCGTATGCGGGCCCAGTTGAATCGATTTGATGAACGCAAGGTCGAACTTGAAAAGCAACTTACGGATGCCGAAGTCCCCATTGCCGGGCAGAAGGAAGAATTGCAGGCGAAGTTGAAAGAACGGGTTCTTGTCGAGACGCGCCTTCAGGATGCACGCAAGGCATTGGAAGATGTGGATTCGGCGATGCGAATGCTTGAGCAGAGGCGGGCGGATCAGGAACTTGCGGTGAATGCAGCAAGAGAAGCCCTGGATGAGGCGCGTATGGCCTCGCAGGAGATAACCTTGCGTCGCGAGGCCCTGTTCGAGCAGTTCAGTAAGACGGAATACGAACTCGACGCCATCGGTGAGCAAATGCCTGAAGAGGCTGATGTTGATCAGTGGGAACAGAAGCTTGAAAACATTACTGGTCGGATTGGGCGGCTTGGCCCGATTAACCTGGCAGCGATTGATGAGTTCAAGGAACAGTCGGAGCGCCAGCAATACCTGGAAGCCCAGAACACCGATCTTGAGGGGGCGCTGCAGACTCTTGAGAACGCAATCCGCAAGATTGACCGGGAAACGCGCACGCGTTTCAAAGAAACCTATGACCGTGTGAATTCGGGGCTGAAACAGAATTTCCCGAGACTATTTGGTGGCGGTCATGCATACCTTGAACTCAGTGATGAAGATCTTCTGACGGCAGGTGTGACAATCATGGCCCGTCCGCCGGGTAAGAGAAACAGCAGCATCCACCTTCTCAGTGGTGGTGAAAAGGCACTGACTGCGGTTGCCCTGGTGTTCGCTATTTTCCAGCTAAATCCGGCTCCGTTCTGCTTGCTTGATGAGGTTGACGCGCCGCTGGATGATGCGAATGTGAGCAGGTTCTGCGAAATTGTTCGTGAAATGTCCGAGCAGGTTCAGTTCTTGTTTATTACTCATAACAAGGTGACCATGGAGATGGCCAACCAGTTAACGGGTGTGACCATGCAGGAACCCGGCGTGTCGCGCCTGGTTTCGGTTGATGTTGAAGAAGCCGTACAAATGTCAGCAATGTAACTAAGAATATGACCGAACTAAGATGGATATTGTTAGCCGCCGGGATACTTGTGATCGCCGGAATTTATTTCTTCACTCGCAATCGAACTGATGCGGATAAGGGTGAGGGCGCCGGCGGTTTATTGAAACGCGAACCCGTATTGGGTGCTGATTCTGCAGTAGCGCCCGGTGATGGTGCATCAGGATCAGATCAGGATAACGAACCTTTTCTGTCAGATGATAGCCAGGGTGGTGAAGCGGATCCTGCAAGGGTTGATCCGGAAATATCTGATGAGCCGGAAGCCCTGGGCGATCCCGAAAAGATTGTCACACTGAGAGTCGCATTTTCCTCTGAATTTTCAGTTCCTGGTGTTGCCCTCACAGAATTGTTCAAGAAACATAGCTTGCGTTTTGGCCGGCTGAAGATCTTTCACAAGTTCCAGTTCGACGGCAGCCGGAATATTGGACCTATCTTCAGCGCGGCGAGCATAGCTGAGCCAGGTAGTTTCGACCTGGCAAATATAGAAACTCAGAATATTCCGGGTGTGACACTTTTCATGGTTCTTCCCAATTACCTGGAGGGGAGGCTCGCTTTCGAGTCCATGCTGGATTTTGCCAGGGCCGCCGCCGACAGTTTTGACGGTGAAGTGCTAGATGAGACTGGCAGTTCACTGAGTATTCAACGTGCAAGCTACCTGCGCGATGAAATAATAGATTTCGAACGAAAAAGATCAATCCGTTCTCGCTAGTAATGAAGATCCAGCGCCGGAAGCCTGATGGACATTAACGAGGCAAAACGCAGAGCCATAGAGCTTGCCCAACAACTCAATTACCACAACCATCGTTATTACGTATTGGATGACCCGGAAATTCCGGATTCTGAATACGATCGTATGTTGCGGGAATTGCAGGGTATCGAAGAGCGCTATCCAGAGCTTCTCAGTATCGATTCGCCTACCCAGCGAGTAGGCGCTGCCCCGGCAGGGAAGTTCGAGGAGGCCACGCATCTGCAGCCGATGCTGTCGCTGGGTAATGCCTTTACCGCTGAGGAACTTCAGGACTTCGATCGACGGGTTCGTGAGGGTCTGGGGACTGCTGGCCTAGTAGCCTACAGTGCGGAGCCCAAGCTGGATGGCGCCGCGGTCAATCTCCTTTACGAGAAGGGCGTTCTTGTTAGAGCTTCCACTCGAGGTGATGGAGCTTCCGGCGAAGACATTACCCAGAATGTTAGGACAATTCCTACTGTGCCCTTGCGACTGCAGGGGGCAGGGTATCCCGCCCGGATGGAAGTTCGAGGTGAAATCTTCATGCGTTTGGCAGGATTCGCATCCCTGAATCAACGCATAGAAGATGAAGGAGGCAAGCCCTTTGTGAATCCAAGGAATGCAGCGGCTGGCAGCCTCCGGCAGTTGGATTCCAGGGTGACTGCGGGGCGGCCCCTGACCATGTTCACCTATGGTATTGGTGAGTGGGAAGGCGGTGGCAAACCCGATAGCCATACCGAGTTGCTCGCGACCCTTGCGAGGTGGGGGTTTGCCGTCTCACCGGATGCGAGTTTGGTGACCGGGTACCAGGGGTGTTTGAACTATTACGAAACGATGCAGCAAAAGCGTCCTGATCTTCCGTATGAAATTGACGGTGTGGTTTACAAGGTCGATTCTGCAGCGTTGCAGGAGGAGTTGGGCTACGTCGCCCGTGCACCTCGCTGGGCCGTCGCCCACAAATTCCCAGCCCAGGAAGAACTATCCGTCATACGTGATGTGGAGTTCCAGGTTGGTCGGACGGGCGCGCTGACACCAGTGGCGCGATTGGAACCGGTGTTTGTTGGCGGCGTTACAGTAAGCAATGCAACGCTTCACAACATGGATGAAATCGAACGCAAAGACATCCGGATAGGCGACACCGTATTTGTGAGGCGTGCCGGAGACGTCATCCCCGAAGTGGTTCGGATCCTTCCTGAGAGAAGGCCCGACTCCGCCAGGCATATAGAGCTACCGAATAGCTGCCCAGTCTGTGGTTCCGATGTAGAACGCATTCCTGGTGAGGCGGTTGCTCGATGCGTTGGCGGATTGTACTGCAAGGCCCAGAGAAAAGAGGCGCTCATCCACTTTGCCTCCAGGCGAGCGATGGACATCGAAGGACTGGGAACCAAATTGATTGAACAATTGGTCGACGCAGATCTTCTTCGTACACCAGCAGACATTTTTGAACTTACTGCAGATGCGCTGGAAGGGCTGGAGCGTATGGGTCCCAAGTCCGCTGAAAATGTCATAGCAGCAATCGAACGCAGCAGGCATACGACGTTACCCAGGTTTGTTTTTGCACTGGGCATCAGAGAGGTTGGGGAGACCACGGCCAAGTCACTGGCAAGACACCTGGCCGGCCTGGAGGCGCTAGTCGCCGCTGATGAGGATACCTTGCAGGGAACACCGGATGTTGGTCCTGTAGTGGCAGGCAATATCCTTCGATTTTTCGCGGAGGCGCATAATCGGGAAGTCGTGTCCCGACTCATTGATTTAGGAATTACCTGGGATGAAATGCCTCAGGTAGGTGATTCAGATAGCCAATTTAGTGGTAAGACCGTTGTAATTACTGGCACGTTGTCCGAAATGAGTAGAGACCAGGCGAAAGAACTACTTGAGTCGCTGGGAGCGCGGGTTACCAACTCGGTAAGCAAGAAAACCGACTTTGTGCTGACCGGAGAGAATCCCGGCAGTAAGGTAGAGAAAGCGAAAAAGCTTGGGGTTACTGTAATTTCAACAACTGAGTTCTCAAAGATGGTTAACTTTTAACCTTTAAATTATAATAATGTGTTAATCGTAGTAGTTAGTTAATTTGAATGAAAATCAAACATTTCTTCATAACTATTAGAAAATAGGGAGTGAGTTTGAAATCCAGTACGAGAGAGATTGTTTTGGATGGCCTTTTTAGGGTTGTCAAACCCTTAGCGCGCCTGTTGCTGGCCTCTGGTGTTGGGTACAGAGAATTTGCCGAGGTTACCAAAAGCGCCTTCGTATCGGTGGCTAGTGACGATCATGGACTTAGAGGGCGTCCCACAAATATTTCGCGCGTAGCGGTTATGACCGGATTGACTCGGAAAGAGGTCCGTAGGTTAAGAGACTCGCTCGATAAGCGTAGTGAAAAATTGTCGTTAGTGCGTTCCCCAGCAAATATGGTTCTATCCGCATGGTACTCAGATCAAAAATTTCTGGATGGGACGGGTTCTCCCGCCGCTTTAGCTGAGATTGGTGAAGGCCTGTGTTTTGGCGACTTGGTGAAAGATTACGGAGGGGATGTTCCTCCAGTCGCTCTTCTCAAGGAGTTAGAAAGAGGCGGAGCTGTCGTCATAGAAGATGGGTTGGTAAGGCCTCTGACTCGTTTTTTTGAGCCATCTCCTATGAATGATGAATACTTATCATCTTCATTTTTTTCAACCTCAAATCTTCTGACAACAATTTTTCACAATGCAGTTGTCAACAGGGAGATTGAGGGGTACCCAGAACGGTACGTGTTCTCGCAGAACCTGGATCCGGCTAATGTTGAAGAGTTCCGG
>Ga0102811_1001368_pt1 | contig 11557 bp, 12 predicted proteins | sample ColrivemetaGS705_FD_84507 | JGI IMG/M metagenome (GOLD analysis project Ga0102811, IMG submission 84507) | Estuarine microbial communities from the Columbia River estuary - Flood tide ETM metaG S.705 | ecosystem: Environmental > Aquatic > Marine > Intertidal zone > Estuary | place: USA: Columbia... | reverse complement strand
TCCTTATATTTTGTTATTTGAAAAGAAAATAACAAATCTTAAAGATTTATTGCCAATTTTAGAGCCAGTTGCTCAAAGCGGGAAACCTTTGTTAATTATTGCTGAAGATGTTGAAGGTGAAGCTTTAGCTACTTTAGTTATGAATAAATTACGTGGTGCTTTAAAAATTGCTGCAGTAAAAGCACCTGGTTTTGGTGATCGTAGAAAATCAATGCTAGAAGATATTGCTATTTTAACTGGCGGAACTGTAATTTCTGAAGAAAGAGGTTTGACTTTAGAAAAGACTACTATTGATATGTTAGGTACTGCCGAAAGAATTACAATTGATAAAGACAATACAACTATTGTAAATGGGGCCGGTAATTCTGAAGACATTAAAGCTAGAGTAAGTCAAATAAAAGCTCAAATTGAAACTACAACTTCAGACTATGATAAAGAAAAACTACAAGAGCGTTTGGCAAAATTAGCTGGTGGTGTTGCAGTTTTATATGTAGGTGCTCCAAGTGAAGTTGAAATGAAGGAGAAAAAAGACAGAGTTGATGATGCACTTCATGCAACACGCGCAGCTGTTGAAGAAGGTATTGTTGCCGGTGGTGGTGTTGCTTTGGTTAGAACTATTGATATTTTAAAAACAATTACTACTGATAATTTAGATGAACTTACCGGTGTTAAAATTTTAGCAAGAGCTATTGAAGAACCATTACGCCAAATTGTTGAGAATGCAGGAGGTGAAGGATCAGTTGTTGTTGCCAAAGTAATGGAAGGAAAAGGAGACTTTGGCTACAATGCCAAAACTGGTGAATACACTAAAATGTTCAAAGCTGGTATTATAGACCCAACTAAAGTTACAAGAATTGCTTTAGAAAATGCAGCTTCTGTTGCAGGTATGATTTTAACTACAGCCTGTTCATTAGTCGAAATTAAAGAAGATACTCCAGCAATGCCTCCTATGGGTGGTGGAATGCCTGGAATGATGTAATTAATTTTTTTGAAAATTTATATAGAAACCACTTAATATAATTAAGTGGTTTTCTTTTTAAAATAAAAATTGAATTCTTTTTAATTCATTTTAAGTATTTTTGAAAAACCAAATAGATAAAAATTATATACCAATGAATATTCAAAAAATTACAACAATTGAAGAATGCAGAAATGTTTTAACAAATGAAATTAAAACATTTCCAGATTGGCCGCAAAAAGGCGTAAATTTTAAAGATATTCAAAGCATCTTAATGAACCCTGAACTCGCTGCAATTACTTCTCATTACTTAAAAGAATTACTTCCAAAACAAGCACTAAATAATTTTTTATTTGATAAAATATTATGTTTTGATGCTAGAGGTTTTTTATTTGGTTTTGATTTAGCTAAAGCTGCAGGAACTCCTATGATTCTTGCTCGTAAACCTGGAAAATTGCCTGGAAAAGTAATTACCCAAACTTTTGAAAAAGAATATGGTTTAGATGAAATTCAAGTTCAAGATGGATTGATTAAACCTGGAGACCGTGTATTGATTCACGATGATTTATTGGCTACTGGGGGAACTGCTGGTGCAGCTGCAGAAATTATTTTAAAATGTGGAGCAGAAATTGCTGGTTTTAATTTTATTATGGATTTAACTTTTTTACCAGGACGAGAAGTACTTCATAAATATGTATCCGATGACAAAATAAAGGCACTTTTACAATTTTAATTTATATCAATAAAACTTCACAAAAAAACCCAATTGATTTGAATCAATTGGGTTTTTTATATTTAAAATTATCTGAAAATTTATGCTTTACAAACACATTTTCCTGCAGTACCACACTTAGAACCTTCTTTTGAAGTAGTTATAGCTTCAGCTTTACAAGTACAATTTCCAGGTTCACATTTTGTACAAGCTGAACTAGATGCAACTTCTGCTTGACATTGACATTTTCCTCCTTCGCAAGTACATTCTCCTGCTTCTTTACACGTACAGTTTGCAGCATGTTCCATCTCGCTTGAATTTACTTTCAAGTCCATTTTACAAACTGGACAAGATCCTTCTGCATCATAAGTTTTTCCTTTTTCACAATCCATCGGACATTGATAAACATCAGCCGATGCCATTTCTTCACTTTCGTGATCGTGACCATCATGACTTTCAGTTTTTACTTCTTCTTTTTTTGTTTCTTTACAAGATGTAAACATTACTGCGATTGAAAAGATTGCAGCTACTAATAAAATTGATTTTTTCATTGTTTGAAATTCTGTATTTTTAATTAATAATTTAAATTTATTCAGTATTAATTCGTCAAAAATAGTAAAAAAAATGCTTCATTTTAATTAAGTCGTATTTTAATTATTTACTTTCAATTGCTGATAATATATTGCAGGCAATAAAATAAAAACGAATAAAGGCTGAATTAAAAATCTTCTCGTATAAAAAATTAACATATACCATTCTGTAATTTGATATTTTAATAGAATAAATAAAAATAAGCTCAATAAAAAAAAGGCGGCTACATAGAATTTAACTACGAAAAGTAATAATTTCCCGTCATTTTTTACAATTAAATAAATAATTACCAATGAAACTAAACCATTCAACAGATATCTGAAAAATAAATGCAAAAAATAAGTTCCAAATTCAATTTCTGGAATCGATTTATATAAATAATCGTTTTTAAAATATTCGTTTAGAGGATCATAAAAATAAGGCGCAACAAATCCACGTATAAAAATTAGCATTAAAAAAAGTAAAACAATTACTGCTATTCGAACTGTTTTTTTCATTTTTTTAGCTTTGAAAAATGCGTTACCCAAATAAACCAAAGTAAAAAAGTTATACCATATATTATAGTTGGAAAAATCAAATCATGCAAAACCATTTGATACTTAGGGTATTCAAACATAGCAATTGTAATAATTACTATTCTAAAAACATTAATTGTGTAAATAACCAAACTTCCAAACAAAATATACAGCGATGTCACAATTAATTTAGAAGAAAATGCAACAATAAATGAAATAAATAAAATTATGACACTTATTGAATTACACCCTTCAATAATACGAGAAATGTAAACATCATTAACTATTAATTTTATTGAAACCTCTTCGGTGTGCTGAATAACTTTAGCCTCATATCCAACACTATTTAATATATAAGCTGTTTGATTAGCAACTGTTTTAGTAATTGGTTCACAAGCAAAAACATCAATTGTTTTTTGAGTGCTTTGTAAATAAAATGAATAAATTAAAAATAGTAAAGCATATGTTCCAAAAAATTTAATTAAAAATATTATAATCAATTTATTGTTTTTCACCAAAAAAGAATTTTAATTTTGCATAAAACTACAAATTAAAATGAATATTCCTAAAATAAAAGAATCGGTAAATGTTATTATTAAAAGCAATACTTCTGTTTCAGAAAAACTTCAAAATATTTGCAATTATTTAAAACAAGAAATTGACTACTTCCATTGGGTTGGGTTTTATTTTAAAAATGGTGACAAAAACGAACTTAAACTAGCCGAATTCGCAGGTGAGCCAACAGAGCATATAATTATTCCGTTTGGGAAAGGCATATGTGGCCAGGTTGCTATAAGCAATAAAAACTTTATTGTACCAGATGTTTCTGCTCAAGAAAATTATATTTCTTGTGGTTGGAAAGTAAAAAGTGAAATTGTAATTCCAATTTTTGTTCAGGGTGAAAATATTGGCCAAATTGATATTGATTCTCACATAGTAAACCCTTTCTCAAAAGACGATGAAATTTTACTTGAATATGTTTGTGAAAAAGTGAGTGAAATTTTATCATAAACCTTCAATGCCCTAATAAAAATTGAATTATATATTAATTAACTTCTTGTTTAAAATTAAAAAGATAACTAAAGCTTTAACCGTTAAATTTATTCTTACATTCGCAAAATTAAATAATTTCTTATTTTCAATAACAGCAAACAATGTCTAACAACACCCATAATTCTTCAAAAAAATCTTCAATTTTGACAAAAATATTTTCAATAAATAAAAAGAAACAACCATCACTTAACTACACTGAAATGGTATCAATGTTTGAAGAAAAAATTAAAAAAGATTTATAAAATTAAACACTTGTTTTGTGTTGTGTAACCTATTGATAATTATTAGCTTTGCGCCGAAGTAATAACACAACCGATGAACTCTATTAAAAAAGCAAAAACAGCCCTAATTTCAGTATTTCACAAAGATGGTTTAGGCCCTATTGTTCAAAAATTAAATGAACTTGGAATAAAAATATACTCAACTGGAGGGACAGAAAATTTCATTAAAGAACAAGGTATAAATGTAATACCTGTTGAAGATTTAACTTCATACCCTTCAATTTTAGGCGGAAGGGTTAAAACATTACATCCAAAAATTTTTGGTGGAATTTTAGCTCGTCGCGAAAATAAAAATGATTTATTCCAATTAAACGAATTTGAAATTCCTGAGATTGATATTGTAATTGTTGATTTGTATCCATTTGAAAAAACAGTTGCAAGTGGTGCTTCAGAGGAAGAAATTATTGAAAAAATAGATATTGGTGGAATTTCATTGATTAGAGCAGCGGCTAAAAACTTTAAAGATGTTATATGTGTTTCTTCAATGAGCCAATATGACGATTTTTTAGCTTTAATGACTCAAAACAATGCTTCAACTTCAATTGAAGATCGAAAAAAATTCGCAGCTAAATCATTTGCTGTTTCAAGTCATTATGACACGGCTATCTTCAATTATTTAAATAAAAATGAAGTTGTTTTCAGACAAAGTTTTGATGAAGTTTCAACACTCCGATATGGAGAAAACCCACACCAAAAAGGCTATTTCTTTGGGAATTTAGATGACCTTTTTGAAAAAGTACACGGCAAAGAACTTTCATACAATAACTTACTTGATGTAGATGCGGCTTTAAATTTAATGGAGGAATTTAAAAACGACTCCCCTACTTTTGCTATTTTAAAACACAACAACGCTTGTGGGGTGGCACAAAGAGAGACTTTATTACAAGCTTATCTTGATGCTTTGGCTGGAGATCCAACTTCAGCATTTGGTGGTGTTTTAATTTCAAATAAAGAAATTGACCTTGCAACAGCAGAAGAAATTAACAATTTATTCTGTGAAGTAGTAATTGCACACAGCTATACTAATGAAGCCTTAGCTATTTTAAAAAGCAAAAAAAATAGAATTATTTTAATTCAAAAAAATATAGCATTACCTAATGTACAATACCGCACAGCTTTAAATGGGGTTTTATTTCAAGATAAAAACAACAAAACCGACGATGCTAGCGTTATCGTATCTGCAACCATTGAAAAACCTACAAATAAAGAATTAGAAGATTTATTTTTTGCTTCAAAAATTTGTAAGCATACCAAATCCAATACCATTGTTTTAGTGAAAAACAAGCAACTTTTTGCAAGTGGTACTGGTCAAACTAGTAGAGTTGATGCTTTAGAACAAGCTATTGCAAAGGCAACTCATTTTAAATTTGACCTTAATGGAGCTGTAATGGCAAGTGATGCTTTTTTTCCTTTCCCAGATTGTGTTGAGATAGCGAAAAATGCAGGTGTAAGTGCAGTAATTCAACCTGGCGGATCTATAAAAGATCAATTATCGATTGACTATTGCAACGCTAATAAAATGTCGATGATATTTACAGGCACACGTCATTTCAAACACTAATTTTAGTAACTTTGACAATTCAACTAATTAAAAATTAAATAAATAACAAAAAGTATATATGGGTTTTTTCGACTTTATGACTGAAGATATTGCCATTGATTTAGGGACTGCAAACACTCTAATTATTCATGATGGAAAAGTAGTTGTTGACGCTCCTTCCATAGTAGCAAGAGATAGAACAACCGGAAAAATAATTGCGACTGGTCATAGGGCTAGTTTAATGCAAGGTAAAACCCATGAAAACATAAAAACGATTAGACCTTTAAAAGATGGTGTAATTGCCGATTTTGAAGCTTCGGAACAGATGATAAAAGAATTTATCAAAAATATTCCCAATATAAAAAAGAAATTTTTTTCACCCTCATTAAGAATGGTTATTTGTATTCCTTCCGGAATTACAGAAGTTGAAAAAAGAGCCGTAATTGATTCTGCTGAACACATGAATGCTAAAGAAATTTACCTAATTCATGAACCAATGGCAGCTGCCATTGGTATTGGTATAGATATTATGGAACCTAAAGGAAATATGATTATTGATATTGGTGGTGGAACTACTGAAATTGCTGTAATTGCCTTAGGTGGAATTGTTTGTGATAAATCGGTTAAAGTTGCTGGTGATGTTTTTACAGCTGACATTTCTTATTACATGAGAACTCAACATAATTTATATGTGGGTGAACGTACTGCTGAAAAAATTAAAATTCAGGTTGGTGCAGCTACTGAAGATTTAGAAACACCGCCTGAAGACATGTTGGTTCAAGGTCGTGATTTATTAAGCGGAAAACCAAAACAAGTACAAGTCTCATATAGAGAAATTTCAAAAGCATTAGACAAATCAATTTTAAGAATTGAAGATGCTGTTATGGAAACACTTTCAAAAACACCTCCTGAATTAGCTGCGGACATATACAATACAGGAATCTATTTAGCTGGTGGAGGCTCTATGCTTAGAGGATTGGACAAACGTTTATCTAGAAAAACAGACTTACCTGTTTATGTAGCTGAGGATCCTTTAAGAGCAGTCGTTAGAGGAACCGGAACGGCACTTAAAGATTTGGAGAAATTCAAAAATGTATTAATGAAATAATACATTTTTCTATAATTAAAATATGCAGCAACTAATTTATTTTATTAAAACATTCAGATTTTTTCTGCTGTTTTTAGTATTGGAAATTTTTGCATTATATTTTACAATTCAATACCACTCATACCATAAAAGTAAGTTTGTTAACTCTGCAAATGTTATAACGGGCGGATTTTACAACAAATTAAATGGTATTAATGAATATTTTCATTTAAAAACTGAAAATCAACTTTTAATTGAAGAAAATACACGTCTCAAAAATCTATTAGAAAAAACCGTTATTGATTATAATCCAAATACTTATGTTGTTGTAGATACTTTGGACTATGCTCAAAAATATGAATATACTACTGCAAAAATCATCAATAATAATTATTCAAAAAGAAATAATTATTTGACAATAAACAAAGGTAGTAACAATGGTTTAACTTCTGAAATGGGAGTTATAAATGGAAGAGGGATTATTGGGGTTATAAAAAATGTTTCTCCTAAATACGCAACCATACTTTCTATTTTAAATAGTAGCTCAAAAATTAATGTTCGCTTAAAAAACAGCAATCATTTTGGTACTATGGTTTGGGATGGTAAAAACTATAATGCAACTCAAATTACAGATATTCCAAGGCAAGCGGTTATTAAAGTTGGTGACACAATTATCACTGGAGGTAAATCCTTATTATTTCCAGAAGGAATTTATGTAGGAGTTATAAAAGATTTTACGGTAAAAAACAATCAATACCATCAAATTAACATTGCTTTGTTTAATGATATGAGTGCAATTGGACATGTTCAAATTGTAAAAACTTTAGAAAAAGAAGAACAACTAAATTTAGAACAAAAAACAATAAATGAATAGTTTAGGCATAGCAAACGGCTTCCGTTTTATTGGTCTCATACTTTTGCAAGTAGTTGTATTTAATAATATAAACTTGTTTGGATTTGTAAATCCACTCATTTACATTGCATGGGTATTTTTATTTCCTTTTCATAAAAATATTAGTTCACTATTAATTTTGAGTTTTTTTCTTGGACTTTCAGTAGATTTTTTCTCTGATTCTGGCGGAATTAATGCAGCAGCAACTTTATTTATAGCATTTATAAGGCTTCCTATATTAAAAATGGTATTAAACAAAACAGAATTTGATTATTTACTGTTTAATTTCAAAACAGTTTCTCTTAGTAATGCTTTTATATTTATTTCAATCTTAACAATTATTCATCATTTTATCGTTTTTGGTTTGGCTTATTTTAGCTTTCAAGATTTTATTTCAGTTATTTCCAAAACGCTTTTAACAAGTATTTTTACCATTCTAATTATTATATTAGGGATATCATTGCTTACTAAAAAGAAATAAATGAAAAGAATTGGTTTATTATCTCTTATAATTATACTCACAAGTTTTGTGTTTATTATTCGCTTATTTTATTTACAAATAACAGAAAACGATTACAACAGTAACCCTTTTAATAATTCGGCAATAAAAGTCACTTATGAATACCCCGAAAGAGGTTATATTTTTGACAGAAATGGATTGCTACTAGTTGCTAACCAGCTTTCATATGACATAATGGTTATCCCGAGAGAAGTAAAACCATTGGATACAGTTGAATTTTGTGGCTTATTAAAAATAACTAAAGAAGAATTTTTGAAGAAATTTGATAGAGCTAGTAGATATTCAACAAGAATCCCATCGACATTTGTAGCACAACTATCAAAATCTGATTATGCCTATTTACAAGAAAAACTATACAAATTTAAAGGATTTTATATTCAAAAAAGATCATTAAGAGAATACCCTATAAAATCTGCACCTAATGTTTTAGGGTATATAAGTGAAGTTAATGAAGGAATGATGAGTAGAAATCCATACTATCAACTTGGAGAATTAATAGGAACTGCAGGAATAGAAAAAACATATGAAGAAATTTTACGTGGAAAAAAAGGTGTAAAATATATTCAACGAGATAGGTTTAACAAAGAAATTGGTCCTTATAAAAACGGTTTATTCGATACACTTTCAATTCCAGGTCATGACGTTACGTTAACAATCGATAGTAAGTTACAGCAATATGGTGAAGCCCTTATGGCTAATAAAAGAGGAGGTATTGTCGCTATTGAACCTTCAACTGGCGAAATTTTAGCCTTAATCTCTATGCCAACGTATGATCCAAACCTAATGGTTGGAAGAGAACGCTCTGCGAATTTCACGAAATTATATTTAGACACTAATAGTCGGCCACTTTTAGATCGCGGTTTACAAGCTCAATATCCTCCTGGATCCCCTTTTAAAGTAATGTCTGCATTAATCGCTTTGCAAGAGAATGTCATAACTCCAAGTACTACCACTTTATGCCATGGTGGTTATAAATATGGTTCTGGCGCTGGGTCATTTATGAAATGTCACTGTGAAACTGGATACCCAATTGAATTGAATACTGCTATTTACAGATCTTGCAATAGTTACTTTTCAACAGTTTACAGAAAAACCATAGAAAAATATCCTAAGCCCTATGAAGGCATGAATATTTGGAGCAATCATGTTAAAAGTTTTGGCTTAGGAAATTACTTAAGTAACGATTTAGCTGTGGGACAAAAAGGCAATGTTCCTGATGGAGATTATTACAATAAAATTTACCCTAATGGTCGCTGGAGGTCAACAGCTACTATCTCTAATGCTATTGGTCAGGGAGAAGTCTTAACAACACCAATTCAATTAGCAAATATGACCGCAGCGGTTGCTAACAGGGGATTTTATTTTACTCCTCACATAGCTAAGCATATTGACGGCGTTCCTTTAAATGAAAAATTTACAATTCCAAATTATACATCCATTGATAAAAAACATTTTGAACCTGTAATTGAAGGATTGTTTAATGTTGTTGACAACCCTAGAGGAACTGCACATTGGTCTAAAGTAATTGGCATTGACATTTGTGGAAAAACCGGAACGGCAGAAAACCCGCATGGACAAGATCACTCAATCTTTATTGCTTTTGCTCCAAAAGACAACCCTAAAATTGCAATCGCGGTATTTGTTGAAAATGGTTATTGGGGTTCACGTTGGGCAGGGCCAATTGCTACTCTAATGATTGAAAAATATTTAAACGGAGAAATATCAAGACCTTTGGTTGAAGAACGTATGTTTAATGGTAGTATTCAAGAGGAATATGATAGACAAATATTAAAAAAATAAAAAATTGAGAAGTAAAAAAATGAATATATTTCATGGGATTGATTGGGTACTTGTGCTCTTCTATTTTATGCTAGTAATCATTGGATGGATAAATATCTACTCTGCAACATTTATTGATGATGAATATGAATTGATCAATTTTTCCACAGAATATGGAAAACAATTGATTTGGATTGGACTTAGTATTCCCCTTATCATTTTCATTCTTTTATTTGACGCCAAGTTCTATGAAAAGTTTGGATCTATTATTTATGTAATTAGCTTAATTTCCCTTGCTGGCCTCTTTATATTTGGAAAAAATATAAACGGTGCTAAATCTTGGTATGATTTTGGTGGTTTTAGCTTTCAGCCATCAGAATTTGCAAAAGCCGCCACCGCATTGGCAATAGCGAAGTTAGTAAGTGATAAGCTATTTAATTTAAAAAAGCTAAATACTCAACTACAGGCATTTATTATATTGCTTATTCCTGCTATTCTAATCACTTTACAGCCCGATCCAGGTTCTGCATTGGTATATTCTTCATTTATATTTGTTTTGTACCGTGAAGGGTTACCTATTTATTACATTACTGTAGGTTTTATTGCAACATTTCTTTTTGTAATTACATTATATTTTGGATTCTCATATACTTTAAAAGGATCATTTATAGCTTTTACAATAATTCTTGCTTATTTCATTTTTTATAGAAAAAAAGCTTTTAAAAAAGGTTGGATGAAAATTTCAGGGATATATCTAGCTTCTGTACTATTTATTTTTAGTGTTGATATTGTTTTTAATAAAGTGTTTGAACAACGTCATAGAGATCGTTTTAATATATTACTTGGAAAAACTGATGATATTAAAAGCATTGGTTATAATACCAATCAATCCGTTACTACTATTGCTTCTGGAGGGTTTACAGGAAAAGGATTTTTAGAAGGTGAGCGAACTCAGGGTGGTTTTGTTCCCGAGAACCAAACAGATTATATTTTTACAATAGTTGGTGAAGAGTGGGGATTTCTTGGTAGTTCCTTTGTTATTATGCTATTTGTTTTATTTTTATTAAGGATTATACAAATTGCCGAACGTCAAAAATTAAAATTTAGCCGAGTATATGGCTATAGTATTGCAGCAATATTTTTTATACACTTCACCATAAATATTGGAATGGTTTTAGGGCTGCTTCCAACCATTGGGATACCTCTACCCTTTTTTAGCTATGGAGGTTCTGCTCTTTGGGGATTTACAATGCTCCTATTTATATTTATTAAGTTAGATTCTAATAGATCCTACGAATGGTAATTTAGGTTATTGATTGATAACTATTTCTAAATTAGTTTCCATATTGTATTAATTCTTAATACCACTTTATAATCTTGCAAACCATATAAGGTTAATTTCTATTTACTATTGTTCACATATAAATATTATCTTTAAATCTTGCTAAACTACTATTAAACCTTTTTTCTTGTAAATTAAAACTTGTATAGTAATTTTGTTTTTTTTTCCATATAAAAATTTTTGTATTAATTAAACTTTTTCAAATACCTTTTAAAACAAAAAAAAAGCATCCTTATAAGGATGCTTTTTTTTTGTTTTAAAAGGTATTTGAAAAAGTTTAATTAATA
>Ga0102811_1001366_pt1 | contig 11570 bp, 8 predicted proteins | sample ColrivemetaGS705_FD_84507 | JGI IMG/M metagenome (GOLD analysis project Ga0102811, IMG submission 84507) | Estuarine microbial communities from the Columbia River estuary - Flood tide ETM metaG S.705 | ecosystem: Environmental > Aquatic > Marine > Intertidal zone > Estuary | place: USA: Columbia... | reverse complement strand
TTTCTATGTGCGGAAGCATTATCTAAAATAATTAATTTATTCCTTAATTTACTTGTAATATTTTGCTCTAAAAACTCAATTAATCTATCCGTATTTATTCCACCTTTTTCATACAAATCCCAATTTACAACACCATTTACAGAAATAGCAAATACACCAGTATATTTTTTGAATACTTCTTGTGATTGTGTTTTTATTACACAACGCTTACCTTTATTACTATAACAACGATTTCGTTTTTGTAATGATTTTATGCTTGTTTCATCAATACAAATAATATCTTCTATTTTGTATTTTTTCACTTCATCATAAAACTCTTTTATTTTTGAATTAATATTTATATCTTTACCAAATCTCTTTACTGGTTCGTGTCTAATTCTCGTAAGTTTCAAAGTAAAATTATTATCATTAATTACTCTAAAAATCTGCGTTGTAGATAAATTAGCATCTTTGTATTTGTCTTTGAGTTTTTGGTTTAACTCGTGTAATGTGATTGTTTTATTTTTATTAATTTCATCAACTAAAAGCTTAACATATTCTTTTTTAACTTTGTAAGCAATAGGTTTTCTATAATGTTTATTTACATTTCCTTCTTTTTTGTATTGACTAACCCAACGCATTAAACTTCTTGGAGTGCATTTGAATATTTTACAAACTTCTTCTTGGGTTTTATCTTCAACTAAATAATATTGAACCGCAGTTAATTTATAATCATTACTTTTATGGGTAGGCATATATATTATTGAATTATTTTTCTATAAAATTGATTAAATAAAAAATTGAAATGAAATACTTAAACATATAAGTATTATAATATTACAAGATGACAGACAAAAAAGTTATACTCGTTATTGAACCTGAATTATCTATGGAATATATTAACGCAAGAATAAAACACGAAGTTTGTTATGAAACTTTGGAAGAATTAACTGACGCAAAATTAATGTGTGAATATAAAGATTGTAATTCTGTTAAAAATGAAATAAAAAAACTAAGTGATGTATTGGGAAAATATATTGATGAAGAAACAAAACAAAAAATAATACAAGAATATTTATTACAACTAATACCAGCAGGAACAAAAGGAGTTATAAGAGGAAATAAGTTTAATAATATAGTAAAGCAATTTATCACAAAATTATCATTAGATACAGACCGATTTGAAATTTGTTTTGAAAAAAAATGTGAAGGTCATTTTACTACTGAAATACCAGATTGGTATATTCTGGAAAAATCAACTAATAAAATTATTATTGGTATGAACCAATTAGATTTATGGGGCGGAGGACAGCAACTTAACAGAGGTTCAAAATACATAGAAAATAATAAACATAATAACGAAAATAGTAAGTTATTATGTGTTGTTTGTAATGAAATACAATTTAAAAGCAAAAAAAATAAAGCATACAAATTATTTGAAATTGGTTTTGAAAATAATACATTATGTTATTTGAATAATTTACAAAATATTATTACTTCATACTTTAATTAACATTCTAATAACGGATTGAATTTAAATATTAATTCCTGTTTTGATATGGATTTAGGACCGACTGTATTGTTAAAATCATATGTAATTGTAGATAATTTATTTATATTATCAGTTATAGATTTTCCATTAGTAAATTTTATAAAATAATGTGATTGGATACTTTTTTCATCAATTTTTCTATCTATTGTTCCTGCATTAACACCAACACGACGAAATGAAATATCTGGATTTTCTGTTTTTTCAACAAACATAAAATTAACTGGTTCTAATTTTTCATTTACAACTCTATTAGTTGTTTTTTTTTCCCAAATTTGAAATATACAAGGAACATTATGTTCTACACCATCTACTAAAAATGATTTATCAGGTAAATCTATTTCAAATATAAGATGAAAATTTAATGGAAATGTTTTTTTTAAGCTATCTTTTTTGAAACTTTTAGGTAATATAAATGAAACACTATCACAAAATTCACAAGATTTTTTTATAAATTTAATTGCTAATGAAGATTGACGACCAAATGGAGGATTACCTATTATATGTATTTTACTAAAAGTTTCCTTAATAATGCTATAGTCATATAGTAAATAATCCTGTTTTATTATTTCGTCATTATCAGGTTCCAAATCATAGAATTTAAAATTACTTATTATTGATTTAATACCTGTAATAAAAGAACCATTCCCAGCACTCGGTTCTATAATCAAATCATCAGATTTTATTTGTATATATTTTTTAACGAGATTTAAACATAACTCAACAACAATATCCTTTGTGTAATATTTATCAATAGTATTACGATTTAATCCCTTTGTTTGTTTAGTTTCCATATTAGGTATAGTTTGTTGTTCGGTTAAATTAACAATATTTAAATCAATTTTTTCTTTATTTACAATTGTATTTTCAGGAATTATAGCGTTAAGCTTATCTTCAATTGCCTTATCAATTAAAACCTTAATTTTATCAGCATTATTCTCGCACATATTTTTTCGTTTTTGGTGTTGTGTATAATGTGATTTTTGGGTGAAAGTTTTATAACATTTGTCGCAACTATAATTAACCATTTTAGTTATATACTATATTAATATTTTATTTTTATATAGTTTAACTAAAAATTAACTAAAATAGTTATTCCTTAATTATTCCACTTAAAAATACAAATTTACATTTTAGACAAAATCGGCGTTTGAAATGTAAAAAGGTGTAAAGAGTTTCAATCTTTTTCAATAAAAACTTGCTTAGAAATATTTTTAATTATTTTTTCCTCTTTTTCAAAATCGTTGTCACCGGGACCACCCATAGATTCAACAATAATCTTATTGTATTGATCTGAAACCTTGGAATGATATTTGTTATAATCTGGATGAATTTCTTTAAATTTAGGAATTAAATTTTGATTTTTAAATGCTACTTTTCTAACAACTTTATGTAATTTCAGTTTCTCTTCATCTTTTTCCCATTTATTTTCATCTTTAATATACATAGTTTCTCTCTTCTTATCCGTACAATGAACTGGTCTTTTATTCACATCAAGTTCTTTGAGATTTTTAGTTATTATGTTAGAGATACCTTCAACATATCCTAATTCTCCAACTCTTTCTAGGTCAGATATTTGTAACTTAATTGAATCAACAAAATCCATAATATTCATAGCATCTTTACATGTTTCATTTAAAAAGAAATTTAGATTAAATGCTTTGTTATGTGAATTTGTATTGTTAGTTGTATTATTATTATTATTATTATTATTATTATTGCCATTTTTAATAACTTCTATAATAATATTTTTAACTTCAAAACTGTCTTTGATTAATGCCAACATTAATTCTTTATCGGTTATTTCATTTTCAGGTTTTTTATTTTCAAAGTTACAATTTTTGGAATGTTTCCATAACCCTTGTCTATGCTGATATTCTTTACCACAAGAACATATAAATTTCTCTTTTATTGTATTTCGGCTGAATTTTGGCTGAATTTCGGCTGAATTCTGTCTCCTAATGTAATCCGTTGTAATCTTTGTATGTTTAGCACTTATAATATGTGTATCATAATTACATTTTTTATATGTTCCATAGTCACAAGTTTTACAATAATATTTTAAGGCTGAATTTTGGCTGAATTTTGGCTGAATTTTGTCTCCTAAAGTATCCATAAAATAGAGGCAGAATTTATTTTTAAGTTTTAATATAAAAAAATACAATCACAAATTAAGAATTATTTTTTTGGTGACGAGACGCTAATTTTCAATTATGGTCACAGAATTGAATTATTTGACATAAAATATTCAAGTTTTTCATTTTTGGACATTTATTTTTGTCCAATTTCAAAATCCAAAAAAACTTTCTCAACAAAAAATTCACATTTTATATAATAAATTGAAAATCATACTTAAAGAGATTCTTCCTTTTCAATAAAAACTTGCTTAGAAATATTTTTAATTATTTTTTCTTCTTTTTCAAAATCGTTGTCACCGGGACCACCCATAGATTCAACAATAATCTTATTGTATTGATCTGAAACATTGGAATGATATTTGTTATAATCTGGATGGATTTCTTTAGATTTAGGAATTAAATTTTGATTTTTAAATGCTACTTTTCTAACAACCTTGTGTAATTTTAGTTTCTCTTCATCTTTTTCCCATTTATCATCATCTTTAATATACATAGTTTCTCTCTTCTTATCAGTACAATGAACAGGTCTTTTATTAATATCAAGTTCTTTGAGATTTTTAGTTATTATGTTAGAGATACCTTCAACATATCCTAATTCTCCAACCTTTTCTAGATCAGATAACTGAAGTTTAATTGAATCAACAAAATCCATAATATTCATAGCATCTTTACATGTTTCATTTAAAAAGAAATTTAGATTAAATGCCTTGTTATGTGAATTAGTATGAGTAGTATTATGCGTTCCATTTTTAACAATTTCCAAAAGTTCCTTATTTTGTTTAAGTAATTCAATTATAAGAGTATCTTTATCTATTAATTCTTTATCAGATGGTTCGTCTTTTAAATTTGGTTGATATTGTATTTGATTATTGACTTCACTTAAGCTACATTTTTGCTCGTGATACCATACACTATTTCTTGCTTTATAACATTTATTACAATATTTACAATTAAAATTTTTAGGATTTTTAGGATTTTTTTGTTCTAAATTGTTCAAATTTATTCTATTTACGTGTTTTGCTGTTTGAGTATGTTTGTTAAAATCTTTCAAACTACACGTTTTATAGTCACATAATATACATTCATAATGAGTGGGATTTTTGGGGATAGGTTTCATTCTAAAGTGTTCTAATATAATAGAATAAAAAAATCCTTAAATACTTTTTAATAAAATATATTTAAATTTTATCGTAATAAAATTTAAATTATTTTTTTGGTAACCACATGCTAATTTTTAATTATGGTCACAAAATTATATTTTTTCCATAAAATATTCAAGCTTTTCATTTTTGGACATTTATTTTTGTCCAATTTCAAAATCCAAAAAAACTTTCCCAACAAAAAATTCACATTTTATATAATAAATTGAAAAAGGTATTTAAAGCCGAAGACTACATTTGACAATTTTTCAAAGTTATTATTTCATTATACTATTAATTTTAACACTTTCTCTCCGTTCTCATTAATCTCATATGTTCCAACTTTTAATGGTTGAATAGAAGAGTCTTCTAATGCTTTCTTATATGTTTCCATATCATAGAGGTCAAGAATATTTTTACTGTTTCTTCTATATACATATTCAACACCATTAATAGTAATAGGTTTACCAACCCATTCAATCGCAACTTTATTAGCCCTAACAGTAGTGTCATTTTGTTGTTCAGCATAATCAGGAACATAAGCATATTTTTCATTCGTCGGATCGCCAAAATTAACACATTTACCATTTGAATAAATATAACAATCAAATGATGTTTCCTTAACTGCGTCAGTAAGTTGTGCGGTTAAGTTTGCTTTAATTTCAGATATTTCAAAAAGATACTGATCACTTGTAATAGGAAGTCTTGGTAATGCCTTACTCAAATCTTTTCTTTTTAACTCGATAGCTTCATCGGAATTAATTTGAGATTCGGAGAAAATCATTAAGTACACATAAACTTCAACCGTCTGAAGAGCTTTTGGTAAATCTTTGTGACTACAAATACGTCTGGCGCGCCCAATAACTTGTTCAGACCTAACCGGATGCCAATAAGGTTCCATTATATGAACATATCTTGTATTTCTTAGATTAATACCTTCTGAACCAGATGATGTAATCATGAAAACCTTAATAACTTCACCCATATTATTGTTACGGTATTTTGATTTTAATACACTACCAATACTTTCAGGAATTTGATTCCATTCACCATTATAAATATGTCTTAACATTTCTTTTTCTTCTGATGTTTCGGTACCTGTATATAAAGCATACGTAGGTTTCCCCTCATCAACATCAGGAATATCAATTTCCCAAATATTATGATGATTCTTTTTAATTTTAAATCTGGTGAATCCATTCTTTTCAAGAACTAAACTAAACAAGCCAATCCCCTCAGCGGTTCTAAATTGACTATAAACTAAATGTAACCCTTGATGTTCAGGGTCGTCAATATTTTCCAACATATGTAAAAACTTAGGACTATATGTTTGAAGTGCTTCAGGTGTTAAGAAATCGTTTGAATGTTCTTCAATATTTTTAATAGCTCTATCTAATCTTTCTTTATAAGATACCCCTCCAATTGCGCCAAGAATTTCATCACCTTCAATTTCACCCTCACGTTCATCTGAAACATCTTGTTTTAATTCAATTCTAGTTCCTTCTTTAATTAATTGAGCCATCTCATGAATGTTCTCTGCCACAGGCTCGTCCGGATTTGTTTTTTCTTCATCTTTATCAGCATTCTTCTTCTTTTTATTACTCATAGGAATAGGTCTATCTGGCATAACATAATTACAAAATAATCGAGAAAAAATACGATATGTTGAAGCCTTTTCTTCAAATAATTCTGCTGAACCAGACTTAGGTTTTTGTTTTTTCTCTAAATCTCTCTCTTGTTTACGAGCTGCTTCATAAATTTTAAATTGAGTATCGCTCATAGGAATTCTAACAATATGATAATCAACTCCTAATTGTTTATTGTATCTAGGTAATAAACTTTCCTGAGCACTTCTAAAATAAGACGATAATCCAATAATACGTCTTTTTAAAGCATCAACATTTTGAAGTGATTTATCATTTTCATTAATATATCTAGTCATAAAGGTATTTAAACTATCTGGTAAAGCTTTTTGATTAATAACTTGAACCCCTTGTGGAATAATATCAATATTATTTCTTTTTAAAATAGAAATAATTTTTCTCTCAAAATCGTCATCGGAAGTAAATTCATTATCAATTACTAAATCACCACTTTCTCCCTTTTTAACATTTGATACCCCTTGATATCCCGATTCTTTTTTAATTTTATTTTTAAAACCAAATGGATTCCTTGTAACGGTTAAAATTTTACTAGACGGAGAATAGTCTAAATAATCAAGAGATTTCTCTCCCATTAATATCTCTTGAAGCGTTTGTTTGTCAATTTTTTTGCTAGTTTTTACATTTAAAGGTATTTTCCATGTTTTGATGTAACCTCTTAAGATATTAAATAATATAGCAAATTCGTTAGGATAATTAATAACAGGTGTGCCAGATAATAATACAACGCGTGCGTTTTTTGCTCTTAATAACATATAATATAATTTAGATGCCAAATTTAATGGAGTTTGTTCGCCAAAAATACTTTCTTCCTCTTCTTTTTCCTCCACAGGCTCGCCCGTCTTTGCTTCCTTCTTTTTCTTTCTTTCTTCACCTGTAATATCTTTTTCTTTCTTTATTTTATTAACAATACGACTAATTAAGTTATGTGCTTCATCAATGATAACAACCGAGTTATCAAAAATATTTCGCGTGTAGTTAGAAGTCATTTCAGCTAAGCGAGTTGAACGTAACCCGTTATAATTAATAAATGTATATTTTTGGCGAATCATTTCATTTAATTGTTCTTCAAGAACCTTTTTATCGATATCACTTAGTTCATTATAATTTGTAGGTTTCTTAACATTAATAAAGAAGGCTCCTCCATGTCTGCGAATATATTCTTGTGGTAAATTTAATAAAACAGATATTGTTTTAAGTGCGTCTTGATTTTCTACTGTTGAGACCCATTCCCAATATTGATTTCTCTTGTAAAGAAGATCTCCGCATTTTTTAAGTTCTTCAATATAGTTAGCTCGTAAAGATGCTGGTGTCATAATAATAACGCGTTTAGAATCTTTCATTCCTTCAGCAATAGCAATAGATGTACAAGTTTTACCTGAACCAAGACCATGATATAAAAGTAATCCTCTATAAGGTGTATAAAGATTTAAGTAATCACGAACAATTTTTTGATGAGTTAATAGAGAGAAATCACTACTTGTTTGTCCAATAGTATCACAAGAAATACTTTCTTTGTTTTCTTGTATTTCTTGACGATAAGGTTCAAATAACGAGTTAATAAAATTTATAAATATCTCTCTATTATTCATATAATAACTTGATACTTTGATTATAACTGGAGGTGATTTTTTTGGTAAACGTTTTGTTAAATCTGTATCTCCAATATTAACAAGAGTTTCTGGACCAAGAATAGCAATACCTTTTTCTGGTTTTTCTGTAAGTCTTTTCTTTTTCTTAGGAGCAACAATCGGTATTACTTCTTCTTCCTTTTTCTTAGGTTTCATGATGAATTCTTCGGGCGATTCCTCTTCAAAAGCTACTTTCTTTTTAGGTTTTTCCATAATTTTTTCTTCATTAGGCTCCAAATCAACTTGTTCTTCATCGTCATCTTCTTCAATAACAAGTGTATTTTTTGCCTGTATTTTTTTAACTTTCTTACCTTCGGTAGGTTTGTGTAAAGGTAAATATTCTGAAATCTTTTTTTCAGATATTTGAACACTAGGTTTGACAGTTACTTTCATTTTTTTGCTTTCTATTAATTTCTTAATAAGAGCTTCACGATCATACCCTTTTTCAGTTTCATCAACGATTAAAGGTCCATCTTGTTTTTCATCTTCGTCACTTTCAGTTTGTTCTAATATTATTTTGTCAATTTTCTCTTCATCTTCTTGAAGTTCTTCTTCAAGTTCTTCATCAACTTTTGCTGATTTTATTTTTGGAGCCTTAGGTTTTCTTTCCTTTTTAACTCCTTTTATAATAACAGCAACTCGTCCTCTCTCTTCAATATTAGGTTTAATCATTAGTTTTTCTTTTAATGCGACTAAAGGATTCATTGATTATATAATTTAAATATATAAATTTTTGTAATTTTATGTATTGAAATTTATTTTATACATTTATGTATATGGAAGAATTAAGAATATATTATAATAATAAAAAACTAGTAAATAACGATTTCCTTAAACCAACTGAAAGTCAAATAGAACCCAAATTAAAATATAATTTCAATTTGAACAACTTATATACTCTAATAATGTATGATCCAGACGCTGTAAACGGATGTAAGGTTCATTGGTTAGTAACTAATATAAAAAATACTATTAAAAATGGTAAAATAATATTACCATATAAAGGTCCAGCTCCTCCAGCAAACAGTGGTAAACATAGATATATATTTGAATTATATAAACAGTCAGAAATGCTTAATATAGAACCATTTGAAGAAAGAAGTATTTCAATTAATTTATTGAGAAATAAATTAAATCTTTCGAATTATATTTCTAAAATAAAATTTATAAGTCAAAATGAATCAGGTGGTAAAAATAAAACCCCTAAAAGAAGTAAAGTCAGACGCAAAAGCAGTCTCGGAGGCTATGGATATAATAAAAGAACTAAAAGAAATAGAAAATATTAAACTTCCAAAAATTTAAGTGCTTCATTACAGGCAATTTGTTCAGCCTTACGTTTAATTTTATGCTGCCCTTCGCCCATAAATATTAATACTTTACTATTTTCTAGAATAAACTCATGAACAGCTTTAAAATTTTTAAAGAATGAAAAATCAACAGCATCTTTATGTGATACATTATGGATTGCTTGTCCTAAACAAATGTAAACGCCCATTTTGTAACCAAGTTCCATATCATGTTCAATTTCTAGATAATGTGGGGTTACTTTGAATTCCTTTTGAATTTTAACTTGTAATATATTTTTATAATTATCATCATTCTGAATAAGAGCAATCCAGTCTATATGTTTTTCAAATACATTTTCAATAAATTTTTGTGCCATTTGGAAACCAGGACCGGTGACAAACATGTCTTGAAACCAATTTTCATCATCTTTTACAACAACTTTATTAAAATCTAAAAAAAGAGCACCAATAAAGGATTCAAACAAGCAGCCAAGTTTCTTTAAATTAGTTCTAATTTTCTTTTCTTCGGCATGTTTTGAAATAATTAACCATTTATATAATCCCATTTCGAGAGCAATTTTACCGATTGCTTCATTTTTTACAATAGCAATCTTTTTTTCCGTCATAAATCCTTCGTCTGCTTTAGGGAAACGTCTATAAAGCAAGTATTTAGTAACACATTCTAGCACACCATCTCCTAAAAATTCAAGACGTTCATTCGATTTACTGCTAAGTGGCATACAATCTGTCGGTCTTTCAACAATCGTTATATTTTGTTGAATATTTTCAAAGCTAGGCCGTTTAGTGTAAGAACGATGAACAAACGCGCGCTCATAAAGAGCAATATTATCGACTGTAGTAGGTAAGCCATATTTGGAAAGAATAGATTGAACTTCGCTCAATGTAATCTTAACATTTAGAGAATTATAAGGATTAAATATTAATCCATCTTCGGTCTTAATAATATCATCGTCGCGTAAAATTTCCTTATTGTCTGTCATTTGTATATAATAATATGATGTAATAGCTTTATATTATTTATAATATTGAATATATAATATATTTATTAAATTGATATAAATACAACAATATATATATATATAAATTATGGAGGACGCCGAAATATGGAAAAAAATTGAAGATTATGAGAATTATGAAGTTAGCACATTTGGAAATGTAAGAAATATAACAACAAATAATTTATTAACACTATCAAAAAAAGGTAACTATTATTCTATTGGTTTAACTGATAAAAATAAAAATAGAAAATCACTTAGAGTTCATAGACTTGTATGTATGACATTTATTCCTAATCCTGAAAATAAAACAGAAGTAAATCATAAAGATAAAAATGGATTAAATAATAATATTATTAATCTTGAATGGAATTCTCATCAAGAAAATTGTATTCATAGAAGTAAGGGAATTAAAAATTGTAATAATAGAAATATCAAAGTTCATAAACTAAATTCAGAAAATGAAATTATTGATACATATAATTCAATGGAAGAAGCCGCAAAATGGTTAGTTGATAATAAGTTAAGTAAAAATTTTAATACCGCAAAATCTGTAATTTGTGTTTCAGTTAAAAATAACAAAGAGGGATATGGTTTTAATTGGAAAAGATTTGAACAAATTAATTTAGACAATGAAGAATGGAGAGAAATTATATTAGATAATAATTATTCTGGATATTTTATCTCATCTTTAGGAAGAATTAAAAATAAAAAAAATATTATTATGGAAAACTATAAAATACATCATAGTGGATATATATATACAAGAATTAACTATAATAAATACGCAATACATAGATTAGTAGCTATGATGTTTATACCAAATTTAGAAAATAAACCTTTTGTAAATCATATTGATGGAAATAAAACAAATAATAGTGTTGATAATTTAAATTGGGTTACTTGTTATGAAAATAATATTCATAATCATAATATGGGTTTTGTGAAATATTATACAAAAAAAATTATTCAATATGATTTAGAAATGAATGAAATTAATAAATATAATTCACTTAAAGAAGCATCAAATATATTGAATATTAGCAATACAAATATTTCAGGCGCATTAAGAAATAAACAAAAAACAGCTGGAGGTTTTATTTGGAAATATTTAGATTAACTTTAATATTTATAAAAAATAAAATATTGTTGTAATTTATAAGATGGTGCT
>Ga0102811_1001327_pt1 | contig 11715 bp, 9 predicted proteins | sample ColrivemetaGS705_FD_84507 | JGI IMG/M metagenome (GOLD analysis project Ga0102811, IMG submission 84507) | Estuarine microbial communities from the Columbia River estuary - Flood tide ETM metaG S.705 | ecosystem: Environmental > Aquatic > Marine > Intertidal zone > Estuary | place: USA: Columbia... | reverse complement strand
TGAGGAAATCACCTAATTAATTTTACTTGGTTTTCATTTATTAGCTGTAAATTTGTGAACCATTTAACTCGAAAGACACCAAAAAATTAAAAAAAGTTATTTAGCGAATTTATTAATACCCATTCATAAACGATTGTTTACTGTTTGAGGTGTAATAGTTTCGTTAGATAAGTGTTTTTATTTTAGAAAACAAAAGCTTAAGAGGTAACTTGAAAGATTAATAAATATTGAGTTTTACTTATGCTTATTGATCAGATCTCCTCACTAATTAAAATTGTAGAAATTTAAAGTAACTTAACCCGAGAATTTAATTATGAAATCTTCAAATCAGAAACACAACCTTCAACCGGCGGCACTGGTTGAGAAAACGATCAGACTTGGTCAGGGAAAATTAAGCAGCACTGGTGCATTAGTAGTCAATACCGGAAAATTTACTGGCCGTTCACCTAAAGATCGCTTTATCGTAGAAGATGCGATAACCGAACATAAAGTTGATTGGGGAGATATTAATATCCCAATTGCTAAATCATCTTTTGATGCATTGTATGCTAAAATGGTGACGTATATGGAAACTTGTAAAGAGGTTTATGTTCGTGATGCCGCAGCATGTGCCAATCCAAATTATCAATTGAACGTAAGAGTTTTTACTGAGTATCCATGGCAAAATTTGTTTGTTTACAATATGTTTTTGCGACCTACTGAAAGTGAATTAGAAACTTTTTCACCTGATTGGGAAGTCTATGCATTCCCTTCCGTTTTAGCTAATATAACTGAGCACAAAACTCGTCAAGATAACTTTTCCATTATTAATTTTGCTGAAAAGAAAATTATAGTTGGAGGAAGCGCTTACACCGGTGAAATTAAAAAGGGAATTTTTTCCGCATTGAATTTTATTTTACCAACTCAGAATGCAGTACTACCAATGCATTGCTCGGCTAATACAGGGGCGAATGGTGATACAGCGTTATTCTTCGGATTGTCTGGAACAGGAAAAACAACCTTGTCTAATGACCCAGAGCGGAGATTGATTGGGGATGATGAGCATGGTTGGTCGAAGGAATCTATTTTCAATTTTGAAGGAGGATGTTATGCAAAGACGATTGACCTTTCGCCAAATAAAGAGCCACAAATTTTTAAAGCAATAAAGTTTGGCGCCATGTTGGAAAATATTGGTTTTGAAGAAGATGGTTGTACAGTAGATTATGCAGATACTTCGATTACTCAAAATACACGGGTTAGTTATCCGATTTTTCACATTGATAATATTATGTTTAAATCGAGAGGAGACTTACCTGAAAATATTTTCTTTTTGACTTGTGATGCATTTGGGGTTTTGCCTCCGATTAGCAAGTTGACACCAGAGCAGGCAATGTATCATTTTATCAGTGGGTATACAGCAAAAATTGCTGGAACAGAAGATGGCATAAATGAACCATTGGCAACTTTTTCTGCATGTTTTGGTGCACCATTCTTACCGTTACATCCAACGAAGTATGCAGAGATGTTAGGGGAAAAGGTTAAAAGAGGAAGTCGAAGAGGAGAAGGGAAAATCAATGTCTGGTTAATCAATACTGGTTGGACTGGTGGTGGTTATGGACAAGGTTCTCGTATGGAATTGTCCTACACGCGAGCTATGATTAAAGCTGCTTTGACAGGTAAACTAAGTAAGGTCGAATTCCATGATCACCCGATTTTTGGATTAGCGATGCCTAAGACTTGTCCTGATGTTCCTAATGCAGTATTGAATCCGAGAGATACCTGGAGGAATGAAGAAGAATATGATGTGACTGCAAATAAATTAGCGAATTTGTTTGCAGAGAATTTCAGACAATATTCAAATAAAGCATCTGCAGAAATTATAAATGCTGGACCTGTGAAAGTTTAAACTTCTTTTCCCTCTATGGGTTAATGAAATTTAGTATTCAAAAAATGCGAATTGAGTAACAACTTGGTTTGCATTTTTTTTTGATAAAAAAGACCTTCAACACTTTTTGATAAAAAAAATCATTCAATTTTACTACATTTAGAAAAAAACTAAATGTTACTCGAACTAAATACTCAAAATCCAAGTGCTCGGAAAGTACAAATGGTCGTTGATACCCTTGAAAAAGGAGGAGTGATCATTTACCCTACTGATTCCGTTTATGGTTTAGGTTGTGATATCTTTAATCAAAAATCCGTAGCAAGAATTTGTCAAATTAGACGAATTGACCCTGCAAAAGCTAACCTCACTTTTATTTGCAAAGATATTCAGCAATTATCAAAGTATGTTTACCAGATTGATAATCAATTGTTTAGGTTGTTGAAAGATAATGTTCCAGGAGCTTTTACTTTTATTTTAAAGGCGAATAAAGAAGTGCCGAGGCATTTTAAAAATAGAAGAAAAACGGTTGGAGTGAGAGTTCCTAATAGTCCAATTGCGTTGGCTATATTGGAAGTATTAGGTAGGCCGATACTTTCAATCTCTTTGAAGACAGATGATAAGGAAGAAGATTTTATTGTTGATCCGTCCTTAATTCATGATGATTTTCAGAAGCGTGTGGATATTGTTATTGATGGAGGAATGGGAAGCGATGAACCAAGTACAATTGTGGATTGTACGACTGATAATTTTGAAATAATAAGAGAAGGAAAGGGAGTATTGAAGTAAATAAAATTTGATGCTAGTAAGACTTTGTGGAAGCGGTAAACGAAATATTTAGATTGAGAATGGGATAGTGATATGAAAAAATAAATATGAGTATTTTATATTTTGTTCTAGTTCAATACGCATAAGCTCAGAATTAATATTGGGGCAAGAAAAATCAGCAAAAAGAGTTGAAAAACGGCTAAGTCATCATCTAGAGCATTTAGTCATTTATTTCCTTTAAAAATAATTTCTGAAGGGTAGAGGTGACTGACATGCAAATCCAATCTTCCTAATTCTTCAACTTATGCTATTGGTAGAGTGCTTACGTTCTGGTTTTTTATGACCACCTAAATATACATAATAAAGAGGTTGTGGGTCAAGCGCAACTAATTAATTATCAAAGGCTAATCAAGTATCTAGTCGATTGTCAAGAAGTACTCTAATTTCAAAATCAATATAGAACAGAAAAATAATATTTTGCTAAATATGCTTTAAGGATGTTGTATTAGAATATTAATTGAATTGAAATATTGAATAGGTTTTTGTTAATACTTCAATGGATTCGATGTTATAATTCCATTTTATTTTTAATATATTTGGAAGTGGGTCAATTTATAATTTAAAAAATAAAAATTTATGCGATTGAAATTAGTCAAAATACTTGCATTTTTAGCCTTTTCTGGTTCGGTTGGGCAGGCTCAAGTGGAAATGAAAAGTCCAAATTCATATGGATTTGAATCAGTTAAAACTGTAAGTTGTACTCCCGTAAAAAGTCAAGATCGAACTGGAACTTGCTGGAGTTTTGCAACTTCATCATTTTTGGAAAGTGAAGCAATACGAATGGGGTATGGGCCACAAGATTTTTCAGAAATGTATGTGGTTAGGAATGTTTACAAAGATAAAGCACGGAACTATGTGATGCGCCAGGGAAAAGCAAACTTTAGTCAAGGAAGCTTGTCGCACGACTTAATTCGTGTGATTGGAGACCATGGAATGGTACCTGAATCAATTTATTCAGGAAAATTAGAAGGAGATAAAAAGCATGATCACAGTGAGATGTCAGCAGTTCTCAAAGGAATGTTAGACGGAGTGTTAAAACAAAAAAGATTGAGTAAAAAATGGATGAAAGCATTTGATGCAGTTGTAGATACTTATCTAGGAGTAACACCTCAACAATTTACTTATAAAGGGAAAAAATATTCAGCTAATTCTTATGCAGAGGACATGGGATTGGACGCAAATAATTACGTAAATATTACTTCTTTTACCCATCATCCTTTTTATAAAAACTTTGTTTTAGAAATTCCGGACAATTACTCGAATGGCTCATTTTATAATCTACCAATCGAAGATGTGCAAGCTATTGTTGAAAATGCAATTAACCAAGGTTACTCTGTAGCTTGGGATGGAGATGTAAGTGAGAAAGGTTTTTCCTCTAAAAATGGAATAGCTATTGTTCCAGAAGATTCAGAGCGAGAAGATCTATTCGTTAATCCTGGAAAAGAGAAAATAGTCACTCAAGAGATACGTCAAGAACAATTTGAAAGTTATTCTACTACGGACGATCATTTGATGCATTTAACTGGAATTTCACGAGATAAAAAAGGAACCAAGTATTTTTTAATTAAAAATTCTTGGGGGGAAGTGAGTGAGTATAAAGGATATTTATATATGTCAGAAACTTATCTTCAACTGAAAACAGTTGCCATCCTAGTTCATAAAGATGCTATTCCTGCAAGGATAAAGAATAAAATGAGGTAGTATTTAATGGTATAAAAATGTTAAAGCTTTGTTAAGATTATATATTGTAAGAATGCTTGTTGGTTCATGAAAGAAGCTACCATCTAATAAAGTGTGATTAGATGGTAGCTTAAATTGTAATTGATGAGAGTTTAGTCTAACAAAATCGAACAAAACCTTTTTGTTTGATGGAATATTATTGATGAAAGATTACAATTTTATAGTAAAATTAATCATCCACTACTATTAGTTAAACAAGACGATCTCTATTTCATTATTCAATCATCAGAAGGAAGTTTTTCATCTTTATCCCACTTAATTACGCCACTATAATTTCCTTCAGAGGTAAAAACAATTCAAACAAAATTTCTCCAATTGCAGATTAGAATTTACTAGGTTCCTTCAAAAAATCTACCTTAGCAAATTCAAATCAAATCAAATCAAATCAATTTAAATCAATTTTTCTATGTTTCTTACTATAAATTAAGATAAAATTATCGTTGACATTAGTTCATTTTCCTTAGTCGGTCAATTTTGATCCGTATAGTAATTACAAATCTATTTTTTGCCAATGATTCATTTTGATGCTTTTTATTTCACCAAACTAGCAGAAGGGCTAATGTGAAAAAGTATATTCACTTTTATCGTTTTACATATTGTAAATATTAAATTAAAAACAATAATCTTTACTATTTCCTTATTTCACTAGTCAAATATTTCAAATTCAACATTTTTTCGATGTTAAGACGAGGTGTATATATTTTCAAATAGTTGATGAATCTTTGCAATGTCTAGTTAAAAAATCTATTCTTTTAAAATTTTTCTATCTTAACAGCTAAAGGAAAAATTTTAAACTCAGTAATAGTGACTACTTAAAATATTTTTTGATAGAAATATTTTTAATTAAGATTAAATAGGTTGTAATTTTCGTTAAAGTGATGTTGTGTTAAATTATTACACTTCTAGGTAACCATTATCAAAAAAATAACCATTTCAAAATGAAGAAGATTTTTTCGCTATTTTCCATGACATTGTTAGGTGGATTCATTCTATTTAATCAAGTACAAATCTCTGCCCAGCATAATAGAGTTCGTGGTAATGGGTACGTAACTAAAGAGGTTCATTATGTTAAAGCATTTTCAGCATTAGAATTATCTGGTTCACTCAATGTGTACATTAAGCAAGGAGACAAGGAAATCGTAACGGTTGAAACGGATGAAAATTTACATGAATATGTTGTTATTGAAAATAGAGGCAATTCTCTATTTATAGATACTCAAAAAAGAATTTCAATTAAAAAGAAAAGTAAAATGAATGTTTATGTTACCGTTCGAGATATTGATCGATTTAAGATTTCGGGTGTAGGAAATGTTGAGACTTCAGGAATACTTCGGTTGAAGAGTCTTGATTTAATAATTAAAAGTGTTGGGAATGTATCCCTTGATTTAGAGGCAGGAAACTTAGATGCTCGATTAAGCTCGGTAGGGAAAATAACTCTTTCTGGAAAGATTGGTAAAGCTATTATTGAAAATACTGGTGTTGGGAAATTAGCTGCCTACGATTTGCGCAATGATGTTTTAAAATTAAAAGCTGCTGGTGTTGGAAAAACAGAAGTTTATGCTTCAAAAGAATTGGCCATTAAATCCACGGGAGTTGGTAATGTTTATTATAAAGGGTCTGCAGTTATTACTGATTTGAATGTACGTGGAATAGGGAAAGTTAAGAAGAGGTAGGATTAAGGTAATGATTGATTTTCCAAAGTTGATGTTTACATTTTGGAAAATTAATCGTTTACGATTCAAGGATAATTTATTGCATTCGAATTTGAGCTAAAAGTATTCTAGCCCTTTTCATTTTATTAGGATTACCCTGTGCCTCTTTCATCATTTCTCTTACATTATCCTCACTGTAGACGGCAATCGTTTCCATGTTAACTTTAAATACATTATCGTTTAATTTTATTTTTTGAACAGATACAGACAAAGTATTCACTTCTTTTGCTCTCTCATTAATAATTAACATTGCCATCACAAAACCTTCCATACTGTTTTGAAGCGCTTTGGCTACTTTAGGTATTGCTCCTTGTTGAGATTTTAAAGTTGGGAAAAGATCGTTTGGTTCAATTTCAAATTCTTTAGTTATCCAAGCTATTCCCTTATGCTTGTCATCATTAGCAACTACTTTATAACATTTATAACCATTAATATTTTTGGTTTCATGAGTGATCTTGACTATTACGTTATTTGATCTTTGTCTTTTTTTTGAGTATTTTTTATTGAGGTTTCGATATTGCATGTCATTGGAGTTTTTGACAATTGCAACTGTATCGCCAGATTCGTTATCAATAGTTAAAGTGATTTTATCTCCAGAGGATGTATTGTTAATCATTTTTACATAACCTCTAGTGGTTTCTGTTTCAAGCATAGCCATCTCATTTTTGATTGTAAAATGAGTGTTGTAAGCATGTGGAAAATTATTAATTATAGAAATTTTTCCTTCAAAATTTTGAGCAATTAAAATGGATACTCCAAATATGGATAAGAAAAAGATGGATAAAAATTTATAAAAAATGGAGCGACTCATGTTTTTTTGATATTGGTTTAAGGAGAAGAATATATTATCATTATTTTGAATGCTTAAGATAAGAATATTAAACGCTATTTTTTAGCTAGAAACTATTTTAGCTAATTGACGGCAAGGATTTTCTCGAAAATTATCCCTCACCAATTTAAATTTAGGATGAATTTTATGATTAATTAATAATTTTAAACGAAGGTGAACTTTATTTAAACTTGGAAAAAATCTAAAGTGTAAAGGAATGCATTTTTAAAATAACGTTACGGCCAAACTAGGAATAATGGTGTAATTGAAAAAAAAAAGTACGGAATTGATAGGTAATTATTGTGGTATTAGGTTAATTGAAAACTAGTTAATTATTGGTTATAATATATCCCATGTATGATCGGATAAAAGAGTGACCGTGCCAACGAATTTTTTGAAAGGGATAGATTTACCCCATTCAGTCGGACCAACCATTGAAAGTATTTCTTTGCCATTTCCTCTTTCGTAGAGATGATAAGTATGGCCGATTAATGGTTTGAAATTTATATCTGCTAGGTAAATTTTTTCTGAGATAACAACACGTTGGTGGATCTTTTCTGCTTGTGCAGCAAGTAAAGTAACTTGTTCCCTAATTTGATCTAATTGCATTTCAGTTTGGTCGTACATCGCAGAAACTGCAAGACCTTTTACACGTCCTTTATCAATTGGTTTAATTACTGAGCCACCAACTGTATGAGCGTATGGAAGAAGGTGTGGATTTTCTGTTATTTTATCTTTATCTATTGGGTTAGCTTTCAACTCAGGTGATTTTTTTTTCTTCGATTCAGACATTGTAGATTATTTATGTGTTGTGAAAAAGATAAACGTTGTGATTTGAATTATGTTTATTTTTTTCTAAGATCGTACTTCTAGCTCATAAAAGGTATTGGATCTGGTATGATGCCATATTTTTGATTATTATCATTCTAAAATAATATTTTATTCTAGGAAAGTGCCAATAATATGTATTGAAATCCTGATCGTAATTATAAACATATTCTTTTTTATGCCAGTTTTCTCAAAGAAAAGCCACGAACCAATTTAATGGAACGTGGTTTTTATATAAAGAAAATTATTTCTAATAATTATTTCAATTTGAAAGTATTTGCCCCTGTTAAGTAACCCTTGTTGTATACTTCTACAGTATATGTACCTTTTGTGAATTTAATTCCAGGCTCCCACAAGAAACAAGAAACTACATCATCTGTGTTAGTGTAATTAATGGTTTTTATGTGTGTGAATCTCATTTGCTCTTGTGCCTCTGTTGTTGTGAAAACACCGGATCCCATTGATTCAGAAGCTAAAGTTTCACCTTGCGGTGAGATCAATCTTACATGAAACTTTTCTTTGCCAGGTTGGGTAACATCGTTTGGTTCAGCTGTAAAGCATACTTTTAATCTATCGACATTTTTTGCATACTTTTTCTTGACTGCTTTTCCGCTACTCCTTACTTTCCATCCTGAAACATTTAGGTCACGAATGTCAACTACTGATGCACGAATAACAGTTGCACTCAAATCAGTATTTCGAGAAGTTAAATCTTCTTTTTCGCTCATCAATGCGGCACGAGCTGTTGTCAATTCATCGTTCATTTTTCTTTCTTCTACTACTTGAGTAGTTAAACTTTCTTTCTCGTCTGAGAGCTGAGAATTAGCAGCAGTTAATTGCTCGTTTTCTTCTCTCATAGTGGTTAATTCAGCCAAGTATTCATCTCTTTGTGTTCGCATGTCCTCCATCATTGCACGAATCTCATTAAGTTCTCTTTTGGTTTTTTTACCTCCAGAAAGTAAAGCAGTAATTCTTTTGTTTGCTTTAGATAATTCGTCTTTTTGAGTCTCAACCAAAGCATTAATCTCATCATTCTCACCTTTCATTGCTTCAATCTCTTCTTGAGCTGCGTAGTGTAGTTTTTCCAATTCACCTCTCAACTGTTTAGTTTCTTTTAACTCAGCTTGCTGAGTTTCAATTGTATCGCTTTTTTGGTAATTATTGTATAAAAGAACAGCGTTTGTAGCTAACAAAAGTAATATAATTACTGCTGCGATAGCGGTCAATTTTTGTTTCGAATCATTTGAAAAGCTCATAATAAATTATTTAGGTTAACAATTTTAATCTTCGATAGTATTTTGGATTATTTTCAAAAAGTGTTTCAACTGCGTTATCGAATTAATTAATTGGATTTGTAAAAAAGGTGAACCAAATCATTTTTATTTTTATTTTTTTATACATTGTAAATATAACGTTAAGGCTTTGTATTAGCGTATTTTCCTTAGTTTTTTTATTTTATATTCTTTGAAAGAAAAATTATGGTACTTAGCTGAAACTATTGCTAAAAGTAGGTTTTTAAAAAAAAAATAACTTTATTTAAAAGGTCTATTTCAAAACTATCTTTATAATATTAATAAATAAAATATACTATGTTGGGAAACCTCGATCTTTCTAAAGTTCTATTCCTTGACGTAGAATGCGTCAGCGGAAAAGCAAATTATGGTGAACTTAATGATGATTTTAAATATCTCTGGAAACTGAAGTCTAAATCAGTTTTAAGAAAATATAATGAAGAAATTACGGAGGAAGAGGCTGATGCGGCTTACAAGGATAAAGCTGGAATCTATGCTGAATTTGGGAAAATTGTTTGTATTTCTGTTGGAATCATAGGACGGAATCCTGAGACAAAAGAATTATTTGTTCGTTTAAAATCTTTTGCTAGCGAAGATGAATCAGAGTTACTTCAAAATTTTTCTCAAATGGTTACTCAATATTACAATAATACCACTACACATGCCTTTTGTGGACATAATATTAGAGAGTTTGACATGCCTTACATTTGCCGAAGGTTGTTAATCAATCAATTGCCATTGCCCAATTCTCTCAATATCGCAGGGAAAAAACCATGGGAAACCAAACACTTTATCGATACTCTTGAACTTTGGAAATTCGGTGATTATAAACATTATACTTCCTTAAAATTGTTAGCTGCTGTTTTTGGTTTTCCATCCCCAAAAGACGATATCGATGGCTCAGAAGTGGGACGGGTTTTTTGGGAAGAAAACGATTTACCTAGAATTGCAAAGTATTGCGAAAAAGATGTTTTGGCAACTGTTCAATTATTATTAAAATATATGTTACAGCCTTTGTTGACTGATAAGCAAATTAATCATGTTTGATTTTTTTCATAGGTTGACACAGATTTTGTAAGGTTTCAGTAAACTTTTAAAATTTAATAGACAATTAAAAGTCTAAAAAAAGTCACGCTAAGTCAATGGCAAAAAAAACAAAAAAAAGTACCTTTACGATATGAAGCATTTAATCGCCCCTTCCGTACTTGCAGCTAATTTTCAAAACTTGAAAAAAGATTTTGACATGATCAATGCTAGTAAAGCCGACTGGTATCATGTAGATGTCATGGATGGTAAGTTTGTACCCAATATTAGTTTTGGAATGTTTATTATCAAACAGATGAAAGCCATGGCAACCAAACCGTTGGATGTGCACCTGATGATAGTTGAACCTGAGAAATATATCGAACAATTTCGAGAAGTAGGAGCTGATATTATCACAGTTCATTACGAAGCTTGCCCACATTTGCATCGAACGATTCAACAAATTCATGCAACTGGAGCAAAAGCAGGAGTTGCATTAAACCCACATACACCAGTTAGTGTTTTAGAAGACATAATTGAAGAGCTAGATTTAGTTTGTTTGATGTCAGTAAACCCTGGTTTTGGAGGTCAAAAATTTATATACCAAGTGATACCAAAAGTCAGAAAATTAAAGGAGATGATTGATTCTCGAAATACTAAAACGTTGATAGAGATTGACGGAGGAGTTGGTTTACAAAATGCTGAAGAATTGCTTAAAGCCGGAGCCAATGTTTTGGTCGCAGGTAGTGCAGTCTTTAAATCAAAGAATCCTTTAGATACAATTTCACGTATGAAAGGTATTGAGGGATTAGTGATTTAGTCTTTGCATAATGATTATTTATAAATGATTTGAAAGATTTGGCGATTTTTTTTTAACACAATTCTATCGTCAAACTTATCAAATCGAAATTGCTTGGTCAATTAAGATTTTCAAAATAATTCCCCGCATCCAATGAACTTTCTAAATCTACGTTAATATTGATATGAAATTAAACTTTACGTTATTATCCATCCTATTCTTTTCTCTTTTTGCAAATGATGTGGTAGCTCAAAATGGAAAAACTTCGACTCTCGCTGGTCAAGTGACTGATTTGGAAACAGGAGCTCCTATAGAATTAGCCACTATTTACATCAAAGAAAATACTAATTATTCTACCGAAGCCAGTCTTAATGGAAATTTTACGTTAAAAGTTCCTCACAACAAAAGATTTACGCTGATAATTTCTCGAACCGGTTATAAGGAAGGTAGTATCATCATTAATCCAATGCGTACTGGTGAAACAAGAAAGCTCAATGTAAAACTTGCTAATCAAACTTCAACACTAGAAGTTATTGTTACTGCAAGTAAATTGGAGGAAGCTGGATTGATAAAAGAGGATGTGGAAGAATTGAAATACATTCCATCCACGACGATGAATTTAGAAAATGTATTGCCTCATATTGCATTAGGTGTAAGCACAGGGACAGGAGGAGAATTAAGTTCTCAATATAACGTTCGTGGGGGGAATTATGATGAGAATTTAGTTTATGTTAATGATTTTGAAATATATCGACCACAATTAATTAGGAGTGGACAGCAAGAAGGTTTGTCATTTCCCAATA
>Ga0102811_1001304_pt1 | contig 11794 bp, 16 predicted proteins | sample ColrivemetaGS705_FD_84507 | JGI IMG/M metagenome (GOLD analysis project Ga0102811, IMG submission 84507) | Estuarine microbial communities from the Columbia River estuary - Flood tide ETM metaG S.705 | ecosystem: Environmental > Aquatic > Marine > Intertidal zone > Estuary | place: USA: Columbia... | reverse complement strand
GTCTAGAGTTGTTAGTCTTGTCATTGTTTTCTCCTTATAATAAGCAAGATTAAATTTAGCACCCTTTCGGCGTGCCAGTTAAATGTAAAAAAGAATCAGTCCTTTCTACACATTTATTTATCATTTGTCTCTTCTAGCATCTCTGTTTAAGAATGTAGGGGAATAAATCCCCTACACATCCAATTTATAATATAGTATACTATAGATTGATCTTAAAGTCAATCGCAAAGTATGCAACATCTTTCTTAAAGTCATCTGTAAAATCTACTTCAATCATAGGTGATACTTCAAACTGTCCAAACACATACTTAGTACCAATAAAGGTTTGCATGTGACTGTATTCAACCTTATCTCCGTCGTACGTCCATTGAACGTGCGGTTCTAAGATTATAAAAGGGCTACCAAACAATAAGTTAGGTTGGCCTTGTGCTTCTAAACCAAACTGTGGGCGATAACGCATAACGTTTTCTCTACCTTCTCTTGATCTATGTTCAATTCTTGAGTTGAAAAAGAACGCTCCGTTTTTGATCTGCTTGACTTGGAAACGGACCCAGTCCTCTCCCACGCCTGCATTATCAATTTTTCTGTACTCTAAACGATATGGATTTTCTTCATTATCATATCTTAAAATACGTTGAGAGTAATCTCTATCAGCATACTCTCTTACACCAAAGGTCCAATTATCTTTAGACACGAAAGTGTTTACTTCTGTATAGTCGAAGTCATCTGCCATTGCTGGCGCTATCATAAACAATGATAGGGTTAATGCGATTAATGTTTTCATTTTTATCTCCTTAAATAAAATGTATGTTAATCAAAAAATTGGTAAGCAAACCTATGCTCACCAATCACGTTTCTACCTTTAATTTTTATAAAATTAAAGTTGCTCCTCCGGCACCTACTAATAGTAGCATCCATATTCCCAGAGCATTTGCGTATTTTCGCCACGGTGTGCCAAAATACATCTTACCAATTGCCATACATTTATGCATAGGGGATATTAAATATCCTGCATAATCTAAAGCAAAGAACCATACAAAGTATTCAACTCCGTATATCAATGATAAGATTGTTGTGATAGCAGCAAATCTACTACTTGATCCAAACAAAAATGCTGAACCAAACGCTAAGCCACTAAGTGTAGCAAAGCCAGTAACAGTGTTGATATCAAACGCTGTGTTTTCTAAGTATCCTTTAATGTCGTCAGTATACTCTCTTGCAAAGTTAGCCATTACGATAATAACAGCAACCCAGGCCAGTAACTTAAAATCTACAAAGCCTAGTAACTTCTTATAGTTCCATGTCATAGTTAACACCATGTAGTAGAACAACAACCCGCCAAACACTAACCAAGGGTCTAACCCTGCTACTGGTTTCAGTGCTAGTGCAATTGCAAACAAGAAAGGTACAACATTCCTAAGAACATTAGAAACTTTAAAATGTTGTTTTTGAATATTAAGTTCAATATCATCTTCTTTAATAAAGAACATAATGTATCCAAAAACTAATCCTAAAGATACAATTAACAGTGGCAGTAGTGAATATACTACAGCACCGTATGTGATGCTAAATGCAGCCATCGGAATAAGAATAGTCTTTTCCAGTGGTGACCACACATAGTAGTGGTGTGTCGACAAATAGTCGATGATGCCAAACTTCTCGCGACCTTTTGATCCTTTCGGAGGTGCGATAGTGTCGAGCATTCCGGCCGAGATAGTTACTCGACCTGATACGGGGAGGATACCTGTAAACGCACTCATTAATCCTACAATCACTCGTTTTGATTTGAATACTTTTTGAATGTAGGCATAAGCACCTGCAAACAAATTGTGTTCTTTAATCAATCCAGCAACCATCATGATGAATGCAATAAACAATAGGTATTCTTGCCCCTTGTATAGCAAGTTTATATTTTCCAAGGTAATTTTCTCCTATATTTTATTACGCAGTAATCCATAGTCGTTATTAATTATGGTTACTATGTACTTACGCTGTTAGCGTAGACGCCATTGAACTGCTGGCTACAACGTACAAACGTTGTGCATTTACTAAGTTGCTTTAACTTTAAGGCGCCTGCATAGGTACAAGTGCTTCTAAGACCGCCTAAGAGGTCTTGTACTGTGTCGTTTACATTACCGCGATAAGGAACCAGCACTTCTCTTCCTTCGCTACTACGATACTCTTTTAGTCCGCCAAAGTGTTTATCATTTGCCGCACCTGAACTCATTCCATAAAATTGAACATATCTTTTTTGTTCAATCTTTTTTTGAGTTTGAATAATTTCATTTGTTTCGAATTGCTTAATAATTATTTCGCCACCGCCTTGATCATGTCCAGCAAGCATACCGCCTAGCATCACAAAGTCAGCGCCACCAGCAAATGCTTTTGCTACATCTCCAGGACAAGTACAGCCGCCGTCAGCAATAATGTGTCCCCCAAGACCATGAGCGGCATCAGCACACTCAATGACAGCTGATAGCTGCGGGTATCCAACACCAGTCTGTATCCTAGTAGTACAAACACTACCAGGCCCAATGCCAACTTTAACAATATCTGCTCCACTTAGAATTAACTCCTCTGTCATTTCACCAGTAACAACATTACCAGCAATAATTACTATGTTTGGAAACTGTTCACGTACTTTACGCACTCTTGCCGCAAAGTGATCACTATAACCATTTGCAATGTCCATACATACATATTTTAGTTTGTCGCCTACGTGTGTCTGGACAGCAACTAACTTTTGAAAGTCATCATCACTTGTGCCAATACTCATAGCAACATTATTTGTACGCTCTGGTACATCATTATTATCAAAATATATAATAAGTTGTTCTACTGTGTATGTCTTAACTAAGCATGAAAAAATGTTTTGTTCAGCAAGTGTGTCTGCCATTTCAAATGTTCCAACACCGTCCATGTTACTTGCCATAATAGGCACGCCTTCATAGTCTGCTTTGCTGTTTCTAAATTTAAACTTGCGGTCGAGACGTACTTGACTACGACTTTTAAGTGTACTACGCTTAGGACGTATTAGTACATCCTTGTAGTCTAATTTCATGTCTTGTTCTATACGCATTATCCAGTTACCTTTTCACCATAATTAAATGAAACACTGATTCTATCAGTAGTTCCTATGTTACCTTGTACACTATGTTTTAACCATCCTGGAAAAATATATAGTGCATTGGTCTTTGCGGCATAAGTTGCTCTTGTACTTGTATAATAAGTTTCTTGCCCGATATCATAAGGGATATGATATTCGCCACCGTCGTTCCTTTCAAACTGTATATTACCTTGATTATCTGCATCAACATAATACACACCACTTAATACACTACCAATATGATTGTGTAAATGATTGTAACTATTTGGTGGGTTAATGTTTATCCAAATGTTATATATTTCACATTCTTTTAAACCAACTTGTAGGGCACAAGTTTTCATTTCCTCATTGAGTGTTTTAACTAGACGATCAATCTGCGTACATTCACCTGTAGCAATGTCACTACTTTGCCAGCCGCCGTAGTTACTAATAACTCTGCCCTTATCCACTTGCTTACGTTCATAAGCAAACTTTTTAAGTTCATCATTATTAACTACATGAATAATAGAGCTCCAGATTACACTCGGAAACCATAGTTCCGTATGCATTGCCATAATCTATTTCCTACGTCTAATTTGGCTTGGTGGTAGTTTACCGTCCAACTCCATTTGTTTCTGCTTCTTTTTCCAACGAGCTTTACCAGCAGCTTTTGCTTTAGCACGTTTTTCACTAGGCTTTGTATATTCCTGTCTATCACGCACTTCTTGAATAATACCAGCTTCCATAACTTTCTTTTTGAAAATCCTTAATGCTTTGGTAAAGTCGCCGTTACGTACTTCAACGGTTAATCCGTTTCCTAAAGGTTGCCCCTCAGGCTTTCTATTGTTTCTTCTGCTGTTCAAACTGTCCTCCGATTGTTTCAGTTAAAAAGTCTAAATTATATAATCTATTCTTTGATAATACATTATACATGTTTTCACCACTACTTGTCAACCAAAAAGTTTTGTTTTTGGAAATAAAATATGATGCAAAATCTCGTACAACTGACTTACAATTATCAATATCTAAAATAACGTAATCTGCTGCATGAAAAGTGTCAAGTAGCCATTCGGGCTCATGATTGGGTTCTTCCTGTTCGTATAGATAAACTACGAACGGAATATTGTATTGTTGAACAAAATCGTTAAATTGTTCTTTAACAACTTCGCTAGGATAAATTAGTAGAAAACTGTGTTCGCTAGTATAAAATTTATCTGGGGGTGTAACTAGTGTTATATCACTCATTTGTGGGCCTGATGTTTTTCCATTTACTTTCTGAAGAGTTTTGTTCTTCGTTCTGTATATATCCTTGGCCCTCGGATGATTCTGGTTCTTGTGGTTCTGTTTCCAGTTTAATTTGTTTATTGTTATCTTTTATCATAAACTTTTGTGATACAAAATGCTTTTCCCATGGCAGTTCGTCTATTTTGCCTTCTAGGAATAATCCTTTATACATTTTTAATGTTAACGAAGGATTTTCTTCTTTCCATGCTTGTTTGGCATTTTCCCAATCGTCAGTTTCTTGTTCACTAAGTTTTTGTTTACGCTCGTCTTCTGATAATGTTGTTATCGGCGCTTCTTCAGGTATCGCAACAGGATCATTATCAGGAGGAATGTTGTCAACTATTGCTTGCGCTCTTGCTTGTTCGTATTCACGGAACTCTTTTTGCCGAAGACGTTCACCGCCGTCATCTTTAAGGGTTCTTCTCCACTCAAAGGTATATTGACTTGCAATCAATAATAATACAGCAAGAGGATCAAATACAAATATAATTGTAATAATAACCCAACGCACTGCTTCTTCTAATAAGTTTTTATCTGCTTGTTCGCCGTACACAAATTCAGCAATGTATTTAATTGGTCCTACTTCTGCTTCTAGTTTACGATACTCTGATTCAAGTTCAAACTTTTCATCAGTTAGTGTTTCTATTTCTGTATTCGCTGACCTTACTCTTTCAAACTGTTCGTCTAGTAGTTCGTCAAGGTTAACATCGTCTGTACCTAACTTGCTTCTTAATCTATTGATAAGTGTATTAGACTGTGCAATGTTATCATCTGCAACAGTTCTTAGTCTTTTAATTTCTGTACGTGCCGCTACTACTATTGCAGAGTTTGCAGAGTCCTGTATCTTAACTAACCAGTCTGCACGTTCTTGTGCTTTTAGATCTTTCCAGTCACCAATTTTTTCTGCTGTCTTTTTACCAAACACTCCATCTGCACTTGCACCGATTGTTTGTTGTGCTTTCTTAATTTCACCATTGTCTACATAGCCTTGGAGGGTTTCAATCTCTGCATCTATTTTATCTAACTCAGTTTGGAATAATTTCGTGACGTTAGCAATAATAATATTTTGCTCGTCAATAGCAGGTTGAACACGATCGTATGCTGTATCTATACGCTTTTGTTCTTTGTCGATCTGTTCTTGTAGTTGTGTATCGTTGTTAAATGTACTAGATTCTAATTCTCTTACTTTGTTTTCTGCACGACCAATAATACTAATCTGTCTAGTAATTTCATCATTAATGCGTTCTATTTGTGCAACACTTTCTTCGCCTGCACTAGTTTGTTCAATGTGTGCTTTACTTAGGAAACCAAAGATGCCCATACTTGTTATAAGCATAAGAACGAACACCGCAGAGGCGAGATAAGTTCGTAACCACCATGCAGCCTGTTTCCAGTGTTTGTGTAGCCAGACAGCCGTTACTAGTTTGCCGACTTCAAGTACTCCACCCATAATCATAATAGGTACTGCCGCAGCCGCAAAGATGGCGACCAAACCTGCTACAGAATAATATATTGCCACCGCCGATATACAAAGTGCGGTGATAAAGGTTAGAATACCTAACATCATGTCCCTCTCCTGAGAATCCCTATACTGTATTTAGCGGTATTTTGGTTCATAATAAAGTGTTGTGTTATCTAACAATAAATCTCCAACCGTTGTGTCCAACATCTTGACATGCTGTTTCCTCAAAATTACGTGTTTTTCCTTTGACGGTAACTGTGCTGTAAATTACTTTACAAAACCCGCTACTCATAGGATAACCATGTACTGCTTTTACACTACCTTTGGCTCTATTATGGTCGTACCAATTGTATACTGTACCGTATTCACTTTGTAGTGCGGCATTTACAGCACTACTCTGTTTACGCTTTTGTTCAACATTTAATCGAAACCACTGATACTTACTAAGGTTATATACTGTAGTAACTACTCCGCCATTGGCATAATTTATTTCAGCACTTTTTGTAACACTATTACTTTGTTGGTAAGGCGTAGTTGTGGAGCAGGCTCCTAAACTACCTAACAGTACCGTTAATGTTAAGAATTTCCCAACTACCGTCAAGTTTCTCACATCGAACTCCTCTTACTTGTGTTTGTTTACCCCATCGGGTTTCATTGTACCAAAACTCTTCACATCCTTTGTCAATACCGGCTCTAGCAATTTCCATTTGGTTGCCTGGACGGTCTGTACATTCTAGTAAGGTTTCGCTATCAACTGTTTGACCTTGTTGCATTTTTATAGTTTGGTCAGTATAACAGTAAGGTGCATCATAGTCATGGTAGTCGGGTGTAGTTGTACACCCTGCACTACTAATTATTATTAGACTGATTAGAAGATACTTGAGCATTGTTAGCCTCTGCAATTAATTTGTCAAAAGTTTCAAGTGGCATCTTAATTCTTACATATGTATGTACTCTACCAGTACTGGCAAGTTCATATGAATATTTCTTAACTTCAAGATGTTCTCTAATTGTTGTATTTTTAACAAGATGCTCTACACGAGTTCTATCTTGTCTATTGTCACCGTTGATATCAACGACGGTTGAACTGTTCACAACACCGTTAACACGTTCAGCAAAGCCTTTTACAGCAAACGCATATGCTTGTGACTCACTTGCTTGTTCGTATTTGCTTTCGCCCATACCACATGCATACGCATATTTGTCTTTCCAAAATAGGAAACCTTCTGAACCAATTTGTTCACAGTCTGCATACCATTTTGGATTTGCCTTTGTTTCTCTTACATCAATAGTTGTCATTGATGAACATGCTCCTAGGGTAACTAGTACACCTACAAGTGTTGCTTTTTTAATCATGCCTTTCATTCAAGCCTCCATTAGCCTTTTAGTTTATTGTTATACTATACAATAGATTTGTCAAATAGTCAACCACTTTTGGTTAACCTTAATTCCACCTATAAAATATATGAGAACCTATACGCCCAACTTGGTCTAATGTTGGTGCCCATCTAGGTGAAACATATGTTGCGTGATAGTGTGTCGCACCTTCTGTTATACCTCTATACTTTCCAGATTGTACAAGACGTTGTGCTATTTCCTGTGCTTTCATCCAACTGTCTGTATCATGTGCTGTATCACTACGCCCATCACACCACCAACTGAATTGACACTTATGTCGAATAGGATTATAAATTCTTTCACTATCAGGCAAACTACTATATTGTTTAGTCTTCCAACTTTCTTTTACTGGTCCGTCTTTTACTACACCACAAATAGTATTAGGATAACGTGTGTCTAGTACACGGTTCAGTACTACATCTGCAACAGCATATTGTCCTGCAATATGATCTGCTCTTGCTTCATGATATATATTCATTGCCAAACAATACAATTCGGGCTCATCTGCTTGTGCAAACATTTCACCTTCAATTGGTTCTTGAAATGTAGAACCTGCAGCCGATGTTGTAATTAATAAAATTAATAGGGTAGTTGCTAACTTGTTCATTTTGCCATCCTTGCAATTTCTTTTGCTTGATCTGTTCCACGCATAACAGGAACAGCATTTGACTTGTGCATTGTTGCAATGCCTACAATAAGATCACCTGTGTACTTAGGTGTTTCTTTCTTAGTACCACCCGAACAACCTCTATTGAACGTACCTGCTTTGATTGCTTCTTCCATTGCTGAAGGAATCTTTGGGTCATTTCTACGCCAGCTTGTGTCAGGGGTATATGTACCCCTACTTTTTACAGGTGCTTTGTACTCACCGCGGACATACGAAATGTAGTCTTCTACTGTGTTGTACTGTAATGAGTGATTGTTTGCTCGACGCATTGCTTTATTGTGCTTGCGCCACTCGATAGTATATCGTTCGATATCTTTTTGTGTAAGAGCTTTCTTCTTATGTTTCTTAGTACTAATAGTACTAAGACCTCTCGCTAGATGCATTGTCATTGTGCCTACCTCGTGCCTTTATTATAGTTACACTATAGCACAAGATAACTGCAAAGTCAATCTTTAGTTTACCAAAAAGTTATTTTTTGCCTTCCATTTGCTTGACTGCTTTATTATAAACATCTTTTGGCATTACACCTTCACGCAATAACTTATCTCTATTGACCATATGCTTTGCTTGAACTTCTTCTTTACTGCCTCCAAAGTATGCTACAGCATGTCCTTCACTAATAAGAATGTTAGTACATCTTGTTCCGTCGTCTACAAGGAAGTCTCCAAGTATACGTCCGAACTTGCCCTTTTTGTCTTCACCGCTTCTGTCAATTTCTGTTTTGAGTACTTGTATTGATCCTATTGGTAAAAGTTCTTTTAGTCTTGTCTTTGATGCAAGTCCAAACGCCTTTTCAACTTTGTCTCTTGTTCTTGACTCAGGTGTATCAATACCCATCATGCGTACACGTTCTTTGTGCATCCACATTCCAAAACCTAGATCAATATCTACATCAACAGTGTCACCGTCAACGACCCGAAGGATTTTACATTTATATTCGTACATTTTGCCCTGCCCTTAATAATTATATGCTAACTTTATTTAGCCATAAAAAAAGGGTTGCAATTCAACAAAGCAACCCTTTTTTGTTTTTATGTTATTAATTTAGAAGTTAAACGATAGACCTGCTGTCGGTGTAAATTCTTCTGCATCTGTGTCATAGTCAACACCTGCACTTAGTTCTGCACCTGAATAGTTCATTACATACTCACCACCAATGTGCTGTAGTCTGTTAGCATCTGAACCGTTTACGTATGCTGTTAATCCGCTTACGTCTACTGTACCTTCATATGCCCAGTTTTCTGCATCTGTGTCATATGTAAATGCACCACCTGCTGTTGCTACACCTAAGTCTAGTCCAGCAACTTCTGCACCTAATACAGTGTTTTCGCTTGCACGGTTATAGTCTAATGCACCTGTAATTGCAAAACTATCCATATCAATTGTGTATGCACCTTGTACGTTGCTTACTTCTGTTACGTCTGTTGTGTAATCAGTTAAGCCTACAACTACACTTGCACTACCAAACGACAATGCTACTGATTCAGTCATTGCTGGTTTTGCTAATGTTCCGTCTGCTGACGCATTGGCTGATGTTTCAGGTAATAGACCATTGTCGTCACCAATTGCAACGCCTACGCCTGCTACTGTTGTTCCGATTGTCCATGTGTCTAATGTTAGTGCTGTACCGTCTGCCGCTTTAAAGTCTAGATCGATTGTTGCTACATCACCTGCATCAAAATCTAATTCGATGCCCATTGTGCCTGCTGTTTTGCCTGCTGTTGTTTCAGCAAAGTCTAAGTTGACCGCACCGGTCAAGATTGGTGCAGTTGGGGTTTCTGTTTCAGCTAGTGCTGATGTTGTTGCCATTGCGGCAACTATTGCTAGTACGATTGTACGCATGATTGTGTTCCTTTTATTTTTCTTTTTGAAGTGAGCAAGGTAGGTTTTTTGCTGCTCACTAAGTAATTATAGTATTCTACATATTTTTCATGTAGTTAAGAGCGTAATCTAGCAGATCTGTAAAATATAAAAAAAGAGTGTTACTTTTCAGCAACACCCTTTCCTGCTATGTTTGGTAACAAGGCCTAACTACCTCGTAACAGCCTAGGCTGCTAATGAATAATTTGCGTTTGCAATTATTAAGTTTGTTCGCGTTAACCGAGCTTACATCCGGGCAACTCCACGCTCCTATTAAACACCAGTCGATCCTATTTCGACCCCATCATAAACACACTACCTGCAGTATCTTCCTCTGCGTAACCTCAGCAATAGGAGGTAACTTAGTTTATTCGTAGCCTTGCCACTTCTAGTTCAAAGTAGTGTGCTTATGGTGGAGTCGCCGGGTACCGCCCCCGGGTCCTGTATGTCGTTTGAATTGCTTCAACGTTACAATTATATTTATACAGTAGTTAGACAGATTTGTCAACCACTAATTTACAGTTCAAATTCTAATTCAGCTTTTGTTTCTGCTTTTTCTTCTTCTGGCTTTATTGGTTCTAACCATGTGTCTGGAATATATGCACGAGGCGATGGTCCTAGTTGTATACTTAGATCGTCAGCTTCAATCCACCAGTAAGTATCTGTAACAGCAGCTTCACAAGGCATGCCTCGATACGCAAACTGTGTTCCTTGTTCGTACCTTCCAATTAATTCTGCTACTTTAACAATACGCCCAATATTCTCTGGGCGTATGCTAAATTTTATAACGGCTAAGTCACCTTGTTTACAATTCATTTTGTTTTTCTTTTTCGTGCTTGAGTATCATTGCACTTAGATGATCTGACTTAATTAGCCAACCTTCTTCGTTTACAATGAATACATCTCCGGGCTTATACAAGGCAGTTTTTTTCTTTGTTCCGTCCTTCATTTCGCCCATTACTTCTCTAGGCCAATCACCCTCAACTCGAAAGTGATCTCCTGCTTGAGTTATATTATAGTCAACCCACATCATTTCAAATATGCCTTTCTATTTTAAAATTGTAACAATTTTAAGAGCTAGTTCTTTGAACCACTCTTCGTCGTGACCACGTGTAGTTTCGGCTGCTGTTCCTATTCTAATACCACTGGTTTCAATAAATGATCTAGGATCATTTGGAACTCCATTTTTGTTTACAGTAATACCATTTGCTTCTAACAAATCAGCTGCTTGTCGGCCACTATGCTTACTTGCTGACAAATCCATTAATATAATATGACTGTCAGTTCCGTTAGTTTGTACTTCTAATCCGTTTTCTAAAAATACTCTACACATTGCTTTTGCATTTTGTACTACTTGTTGAGCATATTCTTTAAAGTCGTTTGTATTTGCTTCAACAAAACACTGTGCTTTAGCAGCAATAATATGCATCAAAGGACCGCCTTGTGTTCCAGGAAATATTGCACCATTAATACGTTTTGAATAATCTGGGTTATTCCATAGTATAATACCGCCACGTGGGCCTCTTAGCGTCTTGTGTGTAGTACTTGTTACAATATCTGCATATGGTAACGGACTAGGATATGCATCACCTGCAATAAGTCCTGAATAATGAGCCATGTCTACTAGTAGCATTGCACCTACACTATTTGCAATCTCACGGAATAAACTCCAATCAATTGACCTTGGGTATGCACTTGCTCCAGCAATAATCATTTTAGGTTGTACTTCTTTTGCTTGTGCCATTATTGCACCATAATCTAGTAAACCTGTTATTTCATCAACGCCATATGTGTATGCGTCATAAATTTTACCAGATATGTTTGGAGGACTACCGTGACTTAGATGTCCACCACTTGCTAAGTCCATGCCAAGTATTTTATCTCCTGGCTTCAAAAATGCTTGATATACTGCTGTATTAGCATTTGCTCCACAATGTGGTTGTACGTTAGCAAACTCACAACCATACAGTTGTTTAAGTTGTTCTATGGCTAAAGTTTCAATTTCATCCATATGTTCGCATCCGTTGTAATATCTATT